>Ga0197143_1001058_pt1 | contig 24949 bp, 27 predicted proteins | sample GBS70_MetaG_FD_148603 | JGI IMG/M metagenome (GOLD analysis project Ga0197143, IMG submission 148603) | Sediment microbial communities from Great Boiling Springs, Gerlach, Nevada, United States - GBS 70_MetaG | ecosystem: Environmental > Aquatic > Thermal springs > Hot (42-90C) > Sediment... | reverse complement strand
TCCTCAAGGGGGCCTTCTCTTGCCCTTCTGACGGTCTTACGTGAGATGCCGAGGATCCTTGCCGTCTTTGACACATTGCCTCCGTTCTGCTCGAGGACCTTTCTCACCAAAAGCCTCGCCCCTTCAGGAGAAGTCTTCCTCAAATCGTGATATACTTTACCCACACCTGCCCTCCCATCCTCTGAGGGGTTTGATTTCACGATCCCAGGGTACCTCAGCCCTGCGAAAGACCTCAAGGATGAGATGGGCAGCCTCTACCCTCTCTGTTCCTCCTTCTCCAAAGTGGTACCTATGTTTATACCCATGCACCTTTTTTAACAATTTGGACATTGATTTTTTTTTAGGACTTTGTTTAAAATTTTTTATTTGTGTCTTTAATGAGGACGAACAAGGCGAACAATGGGAAAATTAACTTTAGAAAATCTTGAAATCCTTCTTTCCGTTTTGGAGGAGATAATACCCGGCATAGTTTTTATTCATAGGGGCGGGAATTTCCTTTATGTAAACCGTCCTTATGCGGAGGCATTGGGTTACAGCCGTGAAGAAGTCCTTAACATGCCCTTTTGGGAGATAGTCCATCCGGATCATAGGGAGATGGTAAAGGAGCGGGCTTTAAACGCTTAAAAGGTGAAAAGGTACCAGAGCGTTACGAGATAAAGCTTATAGGTAAAGGAGGCGTTGATAAATGGTTTGATATGAAGGTTAAGCTTGTGGAAGTTAAAGATGGGGTTATCATCGTAGCTATGGCTTTGGACGTTACCGAAAGAAAACAAGCGGAAAAAGAAAAAGAAGAAGCTTTTTCTCGACTTAAATCATTGCTCGATGAGGTTGTTGAGGCCTTTTCTTTAGCCGTTGAATTCCGAGATCCCTATACCATGGGGCATCAGAAGAGGGCAAGTGAGTTAAGCGTGGCCATAAGTGAAGAACTTGGGCTTGATCTGGAAACGATAGAAGGCATAAGGGTAGCTTCGTTGCTTCATGATCTTGGGAAAGCCGTAGGGGTACCACTGGAGATATTAAATAAGCCGTCAAAACTCAACGATATCGAGTTTTCCTCCATAAAAGCCCATCCCGAAATAGGGTGGAGGATTTTGAAAGAGGTTGATTTCCCTTGGCCTGTGAGTGAAGCCGTTTATCAACATCATGAGAGGCTTAACGGTTCGGGGTATCCTCGAGGTTTAAAAGGAGACCAAATCATAATAGAGGCTCGGATAATAGGAGTGGCCGATGTGGTGGAGGCTATAACCTCCCATAGGCCTTATAGGCCCCCTTTGTCTTTAGAAGAGGCTCTTAAAGAGATAAAGGAGAATAAAGGCATACTTTATGATCCCCAAGTGGTGGATGCGTGTTTGAGGGTTTTTGAGAAGGGTTTTTCATTCGGGAAAGACTAGCCCCAAACCACCTGGTTTTTTCCTTTTCTTTTTGCTTCGTACATGAGATCGTCGGCTCTTTTTAAAATGGAATCAGGCGTGTCTCCATCCCTATATTCGGTTACCCCGAAACTGGCCGTTACCAAGCGAGGAAGAAGCGTTTCGCCCCCCTCAAGTTTTTTTCGCAACTGTTCACAGACTTTAGTCGCGTCTTTCAAGGAAGTATTGGGGAAAAGGATCGTAAACTCCTCTCCCCCAAAACGGGCTAAAAGGTCGATCTTCCTTAATCTCCTTTTTGTCACATCCACCACAAACTGAAGGACCCTATCTCCTGCCTGGTGGCCATAGGTATCGTTGAAGTCTTTGAAATTATCCAGATCAAATAAGGCTAAAGAAAAAGTGTTACCCCCTCTTTTTACCCTTTCGATCTCCTCTTCGAGCCTTTGAAAGAAATACCTTCGATTATAGGCCCCCGTTAACGGATCGGTTATAGAGAGTTGGTAAAGTTCTTCCTCCAACTTTTTGTAATAGGTGACATCCATTGCGTAATGGAGGTACAAATCCCTATCGAGAGGAACCCACCAGGTCTCCCAAAACGTATCATCTAACTTTATGATGTCCCTTTTTGGTTTATCCTCCTTTAATGCCTCATCGGCCTGGCAAAAATAGCACTTTGTCCCAGAAAGAGGCCTCCCAGTTTTGAGGTAAAATTCTCGCTCTTTTTCGGAGATGAACTTGAGCTTATGAATCCCTTCCCAACAGTATTGCCCCACCTTTGAACCGAAAAGTCTTTCGGCGCTCTGGTTCTGTTGAATGATTTTGCGTTCCCTATTTATAAGAAAAGCCCCCGCGGGAATCCCTTCAAGCATCAAGGAGAGGTGACTCTTTTCCCGCATTAATTCCTCTTCCAAACGCTTTTGAGGGGTAATGTCCATAAAATAACCCAATACACCCTTTTGTTCTCCAAAAGTAATAGAAATTACATTCCCAACACACCATTTGATCTCTCCTGTTTTGGTTACGGCCCGAAAAAGATAGGGTTCCGACCTCTCGCCCTTCAACATGGCTAAAGCAGCTTCCCTTACCTTCTGCTGATCCTCAGGATGAACGGTATCAAGGGAATGCATGTTTAAAAGTTCTTCTTCACTGAACCCCAAATTATTGATCACATAAAAGTTCACTACCTTGAGCCTCCCATTTTGGGAGATCCACATAGGAATAGGAGCACTCAAAAAAACGGCATGAAGAAGCTTTTTACTTTCCTCGGGAGATAGGTTTAATATGACCTTTTCCGAAACACTCAATTTAAATTTTCCTCCACCTTCCCCACTTTTCCCATTGAGTTTGTTTAAATATAAAATAATAAATTTTGAATATCAAATTTCTTTTTTGAGAAGCACATAAAGATGATTGAGGTGGAGATAAAAGTGAGGGCTGATATTGTGGAGATCGAGAAAAGGCTTTTGGGGTTGGGGGCTTGTTTCAAAGGGGAGCTTTATGAGGAGGATCTTTATCTGAATCCGCCTTTCAAGGATTTTTCTTTAAGTGATGAAGCCTTGAGGATAAGGTTTCGGAAAAAAGGGGGACTTTTTACTTATAAGGGGCCAAAGCTTGATCCGATAAGTAAAAGCCGTGAGGAGATAGAGGTTGAAGTTTCTGATCCTTCCAAGTTGAGGGGGATTCTTCTTAAGCTTGGCTTTAAAGAGGCGGGATGGGTCAAAAAGAGGAGGAAAAAGTTCGAGCTTGACTCATTCAGGGTCTTTCTTGACGAGGTTGAGGGACTCGGAGGGTTTGTGGAAATAGAAACCAAGGCAGAGGGCCCTTACGAGGAGCTCCTTCAGAAAGCCTTGAAGTTATTGGAGAAATTGAACCTTAAAGGAGAAATTATAAGGGAGTCCTATCTGGAATTGCTCCTCAAAAAGGCCGACCCTAAGGCTTTTGACAAACCCTTTGGGGAAAGCTAAGATTCCTTTAAGGGATGAAGAGACTTCTTTTTGTCTTAATCCTTTTGTTTCTGCCGAGTCTTCTCTTTTCGCAGGAGAAGATTTTTCTTCTTGAAGCAGAGGGCATCGTTAACCCTCCAATGGCCAATTATATTGTAAGGGGTATAAAAAGGGCTGAAAAAGAAGGGTATCCCCTTATAATTCAGCTTGATACCCCCGGGGGATTGATGGATTCCATGAGGCAGATCGTTAAGAAAATGCTCACCTCCCAGGTGCCCATAATTGTCTATGTGGCTCCAAGTGGGTCAAGGGCGGCTTCAGCGGGTGTTTTTATAACGCTTGCTTCTCATGTTGCTGTTATGGCCCCAGGCACTCACATAGGAGCAGCCCATCCGGTTGAACTCGGTGAAAAGAAGATGGATGAGGCTATGATGAAAAAGGTCTTAAATGATACTGTGGCCTATGTAAAAACGATAGCTAAGGAAAGAAAGCGAAATGAGGTATGGGCTGAGAAGGCCGTAAGGGAATCGAGTTCCATTACTGCTGAAGAGGCTTTAAAGCTTGGGGTTATAGATATGGTGGCTTCTACCTTAGAGGAGCTTTTGGAAAAGCTCCATGGTCAAAAAGTCACCATCGAAGGCCAAAGAGTCTTTCTTTTGAATACGAAAGGCGCTGAAGTCATTGAACTTAAGATGACCTTTAGGGACAAATTGCTTCATACCCTTTCAAACCCTATGATCGCTTACATCCTTCTGATGCTGGGGATTTACGGGCTTTTCTTCGAGCTTTCCAATCCAGGGGCTATTTTCCCCGGGGTGGTGGGTGGAATATGTCTCATTTTGGCCTTTTTTGCCTTTCAGATGTTGCCTGTGAACTACGCGGGAATAGCCTTAATAATTTTGGGCATAATCCTTTTGATATTAGAGGTTAAGGTTCATAGCTATGGGCTCTTATCAATAGGAGGGATCATCTCCCTAATCTTGGGGTCTCTTATGCTAATAGAGACTCCGGCTCAATATCTGAGGATCTCATTGATTGTGATTTTGCCCTTTGTGCTCGTTTCGGCGGGGTTTTTCCTGTTCGCCTTGACCATGGTCATAAAAGCCCAACGTCGAAGACCCATGACAGGTAAAGAAGGATTGATAGGACAAAGAGGAAAGGCCTTAACTGATCTTGCACCTGAAGGTAAAGTAGAGGTTTTGGGGGAGATATGGGAAGCCTATTCGGATGAGATGATTCGGGCAAGTGAAGCCATTGAAGTCATTGGGGTTGAGGGATTAAAAATAAAAGTTAAAAGAAAGGAGGGAGGGTAGATGGGTCCCATATTTTGGTTCCTTTTGGTGATTCTCATTTTGATCCTCTTAAGCTCCTCGATTAAAGTTTGCCGGGAGTACGAACGAGGGGTGGTCTTCCGGTTAGGCCGATTTGCGGGGGTCAGAGGTCCTGGGCTTTTCTTTTTGATCCCAGGGGTGGAAAGGATGGTGAAGGTGAGTTTGAGAACCGTGGTGATGGATGTTCCTCCTCAGGATGTTATAACCAGGGATAATGTTTCCATTTCGGTTAACGCGGTGGTTTACTTCAGGGTCTTTTCACCAGAAAATGCGGTCATTCAAGTGGAGGACTTCTATTACGCCACCTCTCAACTTGCTCAAACCACCTTAAGGAGTGTAGTGGGGCAGGTGGAGCTGGACGAGATCTTGGCCGAGCGGGAGAAGATAAACCAAAGACTTCAAGAGATCCTGGACAAACACACCGATCCTTGGGGTATTAAGGTGACGCTTGTGGAGATAAAACATATAGATCTACCACAGGATATGCAGAGGGCCATGGCTAAACAAGCTGAAGCGGAGAGGGAAAGGCGGGCTAAGATTATAAATGCCGAAGGTGAATTCCAGGCAGCTAAAAGGCTGGTTGAAGCGGCAAAGCTCATGGAGACTCACCCCTATGCCTTACAGCTCAGGTACCTACAGACCCTAAGAGAGGTAGCAGCTGAGAAGAATTCCACCACCCTATTTCCAGTTCCCATCGACCTGTTTGAACCATTTATAAGAAAATTCAAGGAAAAACCGACTGACTCTTGATCTGGTTTCCGCTTGCTCTTATTTCGGCCATCTCCTGGGCGACTGCCGATTACTTCACGAAAAAGTGGTATTCCTTCTTGACGCCCTTAGAGATGGCCTTTTGGAGGCATTTTTGGTGTTTGCCCTTCCTTTGGCCCTTTTTCCTTTTGGCCCCTTTGCCTTCCTCGGAATTGGAGTTTTGGAAGGGCATCCTTAAGCTTTTACCATTTGAGCTTTTAGCCACCTTTTTATATGCGGCCTCAATAAGGGCTTCTCCCCTCTCTTTAAGTCTTCCTTTCTTATCCTTCACCCCCCTTTTTATGACAATAACGGGAGCCCTTATTCTTGGGGAAAAGCCTTCCGAATGGGGTTTGGGAGGAATTGGGCTTGTGGCCCTTGGTGGGTATATACTTGGATGGGAGGGCTCTTTCCTTTCTTCTTTTAAGGTGATCGGAAAAGAAAGAGGGGCATATCTTATGATCCTTGTAGCAGGTCTTTACGCTTGGACCTCCGTTATGGGGAAAAAGGTCCTTTTGATCTCCCATCCTTTTTTCTTCGGTCCCATTTATGTAAGTTTACTAGTTTTCTTCTTAGGGATTCCCCTCTTTATCCGACCCGTAAAGGTTCCTCCGATTAAAAAGGGGGTCTTAATAGGTATGCTTATGGCCCTCATGTTTGTATGCCATTGGACTTCCATATTGAAGGTTCAGGCTTCCTACATGATAGCCGTAAAAAGGACCTCGCCCCTTTTCGGTGTCCTTTATGGAGGGCTTTTCCTTAAGGAAGAGGGTTTTAAAAGAAGACTTTTTGCTACTTCCCTCATGGTTTTGGGCGTTGTTATGATAACGTCGCTCGGTTAAAATCCATTTCATGACAAGGGTTCTTCTCACCGGGGGAGCGGGTTATATCGGATCCCATGTTTTAAAACTTTTGGGGGAAAAGGGGTTTGATGTCCTAACTTACGATGATCTAAGTACAGGTCATAGATGGGCTGTTCTTTACGGTCAATTAGTGGAAGCCGACCTTTTAGACGAAAAGAAGCTTCAAGAGGTCTTTGAAACCTTCAGACCCGAGGCAGTAATTCACTTTGCGGCAAAAGTGGTGGTTCCCGAATCAGTAAGCGATCCTTTGAAGTATTACCTCAATAATGTCCAAGGAAGCATGAATCTGCTTAAATTGTGCGTGAAGTTTAAAATAAGGGGGTTTATCTTTTCTTCTTCGGCTGCAGTTTACGGGATTCCCGAAAAACTTCCTATCACCGAAGACTCTCCTCTTAAGCCCATAAACCCCTACGGATGGTCAAAACTTATAGTAGAACAGATGCTTGAGGATTTTTCTAAAGCCTATGGCTTAAGATATGTTTCTTTGAGGTATTTTAATGCAGCAGGGGCCGATCCTAAGGGTCGAATAGGTCAGGTTTCAAAAAAACCCACCCATTTGATAACCAGAGCCCTTAAGGCCGCTTTAGGCCAACTGCCTTACCTGGAGATCTATGGTACCGATTACCCCACCCCCGATGGGACCTGCATAAGGGATTTCATCCATGTGGAAGACCTTGCCTTAGCCCATTTTCTTGCCCTTCAATACTTACTGGAAGGAGATAAAAGCGAAATTTATAACTGCGGATATGGCCAAGGATATTCCGTAAAGGAAGTAATAGAGAAGGTAAAAAGAATTACACAAAGGGATTTTCCAGTAAAAGAGGGACCAAGAAGACCCGGGGATCCGCCGATTTTGGTGGCTTGTTGTGAAAAGATAAAAAGGAAACTCACGTGGGTTCCTCAATATGATGACCTCGATTTTATTGTCAAAACCGCTTGGGATTGGGAATTGAAATATGCCTTACGAGAGGCCTGATTTAGCACCTTATGCGGCAAAAAGCCACCTTTCAAGGGGAAGGCGTTACTATGAGGAGTTCAAGGACGAGAGACCCGCTTTCGAAAGGGATAAGGACCGCATAATACACTCGGCCTCCTTTAGACGTTTGATGTACAAGACCCAGGTTTTCATAATCCATGAGGGGGATTACTATCGAACCCGCCTAACCCACTCCTTGGAGGTGGCTCAAATAGCCAGAGGCCTTGCCAGGATGTTAGGCTTAAACGAAGAATTAACCGAAGCCATAGCCTTAGCCCATGACTTAGGACATACGCCTTTCGGGCATGCAGGAGAGGAGATCCTGGATAAACTCATGGAACCTTGGGGAGGTTTCGAACATAACCTTCAAAGCCTAAGGGTAGTGGAGGTCTTAGAGGAACGTTATCCGAATTTCCCCGGTTTGAACCTGACTTACGAAACACGAGAAGGATTGGCAAAACACTCAAAGCGATTTCACCCCGAACTCGAAGAATATAACCCAGAAGAAGCCCCAACCCTTGAAGCCCAATTAATCGAAGTCGCCGATGAGATAGCTTACAACAACCACGATATAGACGACGGGCTTAAATCCAACCTTTTAAAACTTGAAGAGCTCGAAGATATCACCTTATGGAAAGAAATGTGGAATAAGGTAAAGCGGAAGTACCCTAATGCAAAGACCAAACAACTTGTATATTCCACCATAAGCCATTTGATAAGCTTTTTGATGCACGATGTGGTGGAAGAGACGAAAACAAGGATAAAAGAATGCCAAATAAAAACTTTTCATGACGTGAGGCTTTATGGCCATAATGTGGTCGATTATAGCCCTGACGTTAAAATTGCAAAAAATGAACTCATGTATTTTCTCTTTCGTAAGCTTTACTGCCACTATAGGGTGGAAAGGATGAAGGCGAAAGCCGAAAAGATGTTACAAGATTTATTTAATGCATATCTTCAAAATCCCAAATTGTTACCCGAAAAGTATCAGCAACGTATAGAAAAGGAATTACCCCAAAGAATAATATGCGACTATATTGCAGGTATGACCGACAGATTTGCCATTGAGGAATACAAGAGATTATATGATCCCGATTGGAGGGTTTAGTTTGGATCCATCGCTTATTCAAGCCATGCTTGATCCTTCTTTTTATCCTCATGAAGTTGAGAAAATAGAGCTTGTTGAGACGCACATTTCTTGGGTGTTTTTGACCGGTCTTTATGCTTATAAGGTCAAAAAGGCCGTTGATTTTGGGTTTCTTGACTTTACTAGTCTGTTTAAAAGGAAATTTTTCATTGAAGAAGAGCTTAGGCTTAATCGGAGATTGAGTCCCGAAGTGTACTTAGGGATAGTAGAGATAAGAGAAAAGGAAGGCAGATTTTCCCTCGAAGGGGAGGGAGAGACGGTAGAGGTAGCCCTTAAGATGAAGGAGTTGAAGAGGGATTGGAGGTTAGATCTTTTGTTGGAGAGAAGGGTTCTTCCTTCCCGAGTGATGGAGTTTTTGGGACAAAGGATAGCCTTATTTCATCAGGAAGCGGCTACAAGTCCTTACATTTCCTCCTTTGGTGAGCCTGATAAGGTGATGTTTAATATCAAGGAGAATTTTGATCAGACTGAGGGATTTATTGATCTTACCATTCCCCGGAGTTGGTATGAGTTTCTTAAGGATTATTCTTTTAGCTTTTTGAAGAATCGAGAAGATCTTTTTTACAAAAGGATTCAAGGAGGGTTTATCCGAGAGGGTCATGGTGATCTTCATACGCAAAACATTTATTGGGATGGGGAGAAGCTTTATATCCTTGATTGCATTGAGTTCAACGAGAGGTTCAGGTATCAAGACAACGCCTCCGATGTGGCTTTTCTCACCATGGACCTTGAGGCCAAGGGGTTTGGAGAGGAAAGTTGGCGTTTTTTGAACGCCTATCTTGAGATAAGTGGAGATTTTGACCTTTTGAAGCTATTAAACTTCTATAAGATATATCGAGCCTATGTGAGAGGAAAGATCGAGAGTTTTAAACTTACCCTGGATCAAGAGGCCAAGATAAGAGCGCGAAGTTATTTTGAACTGGCCTTAAATTATCTTAAAACCAGAAGAAAACCCTTTTTATTGGCTACTTGTGGTCTCATAGGAAGTGGCAAAACCACCTTGGCCAAGGAACTGGCTTCAAGGGTTGGAGCCGTTTTGGTGAGGTCCGATTCAGTTAGAAAATTCTCTTTGGGGCTTAAGCCTTCGGAGCATCGTTTTGAGCCTTTTGGGGAGGGGATTTATAGTTCTGAAATTACCGAAAGAACCTATAAGCATATGATTGAAATTGCCCAAGAGGTCATAAAGGATGGGTATCCGGTTATAATTGATGGGTCTTTTTCTAAAAGATGGCAAAGGGATTTGGTGAGGGGACTTTCTTCGGAGCTCCAAATATCCTATTTTTTCCTTTATACGAAATGTCCTTATGAATTGCTTTTGGAAAGATTGGAAAAAAGACAGGATATCTCCGATGGGAGGCCCGAGATTCTGGATGACCAAATTAAGGCCTTTGAGATTCCCGATGAGCTTCCCCAGGAATTCCTTCTTGAGGTTGATACCCAAAAGCCTTTTGACTATGAGGTTTTAGTGGAGAAAATAAAAGAGAGGTTTCTTTAATGGAGAAACAGAGATGGCTTTACATTACCCTTCTTAAGGAGTTTTTTCTCTGTTGGGTTCAGTTCAAAAGGCTTTACGGGAAGTATCGAAGGGGGGAGCTTCGCTTTTCGGATGTAGCATCTTTTGTGGACGATAAGGACCCCTATTCCCCCATGTATTATCTTAAAGAGCTTTCTCACAGGCTTTTTAGGGACCGAAATGACAAAGTTCCTTCGGAAGGGACCTTACTCGATTTGGCCATAGGGTCCATTTTCCATGAGGCCATGAAGCTAAGGGAAAACCTATATCAAATGGAGGTTTATAGACCAAGTTTCGAGAACCTTGAAGAGGATTTTTCCTCTTCGGGGAAGGGGTTGAGAGAGGAGTTTTTGAGGATTGGGAAACGAGCTGAAAAAGGGGTAAAAGAGGGTATGCAAGAGATAAGGCGGCTTTTTAACAATACCTTGGAACAGATTCGCCTTTTCATGATAAGGGTGGGGAAGGGCAATCCGCTTTTTATCCGCTTCATAGTGAAGGAAGAGGGGCTTTTACGCCAAGCTTATGGGAAGCGCGCTTTTGAAGGATTAATGGCCGAGCTATTCCCCCAAGGGGAGATGGTCCAGCTAAAGGAGAGTGCTTTTGTTTTTATGGGAAGTATGTACTTTTCAGAAGCTTCCAAGTTATGGGAGCGGTATCTTCGAGTTAATCCCGAGGATCAAGACGCACGGTTTTTCAACCTTTATTGTCGGGGATATAGTGCCTATCTTGAAAATAGGTTCTTTCAGGCCATTAGGATGTGGGAAAAGGCTTTAGAGATGATGAGTGGAGTTGAGCATTTGAGAGGATATGTAGAAAGGATAAAGGAGATATCCCACAAAATAGCGCGAGAGGCTTTTGAACACGATAGAAGTAAAGAAGCACAAAAGGCACGCCTTTTTTTGGAAAAGGTGAACCTTAAACTTCACGGAGGTCAGGATGCCCATTTATGAGTTCGAATGCAGAAGTTGCGGAAAGGTCTTTGAGACGCTTGTGCTATCTAAGTCCGAAGAGGTCACGTGTCCCTCCTGTGGAGGGAAAAACCTGGACAAGTTGATCTCAATTTGTGCCATATCAACAGGCGAAAGATTCCGTTCGAGCGTATCCTCTTCTTCCTGTTCGAGTTGTAGTGCCACAAGTTGTGCAGGATGTAAGCCCTAAAGGAAGGCCTCTTTCATTTTAAATATGGCTTGCTTCACGCCTCCAGGATATTCCTGTTCCAATTGCCTTTTAAGCCTTTCTACCTCTTGGTAAAGGGAAAGGTCATTCATATCGTTTAAGGTGTTATAAAAGCCCGCTCTTCTTCCAAGACAAAAGTTCAATTTTTCTTCTTCGGGTAAAGCTAAGAAACGGTCGATGATCTTTAAAAGTTTTTCCTTTTCCTCAGGCATTTTCCCTTCAAGTTCTCCTAAAAGGTTTAAGATATGATCACTCACCAAGTAACTGGAAGCCTCAAGGGTTTCGATGAAAAGCTTTATTTCTAGGACGATTTCCTCTTCAGTTTGCAATTCGAATTCACCCTTTTGTATCCTCTCCCAAAGGGGCATTTGGGGGAGAACCATTAAGGTCCTTAGACGGATGAAATGGGGGTTTATGCGGTTTAAAACCTCCGCGGTTTTAACAGCGTGTTCCTTCCACCATTTTTTTCCCCCAAAACCCGGCATCACGTACTCGGAAAGTTCTATACCCGCTTCGATTACTTTGAGTCCCGCCTCTATGTGCTCATCGGAAGTGACTCCCTTTCTCATATAGTTAAGTAAAAAATCCGATCCCGTCTCAAGCCCAAGGTGAAGCCTGGTTAAACCAGCTTCTTTTAGAAGCTTTAAATCTTCAACCGTTTTTGTCCGAGCTATCGTTCTGGAACGGGCGTAACTTGTTATGCGTTCGATCTGAGGGAACTTTTCCCGAAGATAAAATAAAATGTCCGCAAGCTTTTGAGCGGGAAGGACCAGGGAATTGCCGTCTTGAAGGAAAACGGTCTTACCTCCTCCATAAAGCCATAGAGCGACCATTCGGTAACATTCGTTAAAGGGATGGTTGAAGACGTAGAATAAAACGTTTCGAGTAATCCTTCCGCCTTCTCCAAGACGCCAAGAAAGTTCTTTTAATTCGTTGGAGATGGCCCAAATGTTGTCAATATCCCCTTTTACTTCCTCGGTCTTTCGCCTTTGGAAGGTTTTACCCTTATAGATGTGACAAAAAAGACATTTGTTCCAGGGACAATTCCGGGTAATCCGCAAAAGCAAACTATGAGCCTCACTCGGAGGCCTTATTGGACCTATTTCGAACTGAAGTTCCAGTCTCATCAGAAAATAGAATAGGATCCTCTTCCGTTTTCTTCAACCTTAACCTTTGAAAAAGGAAAACCGCTTGATTGTGTTCCTCTAAGGTCCGAGAAAAATAATGGCTTCCATCGTTTCGGGAGACAAAATAAAGGTAAGGTACTGAAGCAGGATAAAGGGCCGCTTCAATAGAATCTAAGCCGGGATTACATATGGGCGTTGGAGGAAGTCCCTTTTTGAGATAGGTATTGTAAGGACTAGGCATCCTCAGATGGGCTCGCGTTAGATTTCCTTTAAAGGATTCACCTAAGCCATAGATCACAGTTGGATCAGCACAAAGGGGCATCTTCCTTTTTAGACGATTATGAAAAACAGCCGAAACAAGGGGCTTTTCCCTTTTCAAAGCTGTTTCCTTCTCTATGATAGAGGCGAGGATAAGGATCTCGTATTCGTCAAAGCCCAATTCCTTGGCCCTTTCGGAGAAGGACTTCGGCCAACGGTTTCTGAAGTTATTAACCATGATCTTTATGACCTCTTTGGGGTCCTCCTGCGGGGAGAAGTTATAGGTATCAGGGAATAAAAAACCCTCAACACTTGGGGCCTTTATTCCTAGGGAGAGGAGAAAGTCTTCGTCTTGGACAAGTTTGTAAAACTCCTCCTTTGAGGTGATAACCCCTCTTTTTGCCAATAGGTCCGCTATCTGTCTGGTTGTAAAACCTTCGGGTATAACTATCCTTATGGTTTTTTGTTCTCCCTCTTTTAAGGAACGCAGTAACTGAAGAGGGGACATAGGGTAATTGATCACGTAGATCCCCGCCTTGATATCCCTATCGAGTTTAGTGATTCTTCCGTGAAGCCAAAAGAAAAAGGGTCTCCTTAAAAGGCCTTCATCTTTTAGCATTAGTGCAATTTCTTTCAGTGTTTTTCCTCTCGAAATACGGAGCTCCTTTTCTTCCTCAATGAAAAAAGGCGTGTAAAGCTCAAGGAAGCCCAGAAGACCGAAGATTAAAAGTCCCCAAATTGCAGTAAGACACACCTTTCCCAAAACTTTCATCTTTTCTCCTCATTTCAAGATACCCTTGAAGGATGATGGCCGCTGCCAATTTGTCCTTGATCCTTTTACGTTTAGAACGGCTTTGATTAGCCTCAAGTAATATCTTTTCAGCCTCTTGAGTACTATATCTCTCGTCCCACAATTTGATTGGTACCCCCAAACGGGTCTCAAGCTCTTTGACAAAATTTAAGACCTTTTCCGCTTGGGGGCCCACGGAACCATCCTCCTTCAAGGGCAAACCCACCACTATCTCTTCGATACCGAAATTGGCGATTATTTCCTTAAGCCTTGAAAAAATCCTTTCCCCCTTTCTCTCAACCACTTCAAATGCTTGAGCTACAAGCCCCAAGGGATCGCTTAAAGCTATTCCTATTCGCTTCTCACCCACGTCAAGACCCATGATCCTCATCGCCCAGAAATTATACAAAAAAAGGATCGAATTGTCCTTTTTGGGAGTTAATGATACCTTAAGAAAAAAGGAGGAACTTTATGCTTCTTAAGTGGCTTGTAGTAGGTCCGCTTGAGACTAACTGTTATATAGTAGGGTGTGAGAGAACAGGGCTTTGTGCGGTGATAGATCCTGGAGGTGATGGAGAGAGGATTTTGAGGACCATAAGGTCTGAGGGATTGGAACTTATTTATTTAATAAACACCCATGGACACTTTGACCATACAGCCGAAAATGCCTACCTTAAAGCTCACACTTCGGGTGAGCTTCTCATACACCGAGCTGATGCTTCATTGCTGTTACAAGGACCTAAAAGCGCGGCCTTCTGGGGATTTTCGGTTCCACAATCACCTTTTCCCGATAGGTTATTGGAAGAGGGGGATGTGATAGTTATAGGGGATCTAAGCCTTCGGGTTATCCATACGCCTGGTCATACTCCGGGTGGTATCTCCCTTTTCAGTGACGGGGTCCTCTTTGTGGGAGATACTCTTTTTGCGGGCTCTATAGGAAGGACCGATTTTCCTGGAGGTGATTATTATCAGCTTATCCGTTCAGTAAAGGAGAAGTTGTTCCTATTGGGTGATGAGGTGGCGGTTTATCCCGGTCATGGTCCAAAAACAACCATCGGCCGGGAAAGGCGGACTAATCCCTTTTTCACCGAAGGGGGATGGAGTTTTATTTAGTTCCTTCGAGTTTTATCCCGTATTCTTGAAGGAGTTTGGGGTTAAATTTTACTTTCTCTTCTTCTATCTTTTTGCTTAAAAAGCTTTGAAGCAATTGGTGTTTAAAGAAGTTTTCCAAAGCCTCCTTAGCACCTTCCAGTTCAAGTTGAGCCGGTTCTTCCAATTTAGAAAGCCTAAAAGCAACGTAGCCCCCTCTTACTTCTAGAGGTTCGGAGGGCACAGGATTAAAAGGAAGGAGTAAACCTATCTCTCTGGATAAAGATAGAGTTGCTTCAAACCTCGATATAGGCTTTAAGGTCTCTACTTTTAAGCCATATTTATTAAAAAGCGAAGAGGTATCTTTCCCCTCTTTCCATAATTGGAGGATCTCCTTGGAGATTTGTTTCGCTTTTTCCATGGCCTTCAGTTGAAGCATTTTTTCCTTAATGACTTCTTTTACTTCGTCAAAAGAAGCGACGCGAGAAGGGATTTTTTCTATTAGTTGGACCACAAAGGTCCTTTCTCCTTCTTCTACAGGAGAGGAAATTTCTCCTGGAGAAAGGGAGAAGGCAACCTCAAGCACCCGAGGGTTCTTTCCTATACCTTGAAAGAGATCGGTTCGGCTGAGAGGCCCCTGAATGTAGACTTTTAAGCCTTCCTTCTGGGCGTATTTTTGTAAATCACCCTCCTTTTTGGCTCGATAAGCCACATCAGCCATCCTCATGGCACAAAGTTCACGGGCCTTTTCCACTTGTACTTTCTTAGTAATGAGCCCTTTTACTTCTTCAAATGGAATTAAGCTTCTTGGCTTTTTTTCGAAAACCTTGAATATATGAACCCCCTTTTGAGCTTCATATAGCTTGATCTCACCTGGTGACATACCGGAAATCTCTTGGGCTAATTCTTGGGTTAACTCATTAGGAGCCACCCATCCTATTAATCCACCTTCACCTTTTGTCAAAGGATCTTCCGAGAACTGTTTTGCTAAGGACGAAAAGTCCTCTCCCTTTTTAAGTCGTTCGAATAATTCCTCCGCTTTTTTCTTATCGGTTAAGAAAATGTGGCCAAGCTTTACCCTTTCGGGTAGGGTAAATTCCTCTTGATGCTCGCGGTAATATTTCTCAACCTCTTTAGGATCAATGCTCACTTGCGAAAGTACCTCTTCCGGAGAGCACTTTACAAAGGCTATTTTTACCTTCTCCGGAAGCTTAAACTCCCCCTTATGTTCGTTGTAATAACTCAAAAGGTCCTCTTCTTTGAGAGTGATTTCTCCTTTTAGGTTTTCGGCATTTACAAAAATCCCTTCCAAAATGAGCCTTGTGGAGAGTTTGGAAAATATCTTTTGCGTTTCTGATGGATTAAAATGAGGAATCTCCAAAATAGCTCTTTGGACCCTGCTTATAAGTAATTCTTTTGAGAGGCGTTCTTCAAATTGTTGAGGAGTCATACCCTCTTTTCTCAAGAAACTAAGATAGAGTTCGCGATCAAAGGCCCCTTTTCTTTGAAAAATGGGGGAGTTGTAGATTACGTACCGAAGTTCCTCACTGGAAACCCTAAGTCCCCATTTGGAGGCTTCAAGAAAAAGAAGCTCGGTGTTTATGAGGCTTTTTAACACTTCGGTGGCTATACCCAAGTTTTTAACTTCTTCAAATTTGACGGGTCTCCCCGTAAGCTGAGTTAGTCCTTTCAAGGCGTTACTCAAAGTGCGGTCAAACTCGTAAGTGGAAATGCCATATTTTCCTATTTGCGCTATATAGATGTCCTTTTTTGAGGTAATTTCTCCTGTACCCCAAAAGGCAAAGGCCAAAATTATTAATCCGAAAATGATCTTCACGGTCCAAGAAGTGGCCTTTTTTCGGAAAAAATCTAACATCTTTTATCCCTCCACTTTATGATACCAAAATGGTAGGATAAATTGGATACGGAGGTAAAGGGATGATAGAAAGGTATACGAGACCCCAAATGGCTCAATTATGGAGTGAAGAGAATAAGCTCAAAAAATGGCTTGAGGTTGAACTTGCGGTTTGTGAGGCTTGGACAAAATTAGGGGTGATTCCTGAAAAGGACTTTAAAGATATAATGGAGAAAGCCCATTTGGATCCCCAAAGGATCAAGGAACTTGAAAGGGAGACAAGGCACGATGTGGCCGCCTTTGTTATGCAAATTGAAGAATCCATAGGGCCTGCGGGTAGATGGATCCATTTCGGTTTAACCTCTTACGATGTGGTGGATACGGGGTTATGTCTCCTTCTTAGGGAAGCCCTTTCCATAATCCTCGAGGACCTGAAGGAGGTTATGGAGGTTTTAAAAGAAAAGGCCCTTCAATATAAGGATACCCCCATGATCGGAAGGACACATGGGGTTCATGCGGAGCCCATAACCTTCGGATTTAAGCTCGCCCTTTGGTACGATGAGATGAAACGCAACCGGAGGAGGCTTCTTCAAGCCTTAGAAACAATAAGCGTGGGAAAAATCTCGGGTGCAGTTGGTACATACGCTAATGTTCCTCCTGAGGTTGAACAATATGCTTGTCAAAAATTAGGCCTTATTCCAACGCCTTCTTCCCAGGTGATATCACGGGATAGACATGCGGAAGTTATGGCGATCCTTTCACTTTTAGCCTCTTCGATTGAGAAAATGGCCTTGGAGATAAGACACCTCCAAAGGACTGAGGTCCTGGAAGTCGAGGAGCCCTTTTCCGAAGGACAGAAGGGATCCTCTGCCATGCCCCATAAGCGGAACCCCGTTTTAGCGGAGAACCTCTGTGGTCTCGCGAGACTCGTAAGGGGCTATCTAATCTCGGCTTTGGAGAACATAGCCCTTTGGCATGAAAGGGATATAAGCCATTCCTCGGTGGAAAGGATTATCCTTCCCGATGCTACAATTCTACTTGACTTCATGCTTTCAAGACTGAAGGAACTCCTTAAAGGAATGAGGGTTTATCCCTCTAAGATGCATCAAAACCTTTTGATGACTAAGGGGTTAATATTTTCCGAGGCTTTGATGCTTAAACTAATAAGGAAGGGGCTTTTGAGAAGTGAAGCTTACACTATCATTCAGCGTAACGCCCTTGAAGCCTGGGAGAAGGGTGAGGACTTTAAGGAGTTAATAAAGAGGGATCAACAGGTTAAAGCTTTATTAAGTGAAGAAGAAATAGAGGAGTGTTTTTCCTTGACAAAGCACCTTGAGCACATTAACTTTGTGTTTGACAAGGTCTTTAAAGACTCGGAGGTATGAGATGTCAGTTTTGGCCTTGATAATCTCCATTATTGCCCTCATTTTGGCCATCTCTGCCTATCAACGGACAGGTGGAGAAATTGAACTCAAGAAACGTTTGGATGAGCTGAGGGAGAAGACGGCTGACCTTTTAGAAAAGGTGGAACAAGCCTTAAGAAAGAAGGAGTAACCCCCTTTAAGATATGGATGAAGGTCAATCGCGTTCTTCTCACGTCGTAAGGATTGCCCTTTTAACAAATGTAATTATAGTGCTGATGAAAGCGGGGGCAGCTATTTTTACGGGTAGTAGTGTTCTTTTGGCTGAGGCTTTTCATTCAGCAGCTGACACTTCAAATGAAGTGCTTTTGCTTTTGGGGATAAGGTTAAGCCGGCGTCCTCCGGATCGAGAGCACCCTTTTGGTTATGGGAAAGAGGGTTATTTCTGGGGTTTTGTGGTCTCGATCTTGATCTTTGGGATTGGGGCTGGTTTGTCGGCCTTTGAGGGCATCCATAAGATCCTCAGGCCGCATCCCCTTTCTCATATATGGGTAGGATATTTGGTTTTGGGGATCTCGGCTCTGTGTGATTTTATTTCGTGGAGAGTGGCCTTTAAGGAATTTAAACCCCTTATACAAAGGCTTGGTTTTTTTGGCGCCATAAAAAAATCCAAAACTCCGGCCATTTTCATAGTCTTACTGGAGGATACGGCTGGGCTTTTAGGGGTGATTTTGGCCTTTTTGGCCCTTTCTTTAAGCCAAATTTTCGAAAATGTGGTTTTTGATGGCCTTGGTTCCATCGGTATTGGTGTTTTACTGGGTTTCGTGGCTTTCCTTGTCTCAAGGGAGACCAAAAGCCTGCTTATCGGAGAAGCGGTTTCGGAGGATGATCTTAAGAAGATCAGGGAGGCAATAAAGAGGGTTCCGGAAGTACAGGAAGTATTAGAACTTTTGACCATGCACCTTGGTCCGGATGAGGTTTTGGTGAACGTGAATGTGAACTTCATCGATGGTCTAAATACCGATCAGGTGGAAGAGGCGATAGACAAGGTCGAAAAGGCCATACGAGGTGTTCTCCCTTCGGTTAAACAGGTGTTTGTGGAAGCGGAATCCCTTCGAAGGGAGAAGTTTTAGATTAAAGCTCTCTACGTCCCTCTAAGGCGCTTATCAAGGTTTGGGGATCAGCGTATTCCACTTCGCTTCCCGCAGGCAGTCCCTGGGCTAAACGCGTTATTTTTATCCCCAAAGGCTTGAGTGTTTTAAGAAGGTAAAGGGCTGTAGCTTCTCCTTCTACATCGGGATCGGTAGCCAAAATAATCTCCCGAGGTTTTTCCCTTTTAATCCTTTCGAAAAGTTCTTTGATCTTTAACTCTTTGGGACCTATCCCTTCTAAGGGTGAGATGGCTCCGTGAAGGACATGATAAAGGCCTTTGAAGCTCAAGGTGTTTTCTATGGCCAGAAGTGCCTCCACATCCTCCACAACGCATATAATCCCTCTGTCCCTTTTTGGGTCCGAACAGATAAAACACAAGGTGCTTTCGCCTAAGTTAAAGCATTGGGAACAAAGGCGCACCTTTTCCAGCATTTCTCGTAATAAGTGGGAAAGGAGTTTGGTGTCTTCCTGGTTTTTAAGGAGATAAAAAACATAGCGGGAGGCCGTTTTCCGTCCCACTCCCGGTAATCTCATTAGGGTCTCTATAAGGTTTTCGATGGTTTGGGGATATCGAGGCATCTTTCAAAAGAGACCAGGGATAGGAAGCCCTCCAGTTATTTTTTTCAACTCCTCGATCCAAAGTTCCTGGGACTTTTTCAAGACCTCGTTAACTGCTGCTATGATGAGGTCTTCAAGGAGCTCCTTGTCACCCGTTTGAAAGATCTCCGGTTCTATCCAGAGCGAGACAAGTTGCTGTCGGCCGTTCATGACCACCTTAACCATCCCGCCCCCCGAACTTGCCTCCACAGTCCGAGAGGAAAGCTCCTGTTGGATCTCTTCCATCTTTTCCTTGATCTTTTGGGTTTGTCTTATTAGATCGGAAAGTCCTTTCACGTCCTTCCTCCTTGTTTAAAAAAATCATAACATCCGAACTCCAATACCTCAAGCTCCTTGACCCTTTGGGAGAAAGGAAATTACAATTTTCCCTGGAGGAGGGTTAAAATGCTGGATTTTATTGCGACCCTTTTTTCAACCGACGTGGCCCTTGATCTTGGGACCGCCAATACGTTGGTCTACGTAAGGGGGAAAGGTATTGTAGCCAATGAGCCTTCGGTGGTGGCCTTGAAGAAGGAAGGTAGAAATGGGAAAAAGGTCTTAGCTGTAGGGCTTGAAGCCAAGGAGATGTTAGGCCGGACCCCTGGCAACATAATAGCCATAAGGCCTTTAAGAGAAGGGGTGATAGCGGATTTTGAAGCAGCGGAAGAGATGATAAGGTATTTTCTCATAAAGGCTCACAAGCGCAACACCTTTGTTAGGCCAAGGGTGGTCATCTCCATTCCTTCTGGGATCACCCAGGTGGAAAAGAGAGCAGTTAAGGAATCGGCTGAGGCAGCTGGGGCAAGAGAAGTTTATTTAGTGGAGCAACCCCTTGCGGCGGCCATAGGGGCAGGACTTCCCATAACGGAACCGGTTGGCAACATGGTGGTGGAGATAGGAGGAGGTACTACAGAGGTGGCGGTCATATCCTTAAGTGGCATTGTGGTGAAAAATTCAGTCCGAGTCGGTGGGGATAAAATGGACGAAGCAATAGTTCAATATATGAGAAAGAAATATAACCTCTTTATAGGCGAAAGAACCGCCGAGGAGATCAAGATAAAATTGGGTAACGCTTGTCCCGAATACGATCCGGAGGAGACCATCGAGGTTAAGGGTCGAGACCTAATAAGTGGAATACCTCGGGTTTGTGAGATAAATTCTTATGAGGTAAGAGAGGCCATAAATGAACCGTTGAACCAAATTATACAGGCCTTAAAGGAAACGCTGGAAAAGACCCCGCCCCAATTAGCTTCCGATTTGGTAGACAGGGGCATTATCATAAGCGGAGGGGGATCGCTTCTCAGGAATATGGATCTTTTGATTCGTAAAAGTGTGGCCCTTCCAGTAACCCGAGTCGATGAGCCCCTTTTCACCGTGGTAAAAGGGGTTGGGTGGCTTTTGGATGATGTGCGTTTATTGAGAGAAGTGGCGAGCGATTAAATAAATGCCCAAAAGAAGGTCCTTTCTACCTTTATTGGTAGGTCTAATTTTATTCTCGCTATTCCGGACAGGGGTTTTAAAGGAAGAGATGATAAAGAGCTTTTCCCTTTCCTTGTTATTTCCTTTCCAAAAGGCTTTCTCCTATTTTTACACGGAAATTTGCTCCCTTTTCGAGGATTACCTTTTTCTCCTTGATCTGAAAGAGGAAAACGAAAGGTTAAAAAGGGAATTAGAGCGCCTCAAAATGGAGAACGCCCTACTTAGAGAAGAAAAGCGAGAGGCTGAGAGGTTAAGGAGAATTTTGAAGTTTAAAGAGACCGTAAAGTTTGAGGTGATTGTGGCACGTGTAATAGGTGAAAGCCCCGATCCTCACTCTCGGGCGTTTTACATAGATAGGGGATCCCTTGATGGGATAAAAAAGGGAATGCCCCTCATCACCCCTGATGGGATAGTGGGGAAGGTCCTTTTCACTGGTCCAAAGAGTTCACTTATACTTCCAATAATAGAAAGGGGAGCTTCCTTGAGCGTGATGCTTGAGGATTCGGGAGCAAGGGGTATTCTTGAGGGGCAAGGAGGAAGATGCCTCCTTCGTTACCTCTCTCAAGAAGAACCCATCAGGGAAGGAGAGAGGATTTTGGCCACCGGCCTTGACGGGGTATATCCGAAAGGCTTTTCAGTGGGTACTGTTAAGAGAATTATTAAAAAACCAGGTGCACTTTTCATGGAAGCCGAGGTTGAGCCTTCGGTGCGATTCGATAGGCTCCAAGAGGTCATGGTTATCCGAAAAGAATGAGAAGAAGCGTCCTTTTTTTCTTAACAGGATGGTTCTACATTGTAATGTTTAGCGTTTTAAGGGTCCTTTTGGGGTCAGGATTTTTATTTGATCCTCTCATGATCATGATGATTTACGGCATTTGGAGAGGATATCCTTCGGAAGCGATACTTTTACTGGTATTAATGGGCGATCTCCTTGGAGGAAAGGCCCTGGGGCTTCAAACAGTTAGCAAAATGTCAACAGCTTTGATCCTTCAAGGGTTACTTTCAGTCACGAGGCCTTCCTTTTTATGGCTTTTTCCTTTAGTTTTGGTCTTTTCTTATTTAGGATTTCTTTTACAAGAGCTTTTGGGATATTTGACCTTCCTTTGGGCTTTTCGTCTTCCTCCCTTTAAGTTAGCCTTATTTACGGCCCTTTCAGCCCTTTTAATTTTTCCTCTTAACGACTACATTTTTAAGAACCTAAGGTTCCTTTATGTCAAAAAGCTCTCCTAAGGGAAAATGGCTTTTTTGGGTGATCTTGATCGTGTTTTTTATCTTTTTGGGAAGGGTGTGGCAACTTCAGATAATTGAAGGGGAAAAATACCGACAATTGGCCGACAAAAACCGCTTGCGTTTGGAAAAGGTTCTTCCACCTCGGGGGAAGATCTTCGATAGGAAGGGAAGGTTAATTGTGGGCAATAAGCCCTCTTTTGATCTTTTTATGGTTCCAGCAGACCTGAAGGGGAAAGAGGGTTTTGCCCGTGAACTCTCTTCCCTTTTGGATCTTTCGGAGAAGGAGATCCTTAAAAGGATCAATGACGCGAGAAGTCCATTTGAGATGGTGAGGATCAAAAAGGATTTGAGCTTTGAGGAGTTAAGTCGGATAAGTGCCCACCTTTGGGATTTTCCGGCTTTGAGGATTGTGGTAAGTCCCACAAGGGTTTATCCACAAGGTCCAGTGGCCCCCCATTTAATAGGAACCGTAGGAGAGATAACCCAAGAAGAGATAAGGCGCTTAAGGGATAAGGGATATGAGGTGGGCGATTACATTGGCAAAAGCGGACTTGAATTACAATACGAGGAGCTTTTGAGAGGGAAAAAAGGGGGTAGACAGGTGGAGGTTGATGCTTTTGGAAGACGTGTAAGAATTCTTCAAGAAATAGACCCACAACCGGGTTGGGATCTTTACTTGAACATTGACCTTGAGCTCCAACTTAAGGCTCAAAGTCTTCTTGAGGGAAAGAGGGGAGCCATTGTGGCGATGGATCCAAGAAGCGGAGAAATTCTGGCTATAGCCAGTTCCCCTTCCTTCGATCCGAGGGAATTTGGGCGGTTTATGGATCCTCAAAAATGGCGTTCTCTTGAAAAAGACCCTTCTCGGCCCTTAATCAACAGGGCCATTCAAGGCATTTATCCTCCCGGGTCCGTATTCAAGATCATAGTAGCTTTGGCGGCTTTGACGATGGGCCAGGTAGAGCCTCAGGAAAGGTTTTATTGTCCTGGATATTTCACCTTAGGGAATAGGACCTTTAGATGTTGGAAAGAGGAGGGACATGGTTCGGTTACCCTTTATAAAGGTATCGTCCAGTCATGTGACGTTTATTTTTATCAACTGGGTTTAAGGATTGGTCCCAAGGCCATGATCGAGTTTGCGAAATGGTTTGGCCTCGGAGATTTTAACGGAATCGATCTCCCAGGTGAAAAAAAGGGCTTTTTACCCTCTCCCCAAAGGGAAAAGTGGTTCGGCGGGGATACGGTGGTCATGGCAATAGGACAGGGGCGTTTAGCGGTTACCCCTTTACAATTAGTAACCTTTATAACTGCGATCGCCAACGATGGGAGGCTTTACCGACCCTTTCTGTTGAGAGAAGCGAAAGAGGCAAGTGGTAAGATTATACACTTTAACCCCCAACTTAAGGGAGAGGTCCCTATATCTCAAGAGGTTTTTCAAGTGGTTAAAACTGCACTTGAAGGAGTCGTTGAGGATCCTCAGGGTACAGGAAGGGCATCGAGATTAGAAGGAGTAAAGGTGGCAGGCAAAACCGGTACGGCCCAAGTGAGGGGAATGCCCCAAAGGGTGAAGGACCCCTTATCACTTCCTTACGAACATAGGGATCATGCTTGGTTTGTGGCTTATGCCGATGCGGATCATCCAAGCATCGCGGTTTCGGTTTTGGTAGAACACGGAGGTACTGGAGGAGGAACTGCAGCTCCTTTGGCGAGAGAACTGATAAAATATTGGTTGAATACTCGACCATGAAGTGGTGGTTAAGGGACTTTTCGGGATTGATTTACCTTTTAAGCCTTTTGGCCATAGGGCTCATTAATCTTTGGAGCGCTTCCACTACAATTGGTGTTTCTCTTTTCACTAAACAATTAATATGGGTAGTTATAGGCTCCGCTTTGGGATTATGGTGCTATCTTGCCGATTATAAGCAGTTTGAAAACATCGCTTATTACCTCTATTTCGGAGCAGTGTTTTTACTCGGCTTACTTTACCCCTTGGGGGTGGAAATAGAGGGGGCAAAAAGGTGGTTGGGTTTTGCGGGGTTTTACATTCAGCCATCCGAGTTCGCTAAGCTCGGTTTAATAGTGGTATTAGCCCGTTATTTTTCAAAAAGACCTGTACAAGAAGATTTAAGCCTTTCCGAATTAGGCCTTCCCATATTGATGGTTCTTCTGCCTTTTTGTTTGGTAGTCTTTCAACCGGATCTTGGGACAGGGCTGGTCTTAGTGGGCATATTGGGAATCGTCACCTTATGGATAGGGGTGGAGAAGAGGGCCATTCTTTTTCTTGGGGTTTTGGCCAGCCTTGGGTGTGTGGGAGGATGGTTTTTGTTAAAGGACTACCAAAAACAGAGGATAATCTCATTTCTAGATCCTTGGAAAGATCCTCTTGGGACAGGATATCACTTGATACAGTCCAAGATCGCCATAGGTTCGGGCGGCCTATGGGGTAAGGGGCTTGGTCTTGGTACTCAAGCAAGGCTTGGTTTTTTACCCGAGTATCATACCGATTTTGTCTTTGCCCTTCTCGGGGAAGAATGGGGTTTTGTGGGAGCAGCATTTGTGATTTTGTTGTTTTTGGGCTTCCTTTTCTGGGCCTTTGAGACTGCTCAAAAGGCAAAGGATGCTTTTGGTAGGTTTTTGGCTATGGGCATTACGAGTTTGTTTTTTTTACATGTCACCATCAATATGGGAATGACCCTGGGTTTACTGCCGGTTGTGGGATTGCCCCTTCCTTTCTTTAGTTATGGTGGTTCATGCATGGTGGTAAGTTTGATAGCGGTGGGGCTTTTGTTATCCATAAGGAAAAAACGCCGCTTTTTTGGGTAAGGGGTAAAGAGATCGGTACCAGTTTTGAGGTGGAAGGGGAAGGTGAGGAGCCTTGGATCAACCTTTCTCAATAGGGCCTCGAGAAGCACTACCGGAAATTTCAGGATGTGGCTGTTCAGAAG
>Ga0197143_1001057_pt1 | contig 24951 bp, 27 predicted proteins | sample GBS70_MetaG_FD_148603 | JGI IMG/M metagenome (GOLD analysis project Ga0197143, IMG submission 148603) | Sediment microbial communities from Great Boiling Springs, Gerlach, Nevada, United States - GBS 70_MetaG | ecosystem: Environmental > Aquatic > Thermal springs > Hot (42-90C) > Sediment... | reverse complement strand
TCAAGGAATGGTTGCTTTGTTAAATAATTCACTTTACATTGTGGGTTTTGTGATATGTGGGGACTCTCAAAAATTGAACAGTTTTTTTATTCCAGGTTTTCTATATTTTATCCTTCCTTATTCACATACAGAGGGAAAATAAAAAAGCATAACCGAGGGTTGCACTGGTCTTCTCTAAAAGAAGCCTTACTTATCGTTTATGAATTTGTATTCAATCAAAGGGGATGGAGATAAAGGAAACCCTTATATTAACAAAAATTTTTGATTATGATAATTCTTGAGGTGCGTTTTTATATAGTGAAGACTAAGCGGTATCATTATTCAGGCTACAGAATCTCTCTGGAACGCCCTTGGTAAGAATGAGTGAGGATAAATTTAAATTTCTAAAAATCCCCAACAAATCTCTCTGTAAAGTTAATTATTCAAAAAAGCATTGCATCCTCAACATTACATTATTTTTAACGATTTCCTCTGATAGTTTCTCAGAAATATTTTCTACCTTTTCCTCTTTTGAGGACATTCCTTTTATTTGAGAAGGCACCCCTGCGTCACCGGCTATAGCCGCACCGGAAATAGTAATAATTTTCAAAAATTCACTTCGCTTAAGTTTTGCATCTTTTTTAATTACCTTCTCCATTGCTTTTCCCTCCTTTGGTTTAAACTATTCACCGGTTAATATTTTACTTCTAAATGGCTGAATAGCGCACTGACATTTTTCGCTTCCGGGGTTTCTTTTTCGCGGAGCTGTATCTGATAATCAACTGCGACTTTAATACCCTCTGTGATTTTGTAACCGTAACCTAAAATTATTCTCTGTTTTGCATCACCATCTTTATCTTTATTCGGGTCAAAATAATCATATCTTGCAAAAACCCACTGTCTGTCAGTCAGATTAACGACACTGTGAACAGAAAATCCATGCCCTTTTTCCTTTTTATACTCATCAGCTACCCCTATACCATTCGTATAATAGTATGTTCCCATAGCATTAAGTCTTTTACTCTCGTATGATAAACCAGAAAAAATTCTATTTCTCGGCTGGTTTTTATCATTGTTCCCTTTTTGATAGAAAAGGTTCAATTTTAAGCCAGGCAAAAACGGTGTCTCAATTGCAGTTTTAACATTGTAATCTTTGTACTTGTTTATTTCATTTAACTTCGTTCCTTCGCCGTTAAGGATTGCTAAATCGTATTCAATATACTTTAGAACTTTACCATTTAAACGCAATCCTCTGTCCGTTGAAGATTGAAGTCCTTCAATATCATCTAAAATTTTTGAAACAAATCTATGTCCCCAGATTTTTTCTTCATAACCGCGCCATGGGACCGGAACAAATCCAACTGTAAGTTTTGCATCCGGGTAAAGATCTTTTATTTCTAACCAGACCTGTTTTAGATATACATCATTTTTTGCCTCTTTTGCTGTCCAGATTTCTTTTGAAATAAGGTTTACTTCTAACTGTGCAAAAGCTTTAATTTTATCACTGAACTTTGCTTCGGCGTTGAAATATACTCGCGGGATGTCAAACGAGTTAAAATTGCGCGATTTTGTCCCGTCAGCAAGGTATTTTGATAAATAAAATCCATAGCCAGCAAAAATCACACCCGATATTTTTGTCTCAACTTTTTGTTTTTTTTCCTGTGCAAAGGTATTTAAAGGAAATAACATCACGAAAACCGTAATTAATTTTTTAAACATTTTACATCGCCTCCTTTCTTAAAAATTTTTCTTCAATTGAATTAACTAATTTTCCAATTTTTGAGGTGTTGTCAAGAAAAACCAAAATTCTCCCCTTCTTTAATCTCTATATTTATGGTCCATGGGAGTTATATAAAAAAGGAGGAAGATGATGAAAGAAAAGAAAAAAAGCAACTCCGAAACCCTTATCTCAACACTATTTACAGATATTTTAAACCTCATAATGAAAGCAGAAAGGGAAGTTCATGTTGAGAAAAAGGACTTTTTTAGAATCTATCAAACCCCATCACCCCCATTTCGCTGAAGAAATAAAATCAAAATTAGACCTATACACTAACTTCACCATCTTCTATCTTCATCAAAAATCTCCATTCCAAAAAATGGCTTCGCCCAGAACCCTATTTCAAAGTCACCCTCCAGGCCATCAACTCCCTATTCCAAAACATATTTCAATCGCCTGATATAAAAACTTACACAAAATTGTTGAAAAGTGCTTTTTTCGTGTTTTTTCAAAAAACCCTAGATTAATTTTTAGAGGCTTTGTTTTGAATTTATTTATGATTTTTCTTTCTGGATTTTTCCCCATTTCCTATTTTCTTCCTCCTTTCCCCTGGAGCTCGTCCTACTTATCCCATACCACCTTTTCATCTGCCTGTTCAACAATGAACAAGACTCTTAAAAATTCAAAACCTGAGTGCATATATTCTATAAAATGCCCTATGGACTGCTTCTTCCCATTCCCTGTTGCGAAAGGATTTTTTATGAGATAATATAAATAAAAAATGGCAGAAGAATTGTCAGAAAAAGAGAGATTATTGCTGGAAATTAGGAAAGAAGTGGAAAATTGTAGAAAATGCCCTCTTTACAAAAAAAGAAAAAAGGTAGTATTTGGAGACGGGAATCCTGATTCAAAGTTAATGGTAATCGGAGAGGCTCCTGGAAAAGAGGAAGATGAAACAGGCATCCCATTTGTAGGAAGGGCTGGAAGATTGTTGAGAAAACTCCTCAAAGATACCGGACTGGAAGAATTTTATATAACAAATGTAGTGAAGTGCAGACCACCGCATAATCGTACTCCGTTAAAAAAAGAAATTGAAGCCTGTGTTCCTTTTCTTGAAAGACAGATAGCCCTTCTTAAACCCAGCATCATCCTCACTCTCGGAAACACTGCTTTTAAAGCAGTTACAGGTGAAAACCACAAACTCACGGATGTAAGAGGTAAGATTCTGAAAATTTCACAAAAGGTGATCTGTCCGTCGTTTCATCCCTCATTCGCCCTGAGGAATAAAAGGGCTAAAGAGAGCCTGACAGAGGATATAAAAAGTTTACTCAGTTATTTAAAAAGTGAGTGAAAGGTACGAACTTCTAAATATAATAGGCGAAGGAGGGATGGGAAAGGTCTACAGGGCGTACGACAATCTTTTAAAAAGAGAGATTGCTATAAAAATTCTCGAATTGGAAGGAAAAAACATGGTGGAGATCCTCGAAAGAGAAGCCCTTATAACTGCAAACCTGACCCACCCCTTTATAGTTTCTATGTTCGATGTAGGCGAAATAAGGGGGAAACCGTTTATCGCGATGGAATTTGTAGAAGGAAGGTCTTTAAAAGATGTAATGATGGAAAAAATCTTTGGGGAAGAAGAAATTATTAAACTCGCACTTGACCTGCTTTCTGCTCTTTCTTATGCCCACTCAAAAGGGGTTATCCACAGAGACATTAAACCCTCAAACATCTTAATCACATCCAGCGGACATCCAAAACTGGCTGATTTTGGAATAGCAAAAGCATTTCATCTTCCATGGAAATTTGACGAAGAGAGAATAGGTTCACCCTCTTATATGGCTCCAGAAGTTATCGAGGGCTCTAAATACGACCACAGAGCAGACCTTTTTTCCACGGGAGTGGTGCTTTACGAAATGCTGTGTGGAAAACATCCTTTCAGAAAAAAGACCTACAGCGAAACAATAAAAGCAATTAAAAAGGAGACCCCTCCTCCGCCTTCGTTCATGAGAGAGGGAATCATGAAGGGATGGGATTTTGTAATTTCAAAGGCAATTGCAAAAAATCCTGATGAAAGGTATCAGAGTGCAGAACAATTTGCGAAGGATATAGAGGGATTAAAAGAACTGGAGAAAAATATAAAAGGAAGAAAAAGCGCTATAGCCTTTTTAAGACTTGAAGATACGAACAAAACTCATAAAGTATTCATTACCAAAACACATGAGGCAAGAAAGGAGAAAAAAAGATGATCGAAAACCCCTTAAAACTTCTCCTTTTTCAAAAGCCCTCCAGGTATATCAATAACGAGATAAATGCAATTAAAAAGGAAATAAAAGAAGGGGTAAGATGGGCTCTCGTTTTTCCTGACCTTTATGAGGTGGGAATGTCATCATTAGGAATCCAGATACTATACCACGTATTGAATTCAGTCCCCTGGATTTCCGCTGAAAGGGTTTTTGTCCCATTCCCTGACCTAGAAGAATTCTTAAAAAAACACGGGCTGGAAATAACCTCGTTGGAAACAAGAAAAAGGCTCTCCGAATTTGACGTGGTAGGATTTTCTCTTACCACCGAACTAAATTTTACAAACATACTCACAATCCTGAAACTCTCGTCTATTCCCCTTCATGCCGAAGACAGAAAAACTCTGCCACTCGTAATAGGAGGGGGTCCAGCCTGTTTTAATCCGGCTCCCATAGAGCCATTTTTTGATGCCTTCTTTCTCGGAGAAGGAGAAGAAGGAGTGATTGAAATTAGCGAGGTCATAAAAGAAGGAAAAAGAAATGCCTCAAAAAGAGAAGAAATCCTCAAAGCCCTTTCGCAGATAAAAGGAGTATATGTTCCCGGGTTTTCAACCGGGAAAATAGAAAAGAGAATTGTTCCAGAACTCAACTCTGCACCATTTCCCACAAAACCGGTTCTCCCGTTTACAGCCGCTGTTCACGACAGAGCGACGATCGAAATAGCGAGAGGATGCACAAAGGGCTGCAGATTCTGCCTTGCCGGGTTCATATCAAGACCTACCCGGGAAAGGTCTCCTCAGGAGATAGTAAAAATAGTGGAGGAAGTCTTAAAAAATACAGGTTATGAAGAGATCTCCCTCCTTTCTCTCAGTACGTGCGATTACACGAGGATAAACGAACTTATTTCAGGACTTATGGAAATAATCTCAGAAAAAAAGATCTCCCTTTCCCTCCCCTCTTTAAGGGTAGGAACTCTCTCTGCAGAGGTTTTAAGAAGTATCTCAAAGGTGATGAGAACAGGAATCACCCTCGCTCCCGAAGCCGGAACCGAAAGGCTGAGAAAAGTAATAAATAAGGAATTTTCCAATTCAGAACTTATGAAAGATGTAGAAACAATTCTTGCAAATGGATGGGACCACTTAAAGTTTTATTTTATGATAGGGCTTCCAACGGAGACTGACAAAGATAGAGAAGAAATTATCAACCTTCTGAAGGAAGTGGCAAAAATGGGAAAGAAGATTACAAAGAGATTTAACATATCTCTGAACATCTCGACTTTCGTCCCAAAACCCCATACTCCATTCCAGTGGGAGAGACAACTGGATGTGAAATCGGCAGAGGAAATTCTGCATTATTTCAAAAAACGGCTCAAAATGAGAGAGATTGATATAAGATATCACAGTCCCGTACTTTCCTACATCGAAGGTGTTCTCGCAAGGGGAGATAGAAATCTCGCAAGGGTAATTGAAAAGGCTCACGAGATGGGAGCAAAGCTGGACGGATGGAGTGAATTTTTCAGAAGAGATGCATGGGAAAAAGCATTTGAAATCTGTGGAATTAACCCGGAGGAGTACTTAAAAGAAAGAGACCCTTCTGAAAAACTTCCCTGGGACCATCTTTCTACACTCGTGGAAAAAGAGATATTAATAAATGAAAGAAAGAAGGCTTTCTCTGAGGAAACGACGGAGGATTGCTTCAAAGGAAAATGCTATAAATGTGGGGTGTGTGATTTTAAACACATCATGCCCAGACCAAAAGCCGAACCTGTTTACATAAAAACAAGCGGAGTTTATAAAAGAGGAAAAGGAACATGGGTTATAAAAATAAGAAGCAAACTCACCAAAAAAGGGATGGCCAGGTTCTTAAGCCACAAGGAATTTATAAGTGTGATTCAGAGAGCAGTGAGAAGGGCTGAAATTCCTGTTGTTTTCTCCAGGGGTTTTCACCCCTTACCTCGCATTTCCTTTGGATTTCCCCCGCCCGTGGGAATTGAGAGCGAAGAGGAATATGTGGACTTTGAAATCTATGGACCTTTTCATTCAGGCTTTGTAACCCTGCTAAATTCCCAGCTTCCCGAGGGCATCAGGGTTATAAGTGCAAGAGAAATCCCGTTAAATCTCCCCTCAATCTATTCCTCTACCAGAGGATTTGTATACCATTACACGTTCGTAGATGGAACATTTGAAGAAAAAAAACTACGAGAAAAACTGAACCTCTTTCTCTCCTCTTCTCCGTCAATCAACAAAAAAAATCTAAAAGATTTCTTTTCTGAACTCTCTCTGGAGGAAAATTCAATAAAGGTGTTCCTCAATGTGATTTCGGAAAAAACCATCAATCCCTATCATTTCATATCCTTACTTTTAGGAGTTCCCCAAGAAGAGATAATTGACAAAATAAACGTAAAAAGAGTTAGTACCCTTCTGGAATACTAAATGAGCCCGAAGAGGAAAATTCTTATCTCCAAACTCCCCTGGGAAACAAGGATCGCAGTAATAGAGGGAAAACTCGTGGAATATCACTGGGAAACAGAAGAAAACGCCCTTTCTTACAACACTATATGCGGAGGAATAATAGAAAAAATCCTTCCAGCCCTTCAAACCGCATTTGTAAGTCTTCCGAACGGTGAAACGGGTTATCTCTTTGTATCAGAAATTCCAGGAAGGGTAAAAAGAATAGAAGACATCTTAAAGGAGGGGCAGAAAGTAATTGTGCAAGTGATAAGGGAAAAGATAGAAAACAAAAAAGCAAGGGTCTCAATGAAAATCAAAATTCCTGGCTTATTCCTGGTGGGTCTTCCATTCTTAAGAGGAATAAAAGTTTCTCACAAAATTGAGTCCGAACCTGTTAAAGAAAGACTGAAAAAAATACTGAAGGAATATGGCACAAAAATGGGATTCATAATAAGAACAGCAGCATCCATTGCGTCCGAGGATATAATAATAAGAGAGGCTGAGGAAATACTGAGATTGTGGGAAAGGATTTCATTCCACATAAAAAAGGAGGTTTTATATACAGAGCCTCCCCTTTACATAAGAATTATAAGGGAGTTTCTCGGAAAAGGGCAAAACGAAGTGATCGTAGATTCTCCAGAAATTTTTGACAAAATTGTCAGATTTATTCAAAAATTGCCATTCAATCACGGAATAGAATTAAGACTTCATAATGACGAAATTTCCCTTTTCCAGATATATGGTGTAAAGGCAGAACTTGAAAGAGCATTGAGAAAAAAAGTATGGCTTAAAAATGGAGGATATATACTTATAGAGGAAATGGAAGGCTTCACCGGTATCGATGTGAATACCGGAAAATTCAGAGGACTGGATTCTTTTGAAGAATCAGCCTTTATCACCAATATCCTCGCGGCAGAGGAAATAGCAAGACAAATAAGGTTGAGAAATATAGGAGGGATCATAATTATTGATTTCATCGACATGGAATCTAAAGAGAAAAAGGATCAATTGATTTCTATCTTGAGAGAGGAACTCAAAAAAGATAGAGCAAGAATTTCCTATCCCGAAAAAATAGAAAAATTTGGAATCGTATCCTTTACAAGGGAAAAGGATGAGGCAAGTTTCTCAAAAAAGATTACCGTATCATGTCCCATATGTGGAGGAAGGGGAGGTATCTTTTCATCCGATTTCATAATAAAAGAGGCATTTGAAGAACTTTTGAGGAATCCACTGGTTAAAAGGAAAAATGGGGATAAAAAACTTACCGCGATAATAAGGTTCAATCCGCAGGACGAACACATAAAAGAAGAAGATTACTCCTCAATTATTGAAAGCATAAAAAGGGAATACAATGTGGAAGTAATCCTTGAGCCCGCAAACATTCCTCACCGATATGAAATAGTGTGGAAAACTGAATAAGTGTCTGAGTCTTTTTATTCTTGAAAGTTAAAATTAATTTTATTATACCTTATTAAAATTAAAAACAAAAGGAGGTGACACAATGGGAATACTGGATGGAAAGGTAGCAATAGTCACAGGGGCGGGAAGAGGAATAGGAAGGGAAGAAGCAATTCTCCTTGCAAAAGAAGGAGCGAAGGTTGTGGTTAACGATGCTGGTGTTCATTATGACGGAACAGGAACTTCAAGGGGACCTGCTGAAGATGTGGCTAATGAAATAAAGAAAATGGGAGGAGAGGCTGTTCCAAATTTTGACAATGTTAGCGACTTCCAAGGCGCAGCGAATATAGTGAAACAGGCAATAGAAACCTATGGAGCTCTTCACATCGTAGTGAACAACGCGGGAATTCTGAGGGACAAAATGCTCTTCAACATGGAAGAGGAAATGTGGGATGCTGTTATTGCAGTTCATCTAAAGGGAACTTTCAACATGTGCCGACATGCCTGTGCCTACTGGAGGGAACAACACAAAGCAGGAAACATCCTTTACGGAAAAATAATAAACACAAGCTCGGATGCTGGTCTTCTCGGAAATCCGGGACAGACAAACTACGGAGCAGCAAAAGCTGGAATAGCCGCTTTGACCATCATCCTTGCCAAGGAAATGGCTCGTTACAATGTGTGTGTGAATTGCATAGCCCCTATAGCAAGAACCAGGCTTACCACCGACGCGACCCCATCCCTTGCAGCTCTTATGAGCATGAAGCCCCCAGAAGGGCAGTTTGACCCACTTGACCCGGCAAACATAGCTCCCCTTGTTGCATACCTCGCAAGCGACGATGCAAATGACATAACAGGGCAGGTTTTCAGAGTAGCTGGAGATGTGATTTGGCTCTTGAGAGGATGGCATACTGTTGACAAAATAAAGAAGGGAGGTGCGCGCTGGGAACCCGCAGAGATAGGACCGAAGCTCAAAGAGCTGCTCAAAAAGGCTCCTCCTCCAGAAGAAATGACTGCTCCCTTTGCGGACCTCGCGGTGAAGGGATAGGATAATAAAAATTGCAGTCTACCTCTCGGTCGAGATGAAAAATGTGCTTGTTACGGGAGCAGGAGGATTCATTGGGTTCTGGATCACAAAATCTCTTCTGGAAAGGGGTTTTAAAGTAAGAGGGGTAGACTGCTTTCTTCCAAATTATCCAAAGATATTCAAAATTCAAAACATCAAAGAACTTCAGCAAAATAGGTCCTTCGATTTCAGAGAAGGAGATCTAAACTTGCTTGATCTTATGAACCTTCTTGAGGGAATAGACATAGTGATTCACCTTGCGGCACTTCCTGGAGTTAGAACAAGCTGGGGAGAAAAATTTGAAGAATATCTCATTCACAATGTCCTCGCAACACAAAAATTGCTTGAAGCTTGCAAAAAGACCGATATTAAACTTTTCATTTATGCTTCCTCTTCTTCTATTTATGGAGACAATCCCAACATTCCTCTTAAAGAATCCTATCTACCGATGCCGAAATCTCCCTATGGAGTCACGAAACTCGCAGGTGAAAACCTATCAATGGTTTATTACAGAAATTATGGACTCCCATGCGTGTGTTTGAGGTTATTTACGGTTTATGGACCAAAACAAAGACCGGATATGGCTTTTCATAGATTTTTTAAAGCGATAAAAATGGAGGAAGAAATAACCGTATTCGGTGACGGTAACCAGAAAAGGGACTTCACCTACATCGAAGATGTGACCGAGGTTCTCATGAGAATAATTGAACTTAAACCGGAAGGCAAAATCTTAAATCTCGGAGGCGGACATACCATTTCAATCAATGAGGTTTTAGAGATAATAGGCGACATTACAAAGAAAAAGTTCAAAGTCAAATACGCAAAAGAACAAAAAGGAGATGTCCACGCAACCCTTGCTGATACTACCGAACTCTCCAGCATTACTGGATTTGTCCCCTCTACAGATATAGTAGATGGATTAAAGGAAGAGTGGGAATGGATAAAAAAAATCTACTGATAAGTGTAGTTATCCCTGCATTTAACGAGGAAGAAAATATCGATGAACTTTACGAAAGACTCGTACGTTCACTAAAGGATTTCGAGTTTGAAATCATTTTTGTTGACGATGGTTCTACTGATAGAACCTGGGAAAAAATAAGTGATTTGTCAAAAAAGGACAGAAGGGTAAAAGGTATAAGATTTGGCAGAAACTTCGGACAAACTCCTGCGCTTTCAGCGGGAATTGAGATGGCTGAAGGCGATATAATCATCACAATGGATGCCGATCTCCAGAATCATCCCGAGGATATACCAAAACTTCTCAAAGAGATTGAAGATTGTGATGTAGTAAGCGGATGGAGAAAAGAAAGACGAGAACCATTTTTCAAAAGGAGACTTCCTTCAATGATTGCAAATTTTATAATAAGAAATCTCCTGGGCATAAACATCCATGACATAGGATGCACGCTAAAGGCTTACAAAAAAAATTTTATAAAGGGTGTACCCCTTTACGGAGAAATGCACAGGTTTATTCCTGTATTTTCCCTCTGGAGGGGAGCGAGGATAAAAGAAATACCCGTTGAACATAGCGAAAGAAAGAGGGGAAAGTCAAAATACGGAATAACAAGGACTTTCAAGGTCATCCTTGACATTTTTTTTCTGAAGTTCATGGCTTCCTATTCTACCCGTCCCATTCACTTCTTCGGTATTCCTTCGCTCCTCCTTATGCTGGCAGGAGTTCTTACTGGAGTTTATACCCTCTATCAAAAATATGCCTTCGGTGTTTTTGCTCACAAAAATCCGCTTCTCCTCTTATCCGTGTTTCTATTCATTATAGGCTTTCAGTTTCTCATGATCGGAATAATTGCAGAACTCATCGTAAGGATTTACCACTCAATTCCACCAAACAGGATATACTTTATAAAGGAAAAAACTGGATTTTAACAATGAAAATTCTTGAGAAGGGAAAATTCTCCGAACATATCTCCATTGCAGGAAATCTGATGCTCCCATCTTATCTCGTCGATTCCATAATTCCTGCTCTCATCGATTCGGGAATGACAGTAATGGGACCTGTCCTTTATGAGGATTTGAAACCCTACCATAACCGTCCAAAAATATACCACCTTTTAACCCATTCCCATTTTGACCACTGCGGTTCAACTCCTTTTCTTTTGAAAAAATTAAAAAACATGGAAGTTATGGCTGGAGCCCATGCAGTAGAGGTTCTGAAAAAGGAAAGTGCGATCTCTCTTATCAGGTCACTTAACGAAGATATGGAAAAGTCCCTCGGAATTGTGGATGGCATTTTGAATGGAGAAAAAATAACATTTGAGGGATTCCCCATCCATAAAGTCCTGAGAGAAAACGAGGTTATTGGGTTAGGAGATGGAGTATACATTGAGGTGTATGAGGTGCCCGGGCATACAAGGGATAGTTTGTGTTATAGAGTAATGCCCGATAACGCGATATTTGCAGGCGAAGCCTATGGAGTCCCTTCGTTGAGCGGAAAAAGGGTTTATCCCCAGTTTCTTGTCAGTTTCAAGGATTACATGAACTCCCTTAAAAAAATGAGAAAACTGGAGCCTCAATGGATAGGACTTGCCCACGGTGGAGTGATAGGGGGAGAGGAAGCCATTTCTTTTCTTGAGAAAAGCATTGAGGACAGTGAAAAATTTGCTGAAATGATAAAAGAGAAAATTCAGAAGATGAAAAGCCCTCTCAGTGAAGATTCCTTAAAAAAGCTCGTTGAAGAAATAGCCGAAGAAGATTACAACCCGAATGAAACCACTCAGAGCAAAAGGGCTTATATGTTAAACCTCACAGCAATGGTGAAAACCATATGGAAGGAACTGGTTTAAAATTCATGAACCCATTCATCTTAGGGGAGTGAGACAACTTCTCTTATAATAGAGTTTAAAATAATTCCCCTTTATGTCCCTACAATAGATAGTATCTTCCACATAGAAATTATCAGGCCCGGATATAAGAACCATGTCTTTTATCTTTATTTCAACCCATGAATCCCCTGGCAAATAGTTATGCCCGTATTTCTCACGGATTTCATCTGCGTTATAAATCAGGCTGGAAAATATCTCACCACTTTCCCTGTCTATATAGTTAATTCTTTCTCCTATGAAATAAACCCCAATACCTCCTTTTTCCTCCAGTCTAACTTTCGCCTCGCAAATTTTTACACCCAGATTCTCATCAATGTAAATGTATGACGGATCGGGCTCAACACTGATTTCAACCTTTGCCATCTCCCCATTTCCCGCACAGGAGATAAAGATTAAAAAAAGCAAAAACCTCCTCATACACTTTCAATATACTATATTTTTGAACGAAATACCAATTCATCGAGTTTTCTGAACTTCATACTGTATCAATCTTTACCGGAAGTTCAAGTAAAAACTTGCCTGCCATCTCCTTAACAGATTCAAAATGCGTTTAAAAAACCTGTTAAATACCCCTCGTCTATCTCGTGAACAAAACCCAGTAAATCCGTTCATATAACCCGCTTGAAGCTGAAAAACGAAATGGAATTGTCACACGCTTTTCCGGTAAACTGAAACCAACCGGTTGCAGTTATTAATGAAGACAAAGGAAACAAAATGATAAAAGAAGAGACGATAAATAATGTATATGAAGCAATGTGTTTACAGACTCAGAAGAATTTTCAGGAATGTGGTTGTGTCGCCCCATCATTTTCCTTCTGCCAGCTGAAGATATTCATGTATCCAACGTTTATGAAGCATGGAAGAAAGGAATAAAACAGGCGCAAGTTATATGCGATGTACAGGATTTAATCAAGAAACTGGACGCTTGCGCTGTAATTTTATACACGAAATCAAGTCGATAAAATCCCGAATTTGAAACACGCAAGGCAGTTCTCCGTCTGGAGTATATAGATGATAATGGCAGAATAAATGGAAAGGAAACCATATTTTGGCTTGATACAGAAAAAAGAGAGATGACATCGGTTGAACGGATACAACCGGACGAAGGATTTATGTTTTACAGAAGTCCGTCCTCACCATTTCTTAATGGAAATTAACAGTGAAAGAATAATGAATTCAAGAGAAAGAAGCCTCACAACTGTTAATTTTTCTCTTTGATTTCTATATAGAACTTGAAAGAATTTCTCCGAGAAGAAAGTTATACACTCCACCTGCTTTTTCAACCCTCTCTTTTGCTTTCTTCACTTTTTCATCAATTTCTGAAAATATATTAAGAATCACCATCACCGCCTTCTGTGCTTCCTCACCGACTAATACAATCTTGTCCAGAGAATAGTGTCCATAAATTCCCTTCGAGGCAAATTTCTTGAGTTCGGGAAAACAAAGAAAAAGGGGAATATAATTTGTGGTAACCTTTTTCTCATAAAGAATGTCCTCTAACCTCACAAATTTATCCGGTCTCCACCAGCTGAAGTTATCTATATCTCTCGGACATACCAGAACCATCTCCTTATCATATACATACTGATACATAATCTCTCTCCACATCTCCTGCCCGCGAAAAATTCCTTCCCTTCTCATCAATACCTTCACGCGTCCCTTTTCACCCCTGTAGATCTCCTTAAAAAAGAAGATATTTTTTCTTTCTTCATATTTGCCACTTTTTGGGTCACCGTAAAAATCTGCGAGAAACTTCCTCCTCTTTTTCCCGTATTTAACTTCCTCCCACAGGAAAAGGGGAATGTAGAAAGGAAATGCAATAACTGCGAGCACTCCAGGGAGCACCTCTTCTGTTATGAACTCCATAAATCTCTTTCTCATCACTCCACCTCAATCCATATAGAAGTGCCGAAAGGAGGTTTAACATTGTAACCCGATTTTGAAAGCACCCAGAGAACAGGATAGGGAGGTGGTTTTTCCGGATATTTCCCTAATCCGTCCGTAAGGTAAATGAGCGCCTTAATTTCGGTTTCCTCTTCCAGCCTTTCAAAAACAGGACGAAAATCCGTGCCGGCTCTTCCTTTTATATTAAGTGATTGGGGAAGAAATTCCCCAGTGGATATTTCCATTTCCGATTGAATCTGTGCATCGCATTGAATGAGAAGAATTGAATAGGAAGTAAAGGATGATATTATTGCGTTTATCTCTGCTAGAAAAGCTTTCAACTCTTTTGAAGATATGGACCCGGAGGTATCAATGGCAATTGCTATTTTTAAACAGGGAGAATAAAGGGAGGGAAGATACAGGTCTCTATAAATGTATCGTCTGTTAGGTGGATACCAGTTGAAGGCATCTTTTGCTATATCACTCACATACCTTCTTAAAATTACATTCCATGGTAATTTCGGGTAAAGAAGTTTAGTAATAAGCTCTTCAAGCTTTCCCGGGATCTTGCCTATCGTTTTAGCATGATGATACGCTTGTGTCAGCATAGTTTTCCACTTTTCATCCTCGCCTTTATCTTCGTCTTCATGTCCGCCTCCCATATGCACATCGTGTCCTGCCGGTCCCTGCCCCTCTTTCGATTTTTTGAAAAACTTCTCCTTCCCTCCCTTTTTTTCCCTTTGTTTACATTCACTATTTTCTTTTACTTCCAGAACTTTCCATTTTGAATCAAGTGAGCCCTCACACTTTATTTCTACTTCCTTCATTTTCTGAAGGACATTGTAAATCCTTTCTGCGGACATTTCCCCGAATATATTATCCCTTCCAAAAACTATTGCTTTACCCGCTCTTGGATCAAAACCGTAAAACACCAGAAAAGATGTGGGAAGACGCTCATATATCTGGTAAAGTATGTAATTCGTTTCAATGTCTATTGAGATGTTCCATAAAAAACGGTCCCTCCCCTTCATCCTTGCTAGGTGACGCAACACAAGATGGAGCACAGCATGGGCGATCATTATCTCAAGGTCCTTATCAGACACCTTTGAGATGTAATCGGGATTATAATAAAAATTTCCCTTAGCATCCGTCCCCACCCCAGGGATATTTCTGGCTTCGCAGAAATTTAAATTAAGGGCAGGATATCCAAAAAATGGCTGTTTGAAAATTAGATTTGTGACAATTTTTTTAAACCTCTCTTTCATACTACAAACTCCTTGGGGCTCACGCTCCCCGAGTGGACCGGAAGCATCCTTTCAATTTCTCTTCCTTCGGCCACCTGCTTGAGGAGGACCGCTCTTCCCGCTTCAGGGAACCCGGTAACAACACGGGAAGCGGGCATTTCTGACCGAACAGTCTGCTGCAAAAATTCTTTTGCTTCTTTAATTTCCTGGAATTTTTTGCCCTTCATGTTTTACATTGTATTGCAGAAAACCCTCAATGTCAAATTGCACATGCCCCATTAAAATTTCTACCCGAAAATTTTTATGGAAAATAGAAAAAACTAAAAGAAAGGGACAGGAAAGCGTCTAAAAAAGAACTGTCGATAAAGTTAAAAGAAAATATACTGCAGAAATATTCCCCGAGAATACTTTTTTACCACATATAACAAAAACGAAAAAATTTTGGAAGAATCTGGAACAGAAATTAAAGCGAGGCAACAGATATTGATGTGGGGAAGAAACTTAAATGAGACAATGCTATTTCTTTGCTTGCTCCCGAATGATGCTATATCTCTTAAGGCATTTATCCTGGATCTTGCCTTTTGTTAAATTTTTCATTTGAGAACAAGAAATAGAGCTCCTTCACACCTCCTCTTTCTCAGCCTCCCTCACCATTTTGCTTGTACTTGCCCAGGCTGAACAACCATCCCTCAATCCAGGCATCATCTGCAATGTCAGTTTTACCCATTGAGGCTTGGGCATGCTGAGAAGCTCGGGAGGTACCATCTCATCCCATCTCGCAAACCTTCCCTGAACAGCGGACATTCCCATTTCGTATATGAGGTTGTTCAGGTGAATACAACCTTTTGGACCCCCGATCCTCTCCATCAGTTCATCATAAAACCTTTTTCTCACCCTGAGCCCCTTTATCTCTTGAATGTATTTTAATGCATCAAGACACTCCTCATGGGGATACCTTATAAACGAACACTCTACGTTCAATATCTCCAGCTCTGGAAAGGAAAACTCTATCGTCGCTGCCATCTCGTGGTAGGAATCAGAAATCTTCCCTTCCACAAGGATTGATTCTTTCTCTGTCCAGAAGGCTCTCATCAAAATTTCCCTTTTAAAAATCTCCCTTCTTTCCATCTTACCTCCTTGATGTGAGAATGATGATTCCTGAAACAATAAGCAAAATTCCCAGAACTTTATAAAGAGTGAGTGATTCGCCAAGAAAAATCAAAGAAAGAATGAAAGCAACAAGGGGATATGTGCTTGCTATTCCAACTGCCACCGATGCATCACCGATTCTCAAGGCTGAAAAGTAGAAGAACTGACCTATTAAAGCCGAGGAAATTCCGCTTATGACGAGAAGAAGAATTCCTTTCCTGCTTCCTTCTGAAAAAAGCCAGTTCCAGCCTTCTTTAGAGAATGTGGAAAAAATTATAGCACACAAACATGCAGAAACAACGCTTCTGACAAAGATGCCCGCAAGGGGTGGAATTCTTGTTAAACCCATCTTCTCAAGAACAGGTGCCATTCCCCAGAAAAAAGCCGCAAGAATGGAAAATAAATAGGACTTCATTCTTTTATAAAATCAAAAATTTTTTAATGTTTCAAGAAATAAAAAGCATTGCTTCATTTAAATTTCTTACCCAAATCATATTTGCTGCCTCCCTTCCGTTTCTATCCATTTTTGCAAGTTTCTTTTTTCTTTTATCAAAAACAGGGTTTGAGGCCTCTTTATTATCCTCACCTTCTCATCTCTTTTCCAGTAGAAATTTTAACGGGGCCACAACTTAATTTCGGATAGAATCCAAATGAGGCGCTGTGAATAATTTGAATTTTATTATCACTGGTATAGAATATGTTTATGAAATTTGTCGATGAAATTGAAAAGGATATTTTCAGGATAAAAGTTCCTCTTCCAGGGAGTCCCCTGAAATCCATAAATTGCTACATAGTTACCGGAAAAGAAAAAAATCTGATGATTGATACTGGAATGAACATGGACGAATGCCTCCGGGCGATAAAAAATGGAATTGAAGAATTAAAAATAGACCTCTCAAAAACCGATATCTTTATCACCCACATGCATGCAGACCATTCAGGGCTCGCGGTGGTTCTCGCAAGGGAAGAAAGGGTTGTTTATTTTAACAGAAAGGAAATCGAACTGTTCCTCAGTTTCAAAGGCAACTACTGGGAAAACGTGATCACTTTCATGAAAAAGCACGGATTCCCACAAGACGAAGCCACAAACGCAGTGTACAAACATCCGGGTTATAAATACATTGCAATGGGATATGTTAACCTCCTTCCTGTAGAAGACGGAGATATTATTGACCTTGGTAACTTCGTCTTTCAGTGCATTCAAACCCCGGGACACACACCAGGACATACCTGTCTGTACGAATTAGATAAAAAGATATTTTTTTCAGGTGACCACATCCTCTATGATATAACGCCAAACATCTCTGCGTGGTCTGATGAAGAAGATTTCCTCGGAAACTACCTTGAAAGCCTTGAAAAGGTTGAAAAAATAGATGTCCGTCTTGTTCTGCCCGGACACAGAAACCCGTTCACAAATTTCAAAGAGAGGATCGATGAATTGAAAGAGCATCACAGTAACAGACTTTATGAAATAATGGATATCCTGAAGGGTGGTGAAAAAACCGCTTATGAAATTGCGTCCCTTATGAAATGGGATATAGATATCCAATGCTGGAAAGATTTTCCCATCCTTCAAAAATGGTTTGCAGTCGGAGAAGCAATTTCACATCTTCTATTTCTTAAAAAGAAAAACCTCATAACCTCAAAAATAAAAGATGGCAAAATTATATTCTCGTTAAAGAGCGACACTACGGATAAAGTGCCAGTTGAATGAGCGAGGTATTTTCGGAAAAACCAAACAGAATATTGAAATTCTGAACAGCCTGCCCCGAGGCTCCCTTAACAAGATTATCAATACAAGAAACAATTACAAGGTTTTTTCCCTCTTTTTTCATCCACAGAAGACATTTATTTGTTCCACATACATGTTTGGTAGAGGGAGGAGTATTTGAGTCAAAAATTTGCACAAATGGCTCATTGTTATAAAACTCGTGGTAAACCGACAAAATCCTTTCCTCCTTTATTTCCTCCTTCAGCCTGCAATATATTGTTTCCTCAATCCCCCTTGTCATGGGAATGAGATGAGGGATAAAAACTATTTCTGTTGAGCTATCTGCCATTTTAAGAATTTCCTCGATCTCAGGAGTATGCCTGTGCGTAAAAACTCCGTAGGGCTTTACGCCTTCATTAACTTCACAATAAATATTCCCTTCAGACGGAACCCTTCCTGCTCCAGACACTCCCGATTTGGCATCTATAATAACAGGAAATTCAACGATTTTTTCTTTTAATAATGGATATAAACCAAGAATGGCTGCGGTGGGATAACATCCAGGATTTCCTATTATTTCAGCATTTCTTATTTCATTTCTGAAGATCTCAGGAAGCCCGTAAACTGCCTTTTCAAGAAGGGCGGGACAGAGATGGGTGACGCCATACCATTTTTCGTATTTGCGGGGGTCTTTAAATCTAAAATCCGCACTTAAATCTATGAGTCTTATCCCCTTTTTTACAATTTTTTCAGCGTACTTCATGGGAATTTTATGGGGAAGGGCTGTAAAGATTACATCCACATCCGTCTCCAGAGCACTCTCAAGAGAAATAATTTCCATTTCCCCCTTCTCCATGAAATGGGGAAAGAGATGCCTTATTTTTTTACCAGCATGAGATGGTTCTGAAGAAACCCATGAAATCTCCACATAAGGATGGTTTAAAAGGATTGAATACAAAACACTTCCTGTATATCCCCCAATTCCTGCAATACCTGCTTTTACGGTTGATTCCCCCAAACTAACGCTTTGAATATTGATACTTCTTCCTTCTTCCCGGTTGCCCGTATTTCTTCCTCTCTTTCTTTCTCGGATCCCTTCTAAGAAGTCCTGCTGCCTTTAAAGGCTCCCTAAAAGCAGGATTGTATTGAACAAGCGCCTTGGCTATTCCGTGGACGAGTGCTTGCATTTGGGCTGATTTTCCACCTCCACAAATATTGGCTTTCACATCAAATTTGCCAGCGGTTTTGGTAATTTCAAAGGGAAGGTTTACATAAACTTCGGGATAAATATTTCCAAAATATTGCTGATAGGGAATTCCATTTACAAAGATTCTGCCAGTTCCTTCTTTCAAAAATACTCGAGCTACTGCGGTTTTTCTTCCGCCTACCGCATGAATGTACTCTGCCATCTTTTACACCTCCAGTGGCTTCGGAAGCTGTGCGGAATGAGGATGGGCTGGTCCCGCATACACCTTTAATCTCTTTAACCTTTTTTTCTGGAGTTTATTTTTCGGGAGCATCCTCTTCACAGCGAGCATTATAACTCTTTCCGGGTGTTTTTCAAGAAGTTTCTCAAGGGAAATACTTTTTAAATGTCCAAGATAGCCTGTATGGTGGTAATAAATCTTGTCTTTTAATTTTTTACCTGTAACTTTTATTTTTTCCGCATTCACCACGATCACAAAATCTCCATTGTCTACGTGAGGGGTGTAATCCCTTTTGTGCTTTCCCATAAGGATGCGGGCAATTTTCGTAGCAAGCCTTCCCAGAATTTTTCCCGAGGCATCCACTACCCACCAGTTTCTTTTTATATCTTCCTTTCTCAGGAGGGTTGTCTTCATGCTTTCTAAATAGTAAAGAAAAAAATAATTAAGTCAAGTTTTGGTTGCTTTGTTGAATAATTACCTTTACAGAGAGATTTTTTGGGGGATTTTTTGAAATTTAAATTTGTCTCCCCATCATTCTTACCATTTGAAGGCGTTTCTCAGATGATATGTGAAGAGATTTAGTAGCCCCACTTTGATCATGACCTCGCATTTTATATTCTTAAGCCGTTTGCTGTAAAGGTTCTCTGAAAAAATTCGCTTAAAGACCGAATACCTGCCTTCAACTATCCACCTTCTACCGAATCCGTGGCGTTTCTTCCAGCCATCTTCATCAGCAAGAAATTCTTCTCTAATACCTTCAACCGAACATACCGCCCTATTAATCGCTCATTTTCCTCTTAACGATAAGTAAGGCTTTCTTAGGCTGAACGTCTGCAACAGAACCTAATGCTTTTTATTTTTCCCTCTGTATGTGAATAAGAATGGAATAAAAATCGGGATAAAAACCCTTCAATTTTTGAGAGTCCTCATCTTATCATAAAATCCACAATGTAAAGTTAATTATTCAACAAAGCAAGGGTAGTGTAACCTTTTTTCCAAAAAAACCAAAATTTCTTGACTATTAATTTCAAAAAAGATTTAATTATAGAAACTCTTAAGAGAAGGAGGAAGAAATGGTAGGAATAGTCTCATATGGAGGTTATATTCCAAAAAATAGAATATCGAGGATGACAATTTTTCAGGCAAATGCATGGTTTGCCCCGGCAACAATTCAGTTTGCACAGGGAGAAAAGGCTTTTTGTAACTGGGACGAAGATGCGCTGAGCATGGCTGTGGAGGCGAGCAGGGATTGTTTAAAGGGCATGAACAAAAAAGATATTGATGCTTTATTTCTTGCTTCTACAACCCTTCCCTACGCGGATAGACAGAATGCAGGAATAGTCGCAACAGCCCTTAATCTAAAGGAGGAGATAATAACGGCGGATTTTACAGGTTCTTTGAAGGCGGGGACCACAGCCCTTTTATCCGCAATAGAAGCGGTGAGGAGTGGAGAGAGGAAGAATGTCCTTATCACAGCCTCTGATAAAAGGGAAACAAAATGCGCATATCTTTATGAGATGTGGTTTGGGGATGGTGCCGCATCATTTGTGATTGGAAGTGAAAATCTTATTGCTGAATTTAAGGGCTCATATTCGGTAAGTTATGATTTTGTTGACCATTACAGGGAAGTTGGGAGGAAGACGGATTATATATGGGAAGAGAGGTGGATAAGGGATGAGGGGTATATGAAGATTATTCCGGAGGCTATAAATGGTCTTTTGAAGAAATACAATCTCGGAATAAACGATTTTTCAAAAATTATCTATCCCTGTCCCTTCAAGAGGGCTCACAGAGATATAGGAAAACTCATAGGAGCAAGCAAAGAAAAGATTCAGGATAACATGCACGAAGTATGTGGAGAGCTCGGCGCCGCTCATCCGTTTGCTATGTTCATATCAGCCCTTGAAGAGGCTAACCCGGGCGACAATATTTTGATGGTTAGTTTTGGACAAGGTGCTGACGCTCTGTGGTTTAAGGTGACGGAGAATATAAAGAACCTTCCGCCGAGAAAGGGTATAAAAGGTTCGCTAGCAGACCGGAGAGAAGTTACTTCCTATGAGAAATATTGCATCTTCCGGGACCTTCTCGCCGTAGAGATGGGTATAAGAGCGGAAGCAGGTGGACAGAGTCCCTTGAGCATTCTCTGGAGGAACAGAAAGATGATCCTTGGACTTGTGGGTGGAAGATGTACAAAGTGCGGAACTCCGCAGTATCCAAAATCACATATATGTGTAAATCCAGAATGCAGGGCGTTTCATTCACAGGAAGATTATGAGTTTGCCGACAGGGAAGCTAAAATTGTTTCTTACACAGGCGATCTTCTTGCTATCTCTGTGGAGCCACCCGCAATTTATGGACTGATTGAATTTGATGGGGGCGGAAGGATGCTTGTTGATTTTACCGATTGCCAGCTTGAAGATCTGAAAGTAGGATTGAGGGTGAAGATGTCTTTTAGAAAGAGATGGCACGATAAAGAGCGTGGTTTTCACGGATATTACTGGAAAGCAGTGCCCCTCAAAGGGGAATAAAAATTTATAAAGGAGGTTTGAGATGGCCACAGGAATAAAGGACAAGGTTGCAATAATAGGGATGGGTTGTACAAGATTTGGAGAGAGATGGGATGTAGGAGCGGAAGACCTTATTGTGGAGGCATTTGAGGAATGTATTAACGATGCGGGAATAAATCCAGCGGAAATTCAGGCAGCATGGTTTGCTACCTGTTTTGACGAGATCCATGTAGGAAAATCCGGATTACCCCTCTCCCTCATTCTTCATCTTCCCAATATCCCGGTGACTAGGGTTGAGAACTTCTGTGCCAGTGGAACAGAAGCGTTCAGGGGCGCTGTGTATGGGGTTGCTTCAGGAGCATATGATATCTGCCTCGCAGTTGGAGTTGAAAAATTGAAAGATACAGGTTACGGCGGACTTCCTGCCGGAGGAGGAGGAAACCTTAGCTGGTTTGTGAGACCAAACATAACCGCTCCAGGTGGATTTGCTATGCTCGCGAGCGGTTACTGTGCAAAATATGGACTTTCAATGGACGAGGTGAAGCGAGCTATGGCACATATTTCATGGAAGAGTCATCAAAACGGAGCTTTGAATCCAAAAGCTCATCTGAGAAATACTCCGACTATAGATGAGATCCTTAATGCCCCTATGATTGCCTATCCCCTTGGACTTTATGATTGCTGTGGAGTTTCAGATGGAGCTGCTGCTGCTATTGTTACAACAGTGGACATTGCAAAGGCGTTGAAAAAGAAGCACGAAATAATCACTGTGAAGGCACTTCAGGTTTCACTCAGCAACGGAGAAGAAGCGGGATTTACCACCTGGCAGTATGATTATATCATTCCTACAACGAAAGCAGCTCAACTCGCTTATAAAGAGGCTGGAATAAAGAATCCAAGGGAAGAAATAAGCATGATGGAAGTTCACGATTGTTTCTCGATAACTGAACTTGTTACATACGAAGACCTCGGGATTTGCGAAAGAGGAAAGGCAATAAAGGATGTGCTTGATGGTTTCTTTGACCTGAACGGAAAGATTCCCTGTCAGCCAGATGGAGGACTGAAGTGCTTCGGTCACCCGATAGCAGCATCAGGCTTGAGAATGTTATATGAGATGTATCTCCAGCTTCTTGGAAGGGCTGATAAGAGGCAGATAAAAGACCCAAGAATTGGACTTACCCATAACCTTGGGGGTTTTCCATTCATGGGAATTGCAAGTGTAGCTATTATTGGAAGACTCGCAGACTGAGGAAGTTTTCGAAAAGGGGAAGTAGAAGAAAGTAAAGAACAAACAAAAGAAATATTGTGAGAATGATAAAAAGTATAATTTTTATTTAAAAAAATTTCTTCAGGCTGACATCAGAATTTTGATTCTTTTTCTTTTGCCCAATCTACTTTGATTGTTCGGTCTCCTAAAGTGGTATTGTTCATACCATCTTTTGCTTTCATAGCACTTTCAGCACTTTCAAATGTAACAAATCCGAACCCTTTAGATTTGCCAGTCCTTCTGTCCCTTATTACTTTTACTTCTTCTACTTCGCCGAACTTGGAGAAGGCTTCTCTGAGCTCTTTCTCCGTGGTTTTCCAGGGGAGTCCCCCTACGAACAGTTTCCTTCGTTCCATGATACCTCCGAACCTTTAGTTACCCTTTTGCAGTGGGTTTTTAGAGCAACTGCTTTATGGCTCCTCGGGCAGGACTCGAACCTGCGACCCGGTGGTTAACAGCCACCTGCTCTGCCGACTGAGCTACCGAGGAACCATTTTCTTAAAGATAGTATAAAAAAAATTTTTTCTCTTTTCAAGTATTCGCATTGCCTCATTGAAATTTCTGGTAGTGTTTTGAATTTTGTGTATGAGATGAAAAGAGAAGGGGGGAAGTAAATAAAATACTCCCTCATGGCAAGAATACCACCAGGCACTTTTCAATAATTTTATGTAAGTTTTAGTGTTTTATATCTATCTCATAAGACTGGAAGGTATGCTGGAAGAGGAGGTGGAGGCTCTGCAGGTTGGCTTTGAAAAAGGGTTCTGGTTTTAGCCATTTTCTGGAATGGAGATTTTTGATGAAGATAGCCCATTTTGCGAAGAGTATTTTTTCAGAAGTATCCGCCTGAGTTAATTCTTATTTTTTCAGGTTCTTTATGGAGGTTTTCGGAGATATTTGTTGATCTTAGCCCTGACCTTATTTCTCCGGCGAAGTGTGGGTGATGTGGTTTGATAGATTCTGAAAAGTTTTTTCAATTTGTGTTATCTTTTCTGCAATTTCTTTTAAGGCTTCATACTTCATGTTGACCTCCTTCACAGGTATTTTGTCCTGTTCCCCCTTTTGGGGGCAGGGCTTTTTTCTTCTTTTTATCATCATTTCATCTTCCTTTTTACCTAATCATAATTACAGTGTATATAATATATCTCAAAAATTATATTAACTCCCACATGTATCCTCATAAACCTGAAAATTATGGCAAATGGAGCATAAATATAGAGATTAAAGAAGGGGAGAAAAGAAAAAAGAAAGGGAAAATGGAGGGGAGAGGAGAAAAGGGGAGAAGGAAATAGGAAAATGGGAGAAAAAATCCAGAAAAGAAACATCAGAAATAAATCCAAAACAAAACCCCTTAAAATTAAACCAGGGTTTTTCAAACAGCACAGCAAAATGTCCTTGACCTATACATGGATTTGACAAAAGGCATATTTTGTGATATTCTTAAATTATGAAAATATTAAGCAGAATTATTGGAATAACAGTGGCAGTGGTAATATCTCTTTTCCTTTACCCCAAATTTCATTCCGCTTTTGCTCAGGAAGAGGAATTGCTTGAGGAGGAGATAGGAGAAGAAATTCTCGGTGAGGAAGAGGAGTTTGAGGAAGAGGTTACTAAAGAAGCAATTACGGAGGAAGAGGTTGAGGAGGTAAAGGAAGAAGCTGAGGAAGAAGAATTGGTCACAGAAGAGGAGATAGTTTTAGAAGAAGAAGTTAAAAAAGAGGAGGCGGTTGCTGCTCCTCCTGCACCTTCTCCTGTGGAGAAACCGCCTGTTGAGGAAGTAGTTTCACCAGAGGAAGAGGTGGTGGAAGAGGAAGTTGTTGAAGAGGAGGCGGTTGCTGCTCCTCCTGCACCTTCTCCTGTGGAGAAACCGCCTGTTGAGGAAGTAGTTTCACCAGAGGAAGAGGTGGTGGAAGAGGAAGTTGTTGAAGAGGAGGTGGTTGCTGCTCCTCCTGCGCCCTCTCCTGTGGAGAAACCGCCTGTTGAGGAAGTAGTTTCACCAGAGGAAGAGGTGGTGGAAGAGGAAGTTGTTGAAGAGGAGGCGGTTGCTGCTCCTCCTGCGCCCTCTCCTG
>Ga0197143_1001055_pt1 | contig 24962 bp, 20 predicted proteins | sample GBS70_MetaG_FD_148603 | JGI IMG/M metagenome (GOLD analysis project Ga0197143, IMG submission 148603) | Sediment microbial communities from Great Boiling Springs, Gerlach, Nevada, United States - GBS 70_MetaG | ecosystem: Environmental > Aquatic > Thermal springs > Hot (42-90C) > Sediment... | reverse complement strand
GCTTAATGGGGAGGTGCTCATATATAACTTGGAGGACGTCCTCGAGAAGTACACCTACGACCAGATTCTCTCGCTCGTAACAAATAGTTGAAACCCATAAGGAGGACGCTTATGTTTGAAGAATTATCTAGAATAGTCTCTCCCACAGAGGTAGCTACCTCACTTCCTACGTTCGCTAGGATTGGAGAAGGTCGAGGTGTTAAGGATCTTCAGAAGATATTCGAGGGAGTAGCTGCTCCCGATTGGCTGGGTGCTGTGTACCCTGTTGTAAGAAGGAACATAGTTTCGCATATAAAGGAGGAGATGGTAGAGTCTGTATTAGAGGACGAGAAGAAATCCCTCGTAGTTATAGGCTCTCCCAAAGCAAAGAGAAACTTCCTTATCCTTCTGGTAGGTGCTCTAGTAGTAGTGGTAATAGCCCTTTTTGTGCTCTACTACAAGCGTAAGAAGGCTTACGGAGAGATATACGGTATAGGTGATCTCTTGAAGGAGGTATGGGGACTGATTAAGAAGGGTGCTAAGTATGTAGCTACAGAAATCATTTGGAATGCTCTCAAGAAGGTCATTGGTACTGCAATAGTGATAATAATAATAGCGTTTGTTGTGAGGTTTCTGATACCTCCGTCTTGGTTAGTGATCGATGAGAAGAGTTCATATTTGAAACAAGTGCTTGTGCATGTTGTAACTTTCATAACAGGCAAACATTGGATTGGGGTTGAGGTTCCGGCAGACCACAAGTCCGGATCTAAATCTAAGTCTGATGCTCGTACGTCCTCCCCAACCCCATGACGTACGATGTGTTGAAACCTCAAGTTAGACATATTGTCAATAAGCTCTCTGTTTACTACTTTACGCGAACATGTCTGCGTGTGGATAAGCAAGTACTGAGGGAGATCGTAGACATCACGAACAGGTTTCTGAATCAGGCCGAACCTGTTCTTCCTAAGGATCTCAAGCCTGAACAGAAAGAGTTCATTCAGAAGAGACCATTCCTACTTTGTCTTGTTGTGTGGGCTTACGACAATGTGGACGATAAGGAGTTCTTAAAGGCCGTCTACATGTTGTTTGCGCTAGTGCACTTCTATTTCCAGTTTCTCCGGTTTTTCAAGATTTGTAATGATACTCGTATGTCGGTTGCTTCACAATCTCTGAGAGCTACCTCCAATCTCAACAGATATACATCTTATTGGGACTATCTAAGTGCACAAGTAGATGCTCAACTGCCCTACATCCAACAACAAGGACAAATTGTATACAGAGCCTTCGTGAGGCTCTCTAACAACATTAGGCAGACGTTGAGGTTCCTAGCTAAGGTCTACTATAAGATTTAAGTCGTTTTCGTAACCTAGGAATTAGCTGCGTGTAGCTGTTGTTAAAAACATATTTGGAGGTTTGTATGGACAAACTGAAATTGTTTGTTGACGAAACAAGAAGACTCGTAAATGAGGAGATTCCGGAGTATGACGTCTCTTGGCTCACTGTAGAGAGGCTACAAGGAGTGCCATCTACGTGTGCTCAGTTATGCATCAATACTTTCGTGAAGGTAAACTCCGCTCAAGAATGTTCGCCTGTGATGTTCCAGAAGAATTTAGAGATACTCAGGCAGTTTCTGGAGCAAATGGAGCAAAATCGTTGGGGGGACATTTTGCAGCTTAAAATGGATCCCAGACTTTATATGAATGAGGAAGAGCTAGCAGAACGTGTAGCCGCTAAGCTCTTCGAAGCACTGGATAAACCTGCTTCGGTATTAGAAGAAGAGGCTCCAGATATGGAACAGCTCGCTCGACTGTTTGCACATTTACAACCCCCCATGGGAGGGCAAAAGCGTAGGCGCAAAGTAAGGAAGTAGTCTACATATATTTTTTATCAAATAAGCCCTACTGAGCGCTGCAGAGCTCAGGGCTCTAGCCGGAAGGGAGCTGGCCACTCCTGGAAAGCTAGGGTTAACCTCGCAGGACTCAAAATCCTAGGGGGTGGGTGGGCGTTTTAGAAGGAAAGGAGGTGAATGGCTATGTCTGAGGTTATAATAGACATGCAGGATCTGTACGGCCACGGTCAACAAGCAAAGGTGGCTATGCTACCTGAGTATATAACCAAGGCGCGCTCGCAGGCAGGAGCGGGAAACATAATTGTACTCACTGGAGCAGGCCCAGTATGGCTGTATTTGGCAGTAGCGCACGCGTTGCACGGCTCTGCAAAAAAGTTAATCTATAGATCGCCAGTAACTGGTGATCTAGTTATCTTCGACCACGACCCATTTTAGTTGTGGTCAAGAGGAGGCGGCCTGGCCAACCACCTCCTTATTTTTTTCGCTGTCGATCGAAACAAAAACCTATGCTAACTCAACAATAGTGTTAGGAGGCAATGTGGAGAGACGCTCAAGCTCCTGTGTCCTCAGCGTATCAGCTCTCGTACGCAAATCCTCTACATTCAGAGTTATCTCACCAAAAGGTGTAGCTATTGTTTGATATTTACTTCTAACGCTCGCAATGTTGTCTAAGACAGTAGCTAGTGCCAAGTTCCTAAAGGAATGCTCAAACCTAGCGGGTATAGTGGAGAAATCCTTCAAGTGTATTTTCTCATATCTCACTAGGAACGATACTCCTTGTAACCTACTAGGATAGATAAACAATCTGTTAGGCGGTATGAACTCCCATGCGTGTCTCCACAAACTGTATAATTGTCTCGTTCTTGCGACATGTATGTCTATAATTGTATTTGGCAGTTCATCGAATCCAGGCATTAACAACCAGGGGTGTCCTAGTGTCCACGGTATAGTAATAGGCAATAGTACATCCAACACCGTGATCACTCCGTCTGGATCGTTCAACAAGTATTCGTTCACTGTACCCGGAGCTAAGTCTGCGCTCGTAAGATGCTTAAAGCTTACCAGAGGTACATACTTTGAAAACAAAGGAAGTGTGACATCCCTAATCAATGTTAACAGCTCTTCATCCGTTCGCTCAATTGCGAAGTACGGATGTCCGAGCTCCTGTTTAATCCATGTTAGTAAGGATGAAGGAGTTAGTGGCATCAGGTTTTTGTTACGTCGTCACCACAGTACGTAACAAAAAGAGAAGAGTTAAGGATTCGCAGGTCTTTTTCGCCTGTGTAACAATTTTGTAGAGGAGGTTATTAGATGAGGTATGTTTATTTTCGTGATCCTTACCAACAAGATGAGGTCCACTATGGGTTAGTAGACAAAGTGAATACTGACAACACATTTGACATACTGGTAGGTCATAGATTGTATAAGTCAGTACCTGCTTCGTCAATTCTGCCTTCGAAACCTGCGTCCTCGATTTCTGTAACCGACAGCGTATCTATACAGGAGGTCTCCACTTCCAACCCCCGCAAGCGTTCAAGGAGAGAAGAGAGAGACGAGAAGGAGGGGAACAGTGAGAATACAGGTTCCAACATCGCATGAGTTTCTATTCATAGACAACAAGATGAGGACACTTATAGTGGGTAATGACGCTCCTATTTTGAAGTCACTTATACTAGCGGGTACAGATGGATACGAATTAACAGGAACGACCGTCAAGTGGAATACCGAAAGAGTTAGCCAACTTGCTGTAGTACATTTGACTGTAGGGAATTTGACAATCACACTACCTTATGTCACCAAAGTCTTATGTCTGAAAGAAGTAGGTATCTATTTCTGGTCACCTACGAATGCCATCTCCGTAGGAGATAGTATATTTACTTACTCAAGGAGTTTGTTTGTAACACAGTTGGTCTCTCAAGTAGAAACTTCCACGTACAGTGGTGACGTGTTCGTTGTGGAAAGCGAGAGACCTATCTTCATAGGTGTCAGTTCACCTCGCGTTCCTACATACCATACTGCTATATTGGTTGCTCAATGAGATTAGAGTTAATAGACATCGATGAGTATATCCGGAAGAATGCTCTTGAGCAGATTCCCAGACTGCGTATTTTTAGGACGAAGGACCAACTAGATGTAGAAGGGCTACACTCTCCTTCCATCTATAAGACTGAAGATGATAAGAGAGTGAAGGTATGTTACTATGATGTGGGTGTCGAATTCATTCACCCACTATTTGTGTATGTATGTAAAAAGAAGTCCAAGCTCTTATATCAAGGCCTATTGGGTATCACTCCAGTAGTGATCAAAGATGGAGTGCTTGTACAAGTTCCGAAGGATGGTCTTACAGGTAAGGAACTAGTGAAAGCACTCTGGGAGGCTAGAGCATCTCTAAGCAAAGAGGTCCCTCTCCTCATTCGTCGTATTCTACAAAACACTAATTTGAAAGTACTTTTGCCTACCAAGGTTCTCATTCTACCTCCAGCTCTAAGGCCCCTCTATCTAGATCCCGCAAGGGGTTGGGTTGTACACCCTATAGACCTCCTATACATGCAGATTGAGCCTACTAAGAAGTCTCCTCAACTCTTACAGGCAACTCTGTCCAAGCTGGTAGAGGAGATAATTGAAGGTCTGAGGGGTAAGGAAGGTATCTTCAGAAGTCAATTGCTCGTTAGGAGGACTGACTTCTCTGCTAGGTTAGTAATCACAGTGGATCCATCTCTGGATATCGACTATGTTAAGATACCGTATAGGGTTCTTGCAATGCTCTTTGCTCCACATATCATTCGCTTACTCCTACACCCACCAAAGGCAGTCTCCCAATTTCTAGCACAAAAAGGACTCACGATTCCTACTTCAGAATCAGTTGTGTTTGCTCTCTTGAAGGCTTACTATTCAAGAGGGTTGGAATTAGACCTAGAGGAACTGTTCTCTAAAGTAATCGACATAGTGGTGGAAGATAAGGTAGTTATAGTAAAGAGAGATCCTGTTTTACATAGGGGGAGTGTCTTTGCTGTAAGGCCCATAGGTTATAAGTCACCTATTAAGGACGTTTATGTCATGAGCATCCCTCCACATATCACATCCCCACTAAATGCAGATTTTGATGGAGATACTATGTCTGTGTTTGCTCCGCAGACAGTAGAAGCACAGCGGGAGGCTCTCTCTTTATTGCCTTCGAGGAACCTCCGAGCTAGTGGTACAGGAGCGGTTTGGTTCGACTTGAAGTTGGATTATGTGTTAGCTCTCTTTTTGTTGACCGCAGAGTCGTTACCAATCGCGTACAAAGTTGGAAAGGCGTTCAATCGTACTGTAGAATTTCCTGCAAAGGAAGAGCCACCCTATGAGGAACTCATTTGGAACTATGACCTCTCTTCTCAGACCTATGTGAGGTATGCAAATAAGACGTTCAGAACTACTTTGGGGCGGTATATCTTTAACACTATACATAATCTCAATATGTGGATCGATGAGGTTGTAACCTCTAAGACTGGTGACAGAATACTCTCCCAAGTCACTTCTCGATTTGACACTTCTGGACTGAACGTGTTCTATCGTAGGTTAGCGAAGGTTTGTGAGTTAGTGTTGCATAGATTTCCTGTCAGCATATCCGTAGGTGACTTCCAGATACCAAAAGACATGCTTTCCTCTTTAGCACAAGCAAAAGAACCTATAAACTTCCAGACTACTCTAACGAAGGTTGAGGAGCAAGTGCGGAAGAAACTTCCCTCTCTCAGTCCAAATCTTTGGGCTTTTGTACATAGTGGAGCAACCAAAGGAATGTCTGCACTTAGACAGATAGCAATTGCTAGAGGGTTTGTGTCAGATCCTACTGGAAGGATTATTGTGGAACCTATCAGAAACAGTTATGTTGTGGGGTTGTCTCCCAATGACATATATGCTTCCGCTCCTGGCTGGAGGAAGGGTATCATTGACAAGTCTTTGGGTACTGCAGATGCTGGATACCTTACACGAAAGTTAACCTATTTGCTTGCACCTGTAAGACTAGCGTCCAGAGATTGTAGGACCTCTACAGGATTGAGGGTATCACCTAACGACTACCCCTCCAGAGCTCTGCTTGGTAGGTATACAATGGATGGAAGTGTGATAACTCACGAAGCGTTGGAGAAGCCCGTGGTCATTCGCTCCCCTATCTACTGTAGGGATCCTAAAGGTATATGTGAGGTATGTTATGGAAAACTTTTGGAGATACATCGTTCAAAAGAGATTGGTCTTATAAGCGCTCAGACTTTAGGGGAGAGGGGTACACAGTTAGTCTTGAAAACGTTCCATACAGGTGGAGCAGCAGAGTTGTTAGCTTTTGTTGACGTTCCACCATTTGTACAGGCAAAGAAAGGTGTAGTTGTAGCACTCAAGCAATTGGAGTTATTTATTACACTCGATAAGAAGTTAGCATCTTCCACCAGTGAAGGAATAGTTGTGTATCCACAAACTCTGCAAGTCAAAGTAGATGGACAAAGCACAACTTGGAGGCTTACGACATCTTTGCTTATACCAGTGAGCGTTAGACCTGAGGTTATCGATGTACACCATCTAGCGTTTACCTTTAAGCCAGGGGATGTGGTAGGTGAATTACTCTCTTTAGCTAGCGATGTAACTTCTCTTGTAGCATATGTCACCTCTCTACTTGACAAGCCGGTGTTCGACTCACTCTCTCTACTGAGAGCCATATACAACAGTTACAAGACTGTTGCTACTCTTCCACTCATACATTTTGAACTCTTAGTGAGCTTTCTCAATCGAGTGAAGGATGATCCTGAACTCTTTTGGAGACATCATCAAGACAAGCCACCACAGATCGTCTCTCTACAGACTGCAATCGCTAGTACCTCTCCATTGCTAGCCTTAATGTTTGCTAACCCAGGAGTAGGAGTCATGAGGATGTTGTACTCATCCGAGAAAGAACCCAAAAGCGCTCTGGAGGAACTACTACTGTGAGATTAGACACAATCCAATTGGGACAGACCACAACCAGTCTCTATGTAGACCCCTATGATGTTTTATGCATTACATATGGTACACAAGAGGGGTTCTACATGCCTTGGTCCAAGCCTATTAAGGTAGCCTACGAACCACAAACTATACACCTCCAACGTCAATGGACACTAACGCAAGGCTATACCGAACTCCACCAGCGCGCTCCTTGGCGGAGAGCAATTGTGAGAACCCTCCGAGATGTGAACGATAGGAACGTCTCTTTGTTGTGGCCCATAGATCCATTAATCAGGCAAGCTATAGGATTGTATGGCGATTACTTCATACGTCCTCAATGGAAAGCACTAGCTTCGTCTTTGTGTGAATATTTGAAGGAGATACAGAGAGAGAGCAAGTGGCTTCTAATTGTGAGTAGTGCCAGTGATTGGACGGGAAAGAACCTAGACTCCTACGCAGATCTAATGACTCACCCTGTATGGTTAGCTAGGCTATTGGAGAATTGTCCTCACTTGAATGGAATCTTGGTGGGAGCCTACCAAACAGGTGGTAAGCTTTCGTGGATATGTGTAAAGTACGGTAGCGAGTCTAACTTCAGACTCGTACTACCATTCTTGAGAGTCAAGCTACGTCCCGATCTGTTAGACAAAGAGAGACAAAAGAAACATACTAGGGAGGTGCTTGATACTGCTAACAAGGAACTCGAGTCTATCCTTCCACCTAGGGAAGCTTCTCAAGCAAAGGCGGTTCTGACACGATATGTGAGACTAGTTAAGTTTAGCGATCTGGATCTAGCTCTGCCCGAACCCGCTAAGGATACACCTGAGCAAGCTGAGGAGTTCGAACGTTCTCCAGATGACGCCACCACACGAGAACGCCCTACAATGTCTGTACAGGACTATCGTAAGAGAGCAGCCCAACGTATCATTACTAAGGCTCTTTGGCTAGCACTCTCTAATGCTCAAGTGGAGCCCACCGAGAAAGAGGTACAAAGATTTCTCCAACATCTGAGACCGCAAGTAGTGAGAATGGCTCATACATTAAGCGCACGTCAGGATGTAAGGACTACTGCACTAGGAGTCTCGTACAATCCTACTTTGGTCACGCGAGACAACGAAGTGATAGCCAAGAGACTTTCCTCATTACATTTCCCTCCAATGTTAGGTTTTCGTGTAGTCTCCTTCTCTAGAAAGCCCTATGATCCCGGTGATGAAGTTACTTACTCCACACTCGAGAGATGGACCTATGTACTCGAAGATATAGACTCCAAAGAGAGACAAACTTGGTCTGTCCTTGTACCTATCGTTGACGAACATTCAGTGTTCTGGTATAGAGGAAACCCTTATGTTTTGCGTTACAAGCTAGCACCACCCGTTATCTCTACACCTAAGATCTTTGTAGCAAAGTTCAATAACACATTGACATTCTTCGAAGTCGTGTTCAGAGAAGTATATAGGAAACCTATGCTTTATGTCTCCGTACTAGGAACCTCACTTCCTCTAGTACAGTTCCTGTTTGCGCTCTACCCTCCTAACCAAGTACTTGAGAAGTTTGGCATTCAGACTGAGAGTGTCTACAAAGAGACACAAGACATTGTTATGAACACTTCACACGCACGTACTACGTTCAAAGTGACCAATAGATTGCAAGAGGCCCTCCTAAATGGCCTCAAAGTTTATACGCCTAAAACGGGAGATCCATTGAGCTCACTAACATGGACGCAAGCATTAACTGAGAGATTTGGTGATCCTACTTTGATAAGGAAGTTTGAGAGGCAAGTGGGACTCATAAATGATGTTGCATGGCAAATGGAGAGCAAACGTTGGAATCTAGATCCGAACGACTCATTGGGAGTCTTCTATACGCTAGCTACTTTATCTGCTAGAGGGGTAGTACATTCTCCTACAGATGTCTCCCTACTGAATGTTAAGTCTCAAGAGTTAGACGAAGTGTTGGCACATCTGGTTGCTGTATATGTAGCTCGCGCAGGAAAGCAACTGTCTGCATTTGGTGAGGAGATTCTAGTGAAGAGTTTGATAGCAGAAGGTAGAGTAGTGCTCCTTGATACTACCAATGCTGTAAGTGCACTCTCTTCTCTGACTTCTGTAAGTTATCAGCATATGGGAGAGCATGCTAGTTTCTCATCTAGGAACTTCCATCCAAAAGCAAAGGGTATTATTGATCCTGTGGACACTCCTAGTGGAGACGCAGTTGGTTTGGTTCAGCGTTTAGCTCTGCCAGCTAGAATCACTCCAAACTCCACTTTGGAGACTGCAGATGAGGAGTATCCCTTTGGTGTAGCTCTTAGTACTGTGCCATATGCTAGGTTCAATGATGGAAACAGACTACATATGGCGGCTAACCATGTACGACAAGCTATACCACTAGTCTACAGTGAAGTGCCCTATGTACAAACAGGTTGGGAGTACACGATAAGGGAGCTAACTACATACAACAAGAGATCCCCTGTAGCAGGTGAGGTAGTGGAAGTGACTAGAGACCATATCGTGATTGCTTCCTCTCCAAAAAGAAAGTACACCATCTCGTTAGAGCCTACTCTATCAGGATACAGCAATTTTATTCATTGGTCACCAGTAGTGAAGCTTGGCAGTAAAGTTAAGGTAGGTGATGAGGTAGCTGTTGCGGAAGAGTTCCACTCTAGAGGTCCTCTTACACTTGGAGTAAACCTCTATACAGCATTCGTTCCGTCCCTCACAGTTTTTGAGGATGCAGTGATCGTATCTGAAAGCGCATCCAAAAAGTTGACCTCTAGTGCAGGCAATAGAATCGTCATCAAGGTACTACCTCGTCAATCGGTTACTAAGATTAGCACTGGTTTGGTGAAGAGAGGAGATCCTATTTTTGTAATTAGTGGTACTGCTTCCTCTGAGTCTGAGATGGTAGAGGATTTCTCAAAACAGGATGTAGTGTTTGAAAGATTAGGTAATCAGCAATCGGTTATAGCACACACTGACGTCCATGTGCGTCTGAAACGAGCAGTTGTTACTCCACAATTGTTGCAGACTAGTCTCGCACTAAAGACGTACGAAAAAGATCTCACAGTACAATCCAGAGTTCTCTACAAAGATGAACCAGTACTGGGCGTATTTGAGTTCTACTTAGAGTGGCAAAGTATAGCAAGTGAGGGAGATAAGTTGACCAATAGACATGGGAATAAAGGAGTTATTAGTGTAGTGTTCCCAGATGAAGAGATGTTCAAAGACGAACGTGGGAGACCATTCGATCTAGTACTAAACCCTATAGGTGTATTCAATAGAATGAATGTTGGACAGCTCTACGAGCTAGCACTCTCAAATATCGTACACTGGTATAACGAGTTACTCACTAAAGAGGGTTACAGCTCACGAGCTATAGAGACAATGAGAACTATTGTTGACTCGTTGGATAATACCTCAAAGAAGGCTGTAACCTCGATGTGTGAAGCTTTAGCAAAGCAGAAACAGTTCGTACCTATCTTTGTGCCTCCATTCAAGGAACCAACTTGGGAACAGATAAAGAAGGTACTTGCTACTTACAACATACCTACTACCACTAGGGTGAGATCCAAGTTCGGATTAAGCGCTATTGCTGTACATGTAGGATACCTTTACATATACAAACTCGTACATGAAGCTAGAGCAAAGGAGACAGCTAGATCCGTAGGATCTTATGCTTCTCTTGGTAGTGCACTACAGGGGAAGAAGAAATTTGGTGGACAAAAGATTGACGAGCAAATGAGTTGGGTCTTGTTGAGCAGAGATACTCCTGCACTTGTAAAAGAGCTCTTTGCAGTGCCTAAAGATGTGTCTCCACAGATCTGGAGAAGGATTATAGATACAGGAAGTGTCTCTTTGCGAGAGCTGACTATACCTCCTAGAAATAGGGAGTACTTAGAGCGACTGTTGTTAGCTTTAGGTGTAACCCTAAAAGTAGGTGTATAGTGGGAATCCTAAAGGAGAATGGTGAGGTAGAGCATGAGTCCCTCTAACTGGAGTCAAATGAAGAAGTCTCACGTCGAGTGTACTCTATCCACATTGTATAGCTTAGTGGTTTCAACTCTGTCTTTGCTTTACGGACGTATCGCTGGTAGTGGATCACTCGAGCCACCTGTCTCTACCTCTTTATCGAAGCCGCTGGACTACTACATAAAAGCACTTAGGGTCCTGTTATATAACAACCCTGTAAGGTTAGCGTTAGTAGATACGCTGAAACCTATTGATCCAGAAATTGCATGTTTGGTGCTCTATATGAGTGATGCAGAGTTCGCTGACTGGATTACAAAGTGTTTGGAGGAGAATCCATGGCTACTGTTGTCTTCGAGAGTAGTACACCCCTTGGTTCACCTAGTTCGCTGATTGTGTACTACAAATATGTCAAAGAGATGCCTGTGTACCAGAAGTCTGCTAAATCATTTCTTACATCTATAGTAGAAAAGTATAAGGAGTATGTATCCTTAAAGCTAGAGTTACATGTATCTCCGTTTTATGGACTTAGAAGCTCCTTTGTTTGGCAACCTGTAATCGATTTTGATACACCCGAGAGTATCTCGGTAGCGAAACAGTTCTGTAAAGAAGAACTGTCCTCTTATAGCAAGTATTTTGTAGAAGTTACAGGAACCTCTGTACATATCGTAAGTCGTATAGCATATGGACCTATCAAAGAGGATGAGATAACTGTATTGAGAGAATACTTACACGAGAGATTTCGTTCATATGAGCATCTGGATATCACCTCTAGTATCAGACATTTACCTATTCGTAGAGTACCTTCTGTGGACTCTACAGGTAGGTTCGTGATGAGACCTGTTATGGTTACACAGTTCTTGGGATCTTCTTATGAGGAACTCATCAAGCAACAAGTCCATAGCTTGCCTACTCGGATGCAGTTTGGACACATACTCGCCAACTACACACTACCACGAATGTTGTTGCCTTGGACGGAAGCTCCTTGGGGAGCCTCCAAAGTAGTCTCCGGCAAGACGAGAGTCTAACAAGTTTAAGGAGGTAGACTATGTACTCCGATACACTAAAGGCAGCACTTACAGGTGACGAGACACAGATCGAAGATGAAGACATCTTCGGTAGTGATGCCCATCAACAGGTAGCTACTTGGGTACAGCAATTGGACGATATAGTGAATGAAATCCAGAAAGATTGGAAAAAGTACCTCCTGGGAGCAGGTTTGTTAGCTGTGACCTTATTTGCACTTTGGAGGTTTGCTGAAAACAGGTTGAGGAAATATGCAGCTAATCTTAGTAGCATGGTGAATACATATGTGATGAAGAAGGCAATAGATCATGAGAACGCAATAAGCGACGTGCTAGAGGTGACTAAATCACTATTTCTGTCCGGAGTATTTCGAAGGAAGCGAGAGACACTAGAAGCAGTGCTCAAGACCTCGACCGATGACGCAAGTTTCAGAAGACAGATAGCGGCGTTGACTATTGCAGGGGTGATTAGTGCTGACGATGAGCGAAACCTCGCAGGGTTAGGATACGAGTCTGTCAAGGATATTATCGAGAACTATGAGGTGTACAGAAAGTTTCTCACCAAAGTGGAGGCACACAAGTGGAAGACGACGATAGCAACTATCGTATCTGTAGGAGCTAGAGTAGCATTGCTCATACTTATAGCCTCAGTAGTGTTCGTGCTCGTTTATCCTCTTGTGAGATCACTCTTTGCGAAAAAGAGTTCATCTGCGCTAACAGAATGGGGCTTGCCGAAAAATTTGTATTTCGTGAGTTGTATCCAAGAGAAAGCATTTGGTAGGATTTCCCAGAAGGTGAAGAACATAGTAGTGAAAGTATTCAATGCAGTGTTCCGTAAGCGTGAGAGATCGCAACTATCTAAGCAACCTGCTTGGAAGTTGTTGTTAATCGGTTGTGGACTAGGTTTGATAGCTATCTTTGTTGTGCATAAGTTCAGGCAAGGCCTTACGTGGAAAGACTCTGCTTTCGAGCTGTGGTCTATTGTGAGAGCACACATAGGTAAAGTACCCACTATAGTCATAACATCGCTGTTAGGAGTGGCAGTTATACTCTCGTTAAGGGGGCGTTAACTATGGTAGCACCTCCACATAAGAATAGTTTTCCCTATTTGTTGGGACCATCGGAGTGCCCCAAACGCTATGTTATCCATAAACATGACGCTGTACGTGCAGGACTACATTACGATCTCAGACTTGAGGTTCAGTATGGACAAAAAGGTTGTGCCCTTCTTTCGTGGACCACAAGGAAGTGGGCAGATTTTGTAAAGGGAAAGAACAAACGAATTATGTTGATTGCTACAGATGTACATGAAGTGTCTTGGTTAAAGTTTGAAGGAGAGATTAAGTCTGGTTACGGAGAAGGGATAGTTGAGATTGTAGATAGAGGTGTATACAATATTGTCAAGTCGAGTGACAAAGCTATTGTACTTGAATTAGTGTCCTCACAATCTGGGACATCATTTAGGTTCGCACTCGTAAAAGCCCCACTAGCAAAGGAAAAAGCGGAAACACTGCTTGCCGTTAGAGTGTCTCAATCTAATGAGGCCAATTTTGCGTCTGCTTTGACGCCCTATGCAACACCGTACGCTAAGGGAGGCTACTTGCGTTTGTTGCGTACGGGTAAGAAGAGGAGGAAAGGTGAATGTTAGCTCTCTCGAGTTTAAGGTCATATTTGACAATAGGCGCAGGCGTAGTGGTTCTAGCTCTCCTTGTAGGTATCTATGTTCAGCGTGCACACTACAATGCAAAGATCTCCCGCTTGGAGAAACAAGTCATTGAGTTAGAGAAACAAATTACTATAGTCCAGACAGAATTGGCGTCTTCTAACGCTAGCTTACAATCTTGCAACCAAACACTAAAGAAAGTACAAGCAGCTACCCAAAACGCCCTCAATCAGTACGGAAGTATTATCTCATCAAAAGATGCCCACATTTCTCAACTGAGGAAACTTCTTCAAACGTGTTCACAATCTGATACTCGAGGGGGTCAAGATGTACAACCAAGTGAAAGTATTGGGTCTGGTGACGATGTGTTGCTTGATATGCTTAATTCTCTCTTCGTGCCATCACAGAAAGTGCGAACCCATAATCCAAACTGAGTATGTATATGTAACCGTTCCTCTACCCCCAAAGCCTACTCCACCAGAGATGAGCTCAGTATTATGGCAGAAGTGTGGAGAGTTGTACTGTGTGGATAAGCAGAATGGAGTCAACTTGTATGTCAATGTGAGTTCTCTCCAAGAATACACTCGTACTTTGGAGCAGATCCTTAATTTTGTCTACGAGCATCTATCAAGGGAGGGACAAGATGAAAGTAAATCTTCGAGAGATGAAGAGATTGGTACAAGAACTGAGGACTCTACAAGCAACACTACCTCCACAGTTTCAGAGACCACTGATAGGAGTCATTAGAGAGGGAACACTTCTACGTTCTGAGAAAGAAGAGGATCTCTTGCAATGGTTGGTGGAAGCTCGCAAATCCCTCACTACTGTAAAATCTGAGATCGAAAAGAAGAAGGCGGAGTATGACTCTATACTAACAACAGTGGAGAAGTTGCTAGCTACCTATTCTGTTGTGCAAAGATAGCTCGCACTTATCTCTTTTGTTGTAGATTTAGACTCACCGGAGTCTAAGAAGCATTTTTTTCTTACAAAAAGTAAAAAGGAGGAGAGGATGATTATCGTATCTGAGATACCTGTTTCGAGTACAGAGATCTGGATTGGTGGAGATCAGTTCCACCCTCTAGGTCTCTGGTCGCAAGTCATATTCGGTCCAGTAAAGGACTACCAATGTCAGTGTGGAAAGCTCCAAGGATTCACCTACCTAGGACAGAGGTGCCCTGAGTGTAATGTCTTGATTGGTCCTTCCTTGTTGAGAAGGCACGTAGTGAGCTACATTCAGTTGCCCTTCTCTATCCCCAACCCACTAGCAGTAATGTTTTTGATTCCTAGTACTTTGGGAGATGTATCTCAAAGAGTTGCTGACGCAAACCGGTACACTCAAATCGAAGAGTACATTAGACAACATCCTGAGAAGTTTGAAAAGTTTGCAGAGTCCTTCCCACTATTCATAGATAGGATTACAGTCATCCCTCCTCTCTACAGACCTATCTCACAGAGAGATGGCATCAGAGAGATGGATAGGATCAACTTCTTCTACCTTAGTCTATTGCACCTTCTGAATGCAGCTAGAGAGAGCCTCTCACATAGTACTTTCACAAAGTTCTCCGTATTGAGAGTATGTGTGAACTATTACAAGTATATCATTCAGCTCTTATCCAAGAAAGAGGGTCTCATTCGTCAAAGCATTCTTGGAAAGAGAAATGATTTCACAGGTAGGTCTGTCATTGTTATAGATCCCACTCTACATCCAGATGAGGCTCGCATTCCAACGAGAATGTTGGTAGCCGCTCTAGAGCCAGTAGTCATCTACGAACTATCACGACATAGAGACCCACTGAGTACGCAAAAATTAGTAGAAGCATTCATAAGGAATCCAGATAGCGTCTCTCTACAATTGAGGAAAGAAATTGAACATGTGGCAGCAGAACTAAGCAAACAAATTTACATATTGCTCAATAGACAGCCCACTCTACATAGACCTTCCATTAGAGCGTTCAAGCCAAAACTCGCAACAGATAGTGACGCTATAGCAATACCTATGTTGGTAACAACCGGCTTTAATGCTGACTTCGATGGCGACACTATGGCTATGTATGTACCTCTTACAAAAGCTGCCCAAGAAGAGGCTTCAAAGATGACATTCTCTCACAATCCATTGAAGCCAGGCTCGTTAACTTTTGATAGTTTTACTCAAGACTTGGTCATCGCTCTTTGGTATGTGACATCCGATCCTAAGGAGCCTTGTCCTGACGATCCCCGTCCTTGCTCAAAACAAGAACTTCCTATGTTGGATCCACATACATGGATAAAGTGGAATGGAAGAGTAACTACAGCGGGCAGAGCAGTTGTATCTGAACTATTGGGTGTACCCATTGATAGAGTGCTAGGAAAGTCCCAACTATACGATATTTGTGAAGGATTATCTCACCAGTTGTCCCCTCAGGACTTCACACAACGATTATACAACTTGCAGAGATATCTGTTACCATTCACTGCATGTGTCAGTATCTCATTGAAAGACTTGATAGTGCCACCTTCCGATTGGAAGCAGTCTTATGCTTCTGTGAAGAAATGGTCAACTTCTCAAGTGAAAGAGTTCTGGGAGAAGATGAAGAATACACGTGAGTCTCTCCAACTATCCTCCAATATTGCAGCGATGATACACTCTGGCGCAAGAGGAAATATAGGTCAGTGGATGCAAGTAGTAGGCCTTAAGGGACTTGTGAGGAATACTTTAGGAAAGCTTATCACTCCTCCAATCCTATCCTCGCTCACAGAAGGACTCTCCCCATTGGAGATGGTACTATCTTCTGCAGGTAATCGAAAGGGCGCAATAGATAAAGCGCTCAATACAGCAACAGCAGGTTACTTACTGCGGAAACTAGTGTTCTCACTCCAACATCTAAGGAAGGGTCAATTAGAGGACTGTGGTACTACTCGAGGACGTATTGTGGAGATCACTACGCAAAACAAGCGCAAGTGGATAGGCAGATATACAATGGAAGGCGAGAGAATTACTAGGGACAACATTACATCTTATATTGGGAAGACTGTTGTGCTACGTTCTCCACTGTTTTGCAAGTCATCTGATTTCTGTAAGAGATGCTATCCTTATGAGTTCGATTTCCCTGGCATCGTAAGTGCACAATCTTTTGGTGAAGTCTCTCTACAGTTGGTGATGAGAACATTCCATGTAGGTGGTGCTGCTGAGGCTCAGTTTGCAGACCTCTCCCCCGCTCTTCGTGTGGGCGATGATGATATTGTGACAACTACCACAGATTGCACTCTAGTATTACCCACTCCGCTACCTATCGATAGAGAAGGTATCGTCAGTGAAGAGTTCGATATACGCATTCGTGTGGGTGAAGACACCGAATACGAAGTCACTATTCCAATTAATACAAAATGGTTGCTAGAGAGTAGTGGGGAAGAGGTTAGGGTTAAGGCAAACACTCCAGTACTGAAGATCGTTGTCAGTGCTAGTGACCTAGCAACAGACTTACTGTTTGTGAGCAGGATCCTAGGATCGAACACCAAGACTACACTTGCAGGAGCTTTGGAGGCTCTAGAGCGGTTGGAGAAGATATATGATAACTACCATGTACTATTGGGTATTCATGGAGAGGTACTGTGGAGCGAGAGAATGAGGAATCCTTCTACGGGACACCCTCTTAGGTTTACCGATTCTCCTATAGATTCTCAGACAGAAGTCCTTTTAGAGAGCATCTCTTCACTCCCACATCATAGATTGCTCTTGAGCCTATGCTTTGAGAACTTCAGGAAGTTCTTCTTACAAATGGTCTACACCCAGTCATCACGACAACTCTCTCCATTAGAGAGACTTGCGCTCTCAGATCTCAAAGGTTTGAGAGAATTAAGAGGAGGTGTCAATGAGAGTACCGCAGTGGCGGAGACACGAGTTTAACTCTTGCATTCAGGAACTACTTCCTACCTTATTACAATGGACTGCTAGAAAGCTTGGATGTGAACTTCAAGAATGGCAGATTCAACCTCCAACGAGGTCTCAGTTATGTGGTTTTCACTTTTCAAACGTTGTGAATGTGACTGCACAATTCTCCACTTTCTCTCTAACATTCAAACTGCCCATACCAAATGAAGATGACTTGTATGTGGTCGAAGACACATTCCGAGTGCTCACTAATGAGCTCACAGACCAATTAGTATCCCCTAGGAGTATTGGACACCATTTGATCATTCGTTGGCAAGGATCTACAGTCGCATGCGTTAGTGACGAGTTTGGAAGGATCAAGCTCAAAAATGAGCTTGTACCTTTGTGGACTCTCTTCTATTGGGCATTCACAGAAGAGGAGCTTAAGCAAAGAGGTTTACTGTGGGAGTTGACTGATAAGCAGGAGACCTACAGTTTGGGGTTTAAGAGATCTAAGTTGTATTTGAAGATTGGACAGCCACTAGATACACTACATCCTCTCCAGAGGATTGTTGCCCATAGTCTGTCAATGCATGCTAGACCTGCTGCGGTGAATGTTGACTTACGCTCGGCTGCTACATTATCTCCTGAAGTAGTAGAGTTTATAGAGGAAATACTCTTGGATCCAATTACTAGAGTCATTTACAAGCTAGAGGATGCTCGATCCTTGATAAGATATACGTGTGACCAGTTACTAAAGTTCAAAGAGGGCGATTTGGTGAGTTCTAATCTTGCGTTCAAACGAGTGCGTTCTTATGAGAACGTTATGATCGTTTTGTATGAGAAGCTAGCGGAACTCGCAGCACAAGCGAAACACCAAAAGGTGCCTCGTCTCGCAAGCGACTTCTTACTCAAGCGTATGTTTGTGGATATACGCTTACAAAGATTCTTTGAATACTATGATGTCTCTTCAATGTTCAAAGAACTCTCGATGAAATACAAGATTCTCATGCCTGTAGAATTTGCACCCTACGATATGAGAGATGTTCATCCCACTATGTTAGGATCCATATGTTGTTATGACACACCTGATGACCAAGGTATTGGAACTCGACTTCAGCTCGCGTTTGACTGTGAGCTAGGACCCTGGGGCTTTTTCGTTGGGCACAAGAAAGATGGTTCTATTTTGAGTGTAGCTCTTAGTTGTGTACCATTCAATGCTCACGACGATGGTAATAGGCTACAAATGGGTGCAAACTTTTTGAGACAAGCATTAACTCCTGTTCGTCCAGAAATCCCTTATGTCTCCACCCATTACTTAGCAGAAGCAACCAAGCAATCTCTTTACTACAAACGTGCATCCAGAAGTGGATCCGTTATCTATAGGGACAAAGAAGTGATTGCTATAAAGGATGACACAGATCACATATTCTTATGTAGAGTGCCCAATGCTCTTTGGAGTCCTACTACCAAAGACACTATTGAGCCACAATCTTCTATTATGTCACATTATTCCATCAAGTTCCACAGGCATTGTCCTGGAGTGAATCTAGATGTAGTGTTTGTACCAGCATTCGGTTGGAACTATGAGGACGCTGTAGTTGTCACTGAGAAAGGTGCCTCCAAACTAGCTACTAAACAGGTAATCGAGTATGAGTTAACTCTGAGACCAGATGAAGTTCTCCTTGTATGTCCTCAAGAAAACAAGTTCTATAGAAAGGGTGATGTGTTATTCAAATGGATACCCTCACCTAAGAATCCTGTGAATATTTTGTGTGCAGGAGCGGATGAGTCTAAGATTATTGCTGATTACGATCTCGTAGTAGATCGAATCTACACTTACTTCAGAGATGAGAGAGTTCTCTCTCATCATAAGTCTTCCTCGCAAGTTCTGTCTTGGATAGTTGCTCATAATCGTCCTAGACATTTGAAGAAAGTCCTACCACCACATATTGCAAAATACATACCACTGTACTACCCCGAACAGTATGAATTAGTAGGTCGACCTAATTGCATTCACATCAAAGTACAAGCAGTCGTTACACGATCCTTTAAAGTAGGAGACAAAGTTGGAAACAGACACGGAAACAAAGGCGTATGTTCACGGATAGTACCTAACGAGTTGTTCACTAGTGAAGATGGTTTTGTGCCTGACATAGTACTTAATCCTTTGGGCGTTGTGTCTAGGATGAACGTAGGACAGATATTGGAAATGCACTTAGGTGAGGTTATTAAGGTAGTCTCACGTAAGGTTGAGTCTTTGGTCTCTCGTCGGAAGTATAATGAGGCCATCTCCTTGTTGAAGATTTTGGAGAGAGAGACTGGAGGGGCGATACCGTACATCCATATACAAGATCTCTCACCAGAAGAGCAACTACAAGAACTCTTGCAGAATGGGATTACTCTGGAACTACCACTCTATACTAAGAACTCACACATAATGGTTGAAAGAGTATGTAAGTTATTTGATGTACCACTTACGAGACGTTGGAAGTTCCCACGTACGTCTCTTGAATGTGGTTACGGGTCTATATACACTATACCACTCGTCCATACTGTAGACGCAAAGTTCTCAGTCCGTAGTGTGGGTCCTTATCACTCTAGAACACTCTTGCCTGTTGAAGATGAGAGTACTCCCTCTGGACAAAGAGTGGGGGAGATGGAGATATGGAACTTGCTTGCCTATGGAGCTCTAGAGAACTGTATAGAGGTACTAGGTCCGAAGGCTGACGATATCCTCTCAAAGGAAAGCTTGATCGCTTTAGCATTGAAGAGTGGCTCCTTACCCTCACAACCTGAGTCCGTACAATCCAACCAAATGCTTTATCACTTCCTTTATGCGCTAGGCTTACCCCTCGGTACTGAGAAGGTTATGTCTCAAGAAAGCCTACAACAGTATTATAAAGAGCTCTTACTCGCGGAGTAAAAAGTTACATATATTATTCTTAAGTAAAGAGATAGTAGACTTGAGATAGAGAGGAGGCTCCCTCCTCTCTGTCCTTATTTTTTTGCGCGTATGAGTGACGTTCTCGTGCTATCCTCTATGAGAGAGGCAACCACACATATATTTTTATTCGAAAGAGGAAGTCGTAAGACCTCTATGGACCAAAGAATGCTGCAGCAGCAGCAGAGTCCATTAGAGGCAGACTAAAAGGAGGATTCCATGAAGGGAGTTATTGAAAAAGCCACCTACACACTGCTCAAAGAGGGACTGGAGCTGCTTCGCAAGCAACTCCAAGCAGAAGCTGCCGTTCGGCAAGAGGCGGTTGCCTTGCTAGCCAAGTTACAGGTATTCATGAGCATGGTAGCGGAAGAGGAGTCGATCGAGTCAGAGACGAGCGAATAGCAGTCTCTGCCTGGCTGGCATAGCTTAGTCAACCATGCCAGCCAGTTTTTTTTCGTTGACGATCGCGTTTTTGCGCTGACGATCGAAGGGAGCATTGACCTGGTAACAAAAAGACTAAGATGAATAGATTTGTAGTCCAGACGGCTACCAGAGAACTGGATCTTACGCCTTTGGTAATTTCCCTTTCTGTTAAGAAGTCTATCTCTCTTCCAGTTACACAAGTGTTCGTCAGTTTGAGATTCGATCGTGAGTATGTTACCACCGACGAGATTGCATCGTGCAAGAAAGCTATCGTCGAGTGGGAGCTACAGACACTCACGAAAGAAGATGTGATCACTTTAGAGTTACAAATTGTTGGATTTGAGCCCACCGATGCAGGCGTGTTAGGTTCTTATGGTGGTGAGCCACAAACCACTCCTGTTCTGAGCACACTTGGTTTGCATGCTATACCCTATACAAGTTTGTTTTTATGGAAAGCCTATGAAGCGTTCTATGACTCGGTATCGAGCGAGTCTCTTATCAGAGAAATCTGTGGTGGTAACCTTAAGAGATTAGATCCACCACAGATTTCCACTCTGAGAAGTGTGTACTTGCCTACAATGAATCGTCTACAAGCATTGAGCACTGTAGTACGGAGATATAATGTCTATAACCAGTTGGTTTTTTTCGTTGCCGATCTGGATGGATCATACTTAATTGATAGTACGCGATCTATGAACGATCCTGTGAAAGAGTTATACTACTTACCCGATCTTACTGACTTCTCAAGATATGCTGGAAAGAGCTTCGCACAGATGGTTCATGTGCTACATTCTTACGCACAAAGTTCTATGAAAGTGCCACAGACTCTTGCTTGTGTAGATCTCACTCATGATCAGCTATATCTCCAAAACGAGTTCCCCTTTACACAATTGAGTACTTTGGGGGGTTTCAAGCATTTGTTTGATACCTTTGACAAGAAAAGAGTGTTTGGTGGCTCTAGTGTTAAGGCAAGTATGAGTAGTGAACTATTTTCCTCATTAATGCTACACGTATCCTGTTCCTATATCGATCCTGTAGGTTTAGTACCAGGTATGTGTGTAGAGTTCAAGAGTGAGGATACGAGGTTTGCTCACTTAAGTGGAAGGTATCTTGTATTGGAGTTTTCTGGAACCTATGCGTTCCAAACAGTACATAAGCAGTCTACAACGATAGTTTTAGGAAGGTGTGGAATATGAGTATTGGAAGAAATGAGCTACTAGAGAACCAAACAGAGTCTGGTGAGCTCTCCAAAGAGTCACTTGAGTTTATACAAGAGTATGTGAGATGTAAGAAAGATCCTTTCTATTTCATCGAGAAGTATTGTAGAGACTATACAGTACCAGATCTACCTCCTATTAAACTATATCCCATACAGCGGAAAATGATTGAAGCTGTGTTGAGGAACCATCGTGTTATAATCTTGGGGTCTCGTCAAGTAGGGAAGACACTTTGCATAGTACTTCTCATCTCTTGGTTGGTACTCTTTCATCCAAATTACATCGTTGCAGTGTTGTCGCGAAAGCAGGAAGCATCCAACCAAATTGTATACGAAGTAAGAAGATGTTTGGAAACTCTAGGAGAACCATTTACGGTGTCTTTTGAGAAGACTTCTCACGTTGAGAAGAAGCTCGAGAGCAACATCAGGCTAGCAAACAAATCGGTAGTGCAAAGCATTACAGTCAGAAAAGAAAATCCTGTAGAAGCAGGAAGAGGCTTGAGGGCTAACTTCATATTCATCGACGAGGCAGCTTTCATACCTGCATTGAAGGATGTTCTCTCTGGGTTGTCGCATACTACGAATAGGTCGTTTGTGAGGTGTGAGAAGGCGGGCATCCCTTACGGACTAGTTCTCAGTTCGACACCAAACAGGATGACTGGTGTAGGTGCAACCTTCTACCAATATTGGATCGGTGCGCAAAACAACTCAAATGGATTTACTCCCGTAAAGTTTCATTGGAGTGATGTTCCCGAATTTGATGAAACATGGTATCAAACCGTTTGCAAAGACAAGTCTCCAGAGGAGATAGCTCAAGAGCTTGATCTCATCTTCTTAGGAGACAAGGATAGTTTCTTCTCAGATGACCTTCTGAAGCGGATCCAAGAGTACCATCCAGAGACACCTCCCAAAGAGCGTTTAATTGAGGGGCAGAGAGTACACATATGGTGTGAGCCTCAAGAGAAGGGGGCTTACATAATTGGAGTAGATACAGCCACACAAACAGGTAACTCTCTATCTGCTATCTGCGTTGTAGATGTTAACACTAAGGAACAAGTTGCGGAGTTCCTAGGTAAGCCGTCTACAACTGTTTTGTGTAAGGTGTTGGAGGAGATAGTTAACCTCTATAAGAATTGCTGTATTGTAGTTGAGTCTAACGGTGTAGGAAACCAAGTGGTAGAGTATTGCTTGGAGAACGATACACTGAAGAGAAGACTCTTCTACACTTTAGTAAGGAAGCAACAGACGTGGGAAAAGAAATATGGACTCGTAAACGAGAAGGTGACTCGGCAACAGCTCCTGTCGTGTGTGTATGATATAGTGAGTGAAAGTTTGGAGAGTATTAAATCTCCCAAACTATTGAGCCAGCTTCTAACTTTAAGGAATCGTGGAGGAAAGATTGTTGGAGATCCGGATGATGCTGTCTTTGCGTTTGCATTCACACTCTGGGCACTCAAGTATCACACACAAAGAGTATTCTCCATACTTGGTACTGCAACTAAGACAGAGGGTACCCGCGAACTAGATATCGTGAACAAGTTATTTGATATGCGATACTCCCAAAGGACCTTCTTAGGAGATGACTTATGGCAGAAATAGCTTCCTTACTACGTCAGTTTGCTGAGCGTAGAGTCGAACTGATGGAGACTCGCAGAGAGAGAGCTCTGATGCCTTTTGGTGCTCTCCTTACGGGTCTAGGTGGATCGTTCACTATTGCAGGTCTACCTGTAGTGCCTACTTTCGTAAGAATCCTACCGCTTATCTTATCTGGAGCACCCGTAGAAAAAGTAGCCAAAGACGTTGAGGCTGCATTCAGAGCGGCTAGACGAGGTGAGGAGGTGCTACCTCTTCGTAAATTGGTGAGGGCTTACGTAGAGTTAGGAGCTAAAATTCCTAGGGAAGCTGCTAAATGGAGAGCTGCTTTCGGAGCAGCTGCTGTTCTATTTATGAGGCATATCTGGCCAAGTCCGTTAGCGACTGCGCTACAAAAGACTGCTCAGGTCGCGGAGCATATAGAAGAGGATGTACTACCACAAGCTGTATCTGATACTTCATCGTTCTATGATGCGTTGCTAACTTCACTTTCTCCACTAGGTTTAATTACAAAGCCATTTCTTTCCGTTGTAAAGAAACCACTAGCTTGGTTCGCTAGAGTCTTCAGAAGGGTTACGCAGATCGATAGGCTCCTTGAGAAACTCAAGATAGAATTGCTTAAGGGTATTGGTGGAATTGTGGGTGGTTTTGGATCTGCACTAGAGAAGATAGGCCTTAAGAAGCTAGGTGGATATATTGCAAGTATAGGAGTTCTTATTCGTGGAGCTGGCGTTATTCGGGAACGAGAGCCAACTGTCGAGATGGGCATGGCAGTGAAGGAGGCACTTGAGGAAGTTGGACTGCTTCCAAGTCCGTTGGCTACTGCTATAGAGGCCTCTCTTGCTGGTTACTTTCTTGGACTCACAGATCCTATACTCAAAATACTTGAAGGACTGAAGGAGAGTGTGTTTGGCAAGAAGGGGGAGGAGCAACTCGACTTATTCAAAGAAGTGAAGCAAAACATCAGCTCTCTTTTTGAGTCATCAAAGAAGACTGAGGAGCATGTAAAAGAAGGAACTAAGTCTACAAGTTTTATTCACCGTCTTTTGAAGAAAGCTCTCAGTATACTTACGCTAGGTGGATTGCTAAAAACTATTCTAGGTACACCTTTTAAGTTAGTAGGTATGTTAGCAAGAGGCTTAGGTTCTGTGTTAGCACCTGTACTAGGTGTAGCATTCAAAGGAGCTCTTATTTACTTTTTAGTCAAGTACGGTCCTGATATTGGAAAGTCGATTGGTGCACTTATTGGACGTATGTTAGACAGACTGTTGAAGTCTGTGGTCTCTATGTTGAAAGAGTTAGGATCAAAGGTGTTCGAACTGCTTGGTGGCGCTATCAAGAAGTTAGTGTCTTTTGTAGTTAATCTACCTGACCAGCTTTCTCGTCTGCTATCCTATCTCCCTAGAGCGTTCGAACTGCTTGGTGACGCTATCAAGAAGTTAGTGCCTTTTGTAGTTAATCTACCTGACCAGCTTTCTCGTCTGCTATCCTATCTCCCTAGAGCGTTCGAA
>Ga0197143_1001053_pt1 | contig 24975 bp, 20 predicted proteins | sample GBS70_MetaG_FD_148603 | JGI IMG/M metagenome (GOLD analysis project Ga0197143, IMG submission 148603) | Sediment microbial communities from Great Boiling Springs, Gerlach, Nevada, United States - GBS 70_MetaG | ecosystem: Environmental > Aquatic > Thermal springs > Hot (42-90C) > Sediment... | reverse complement strand
GCGAGTTGGACAACTTGCTCAACGCCCGCATCCAAAAACTGCAACGGCAGCGGGCGGTCGTGGTCGGCGTCATCGTCGCAATGCTGGCGTTGGCGTTCGGGTTGTTCTTCGGCTTTTATTTCGCCACGGCGCACGGGCTGCAAACGGTCATTGAACATGCCCGCCGCTTGAGCGAGGAAATCTTACCTCAACTGGAAGTGGCGTTTTATCGGTTTGCGCAAGGCGATTTAACCTACCATGCCAATCTCACTATTGAGACCATCCATATTGACGGCGCTAACACGCAAACGGAAGAGGGGCGGCTCCTTTCGTCAACGGCTCAGTTACTTGATAGTGTCCACCGCGTCTATGAGGCATACACTCTTTCGTCACTCCAATTGTCTCAACTTGTCTTAGAAGTGGAGTTAGCCGCAATCAACTTGAACGAAATCAGCGCTCAGATGGCGACGGCAGTGCAACAAGTTGGCACTGCTATCGCCGAAATCTCCAACTCCGTCCAACAAAGCGCTCAAGGGGCAACCGAGCAAGCCGCCGCCATCTCCCGAACGCAATCGGCATTTGAGCAACTCAACCGCGCTATTGAAGGCATCGCCAGCGGCGCCCAAGAGCAAGCCAAACTTGTCAGCGACCTTTCCCAAGCCGCCGACCGCATCCAGCAAATCCTTCAAGGCTTCTCGCAAACTGTCATTGAAGGCGTGGCGGCTGCCAGTGAGGCTTTCAACATTGCGTCTGCCAGCGTCCAGAAGTTGCGTCAGATGCTCACCAGCATGAACGCCATCCGCGATGCTGTGGAAACGGCGCAGCAACGGGTGGGAAACATGAACCGATTGATGGCGGAAATCGGGAAAATTGTCAACACCATCTCTGACATCGCTCAGCAAACAAATTTGCTGGCACTGAACGCTGCCATTGAAGCGGCACGGGCAGGCGAACAAGGACGGGGCTTTTCTGTCGTCGCCGATGAGGTGCGTAAACTTGCCGAACGCTCTGCCCAAGCAACGAAAGAAATCGCTGATTTGATTGCCACCGTCCAGCAAGGGGCGGAAGATAGCGTCAAAGCGATGGCAGCAACTTACCAACAAGTTGCCGAAAGCACTGCAGCCGTCAGCGAGGCAGAAAAGGCGCTGGGCGACATCATCGCCGCCGTCCAAAAGGTGCAGGCACAAAGTGGCGAGTTAGAACATGCGCAAACGGATGTGACAAAGGCGTTGGAGCAAGTGTTCGGAATCGTCCAGCGGCTTTCTATCATCGCCGAACAAAACGCCGCAGCGACCGAGGAACTGGCGGCGACGGCATCGGACATGAACGAGCAAATCCGCAGCGTCGCCCACATCAGCGAGCAAACTTCGGCGGCGATGGAGGAAGTTTCGGCAGCATCTGAAGAAGTCAGCGCCCAAGCGTCGCAGATGGCGAGCAACGCCCAACAGTTGACGACGATGGCAGAGCAATTGCGCCAACTCATCCAACGCTTCAAGACAGATAAGACAGAAGCCGCCGAACCTATCAGCGAACTTCGTCGCAAAACGGATGACTTAAGCAAAACCGATGGCAAAACCGATGGCATCACAGTTGACGCTTATCGCTTTTGATACTCTGACTTGCCTTCTTTAAGCAAAGAAACGGGGTGAAAGGTTCATGACAATGACGGAAAAAACGGAGCGGGCTCAGGAACGACACATCGTCGTCTTTCGGCTCAACGGCACGCTTTTCGCTTTGGACATCCGCAGCGTGCAGGAAATCGTCCAACAAAGTGACATCGTTTCGGTGCCGGGCGCACCACCTTTCATCATGGGGATCGTTAACTTGCGGGGACGAATCATGGCGGTCGTGGATTCCAAAAGGCTTTTGGGTATTGGGATGCAGGAAGCGACGGACAAAGTGCTGGTGATGGTCGCCCAAATTGGCGAACACTTGGTCGGTTTTACAGTGGATGAGGTCGTGCAAGTCGCCCATATCGCTGAAGACGCCATAGAACCCGTCGGTGACCTTGTGTCGCCCGATGAAGCCCAGCGATTGGAAGGTGTGCTGAAACTGGATGGTCGTCTCGTCCTACTGCTTAACGCCGAACGGTTGTTAGATACCGAAACTATCGGCAGCGTATCAGTTTAGCCAAATCACAAATTGGTGACTGACAAGGTGATGCACTGTGGAACTGACAGCGGAAGAGCGAGCACTGTTTATCGCTGAGGCAGAAGAGCACATCACTAACTTGGAAAATGGATTACTGCGGTTAGAGCGAGGTGGCGATGCTGCGACGATTGCCGAACTGTTTCGTTCCGCCCACACGCTGAAAGGTTCGGCGGGAGCGGCGGGCTTAACAGGCATGAGCCAACTTGCCCATGCGATGGAGAACTTGCTGGATCAAGTCAGGAATGGGGAACGGACGGTGACGGCGGATTTGATTGATGCGCTGCTAACGGGTGTGGATTTGTTGCGGGCGATGGTTACCGCCCTAAGCCAAGATGCACCGCTCCCTGATGCGACACCGCTGATTCGTCAACTGACGGCATTGGCACAACAAATGCCCAGCGAATCGCAACAAGACGAAGGAACAAACCCATCGCATCGGGTAACGGAATTCGTCGTCGCGCTGAACATCTTCATCAAACCCGAATGCCCCATGCCTGCGGCGAGAGCCTTTCAAATCTATCTGGCAATGAGCCGCTACGGGGAAGTCGTTTCATTGGAGCCACCCGTCAGCGAAATTCAGGCAGGGCGCGCCAAGTATCGCTTGGACGCTCAGGTGCGGTTTCCCGACGAATCGGCGCTGACAGAGTTGGAACGGGAACTATCTCGGTTTGACGATGTGGTCGTGGAAATACAACGGCAACAGGAAGGGCAACGGGTTCGGGAAATCGTTGTCCCGCCATCGGCTGCCGAAACGCCGACAGCAGCGCCGACGGAGTTACAAAGCGTCCGCGTGTCGGTGGAGCAAATGGATGCGTTACTGAACTTGGTCGGCGAACTGGTCATTGAACGGGCGCGATTGGAATTAGGCGTCCGACGGGTCACGGAATTTCACGGCAACGGCATCGCCGAAGAGTTGCAGGGTGTCACCGAGCGCATCAGCCGCATCGTCGGTCAATTGCAGGAAGCGTTGACGCGAACCCGCATGGTGCCTTTGAGCGTCGTCTTCGGTCGCTTCCCCCGCTTGGTGCGAGAGTTGGCGCGCAGCATGAGCAAACGAGTGCAACTGCACATTGAGGGCGAAGACACCGAAGTTGACCGAGCGTTGGTGGAGAAACTCAACGAGTGCCTCGTCCATCTCGTCCGCAACGCTTTGGATCACGGCATTGAACCGCCCGACGAACGCATCGCATCGGGCAAGCCGCCAGAGGGCGTGGTGGAATTGGTGGCGTCGCAATCGGAAGGGAGCGTCATCGTCGTCGTTCGCGATGACGGGCGGGGCATTGATCCCGACAAGGTGCGCCGCAAAGCCGTTGAGCGGGGATGGCTGAGCGAAGAGCAAGCGGCAGCATTGAGCGATGATGACGCCCTGCGGCTCATCTTTCGTCCCGGCTTCAGCACGAAGGAGCAAGTCAGCGAGGTGTCGGGAAGGGGCGTCGGGATGGATGTCGTCAAAAATGCCATTGAGCAAATTGGCGGGACAGTGGACATCCAGTCAGCGGTCGGTGGAGGCACGACGGTGACGCTTCGGTTGCCCTTGACTTTGGCAATCATCCCTGCCTTGCTGGTTCGGGTAGCGGGGCGCTTGTTTGCCTTGCCGATGCATAGCGTTGCGGAAGTGTTGGACTTGCGGCGGGAAACGGTGCAAGTCATCGGGCAAGGCGAACGGGTGCTGATGCTGCGGGGCGAACCTTTGCCCCTTTGGTCGCTGGCACATCTCTTAGGAGCGACAAACGGAGGGAAGGAAAGGACGGCGGTCATCGTCCGTCAACGAGACCGAGGGGTAGCGGTCAGCGTGGAAGGCGTGGAGGGCAAGGACGAAATCGTCATCAAACCGCTGGGCTTTCCTTTGCACACCTTGCGCACCTTTTTGGGGGCGACGATATTGGGCGACGGGAGCGTTGCGTTGATCGTGGACTTAAACGGCGTCCTTGCGAGGAGATGAAGGGCAATGGTGACAGCGGAAGTTTTGCAGGAAGCCCTGTCGGCAGTCCAAAAAGAATGCGAGGCTGCCCTGTCACAGTTCCTTGCCACCGAAGTGGCGTTTGAGCCGAAGGAGTGGGCACAACGGCAGGCGGATGAACTGCTCAGCGTCCTTTACAGTTTCGCCGAACCGTCGCAAGTGCGCGCCATCGCCGTCGGTATCTACGGGCAAATGCAAGGCTACCTCATCCTTTTGCTGCCGATGGACGACGCCGACCGTATCGCTGCCTTCGTCCTGGGCGACGAAGGCGATGAGAGCCTGCGGGAGTCTGTTTTGGCGGAGTTGGGTAACCTTGCGACGGCGCGGCTTTTGATGGGGATGGGTAAAGCCTTGCGGTTGTTCGGCGAATCGTTGCCGACACCCCCTGAAACACGGGTGGATTTTTCGGGGGCGTTGCTGCAAAGCCTTGCCGTCTTGTTGCTTGCGCAAGGGCAAGGGAATATCTTGCACGCCCTTTGGCAAATGCGAGTTCGGTTGCCCGACGGAACGGCGCACGGTTCAGGACACTTTTTCCTGCCGCTATGGGGCGAGGGCTTGAAGTGATGGAAACCGAGGGCGAGCGCTTGGTCGGGCTGGGCGAATTGGTCGTCACCGATGACCCGGCGGTCACTTTGGTCGTTCCCGGCGTCGGTTCGTGCGTGATCGTTTGCGCCTATCACCGACGGGTGAAGGTGGCGGGTATGGCTCACATCGTTTTGCCGTCCAGCGAGAATTTTCGGGGCACAGCGGCGAAACCGTTCTGGTTCGCCGACCGTGCCATCCCGCACTTGTTGGCGAGTTTGCAGGCAAAGGGGGCAATGCGTCCCAACTGCGTCATCGTGGGGGGAGCGAACATGTTGCAACTTGCTCTCCCTTCGCCTCATCGGGATGCCCTTAACATCGGGGCGATGAATGTCCAAGCCGTGCTGAAGTTTCTTCAACCCGCCGCCAACATCATCGCCCAGTTCATCGGGGGTAGTCACGGTTGGGTCGTTCGCTTTCGCGTCGCTGATGGCGTCGTGACCGTGCGGAGCGGGAATGGCAAGACGCATAAAATCGCCCTTTGAATTCGCCGAGCCCCAAGGGTTGCGATGGGGGGTAACGAGATGGCGAAGGTGCTCATCGCCGATGACGCCGCTTTCATCCGCATGAAGTTGCGCAAGGTGCTGGAGGAGTTGGGCTTGGAGGTCATAGAGGCTGCCAACGGCGCTGAAGCCGTTCAGCAATTTAACGCCCATCGTCCCGATTTGGTGCTGATGGACATCACCATGCCCGAAATGGACGGCTTGGCGGCGCTGAAAGCCATCGTGGCGCAGGACGCTGCGGCGCGGGTCGTCATGGTCAGCGCGTTGGGGCAAGAGAGTGTCGTCATGCAGGCGTTGCAAGCGGGGGCGAAAGATTTCGTCGTCAAGCCCTTCCAGCCTGACCAAATCAAGCAAGTCGTCCAACGATGGCTGCAAGGCAACGACCGTTAGTAGCGACTGGCGAAGGGCGGGAAGGAAACGACCAATCGTTACCCGTTGCCGTTAACCAATCGCCAGTCGCTATCGCCAGTCGCTGCTGTCAGGAGGCGAAGAGCGGTGATGGAACGCTGGTGCAAAGTCGTCGTCGTGGATGATTCCGCCTTTATGCGGATGGTCATCGCACGGATGCTCAACGAGGATGCCGAAATAGAGGTCGTCGGGACGGCGAGCAACGGCATGGAAGGGCTGGAACTCGTGAAAACCCTGCGCCCGTCCGTCGTGACGCTGGATGTGGAAATGCCTGTCATGGACGGATTGACGGCATTGGAGCGGTTGATGCAAGAGTGCCCGACGCCTGTCGTGATGGTCAGCGCCTTGACGAAAGAGGGCGCCGAAATAACCTTGCGGGCGTTGCAGTCGGGGGCGGTGGATTTCATCGCTAAGCCGTCGGGTTCCATCTCGCTGGACGCCCACAAAATCCGCGATGAGTTGGTGGCGAAAGTCAAGGCGGCGGCGCGGGCGAAGTTGCGAGTGCTTTTGACACCGCCCCGTCGGATTGTGCCGACCGTTTCTGCCGTGCCCAACGAGTGGGCAGTCGTCGTCCTTGCGGCGTCTACAGGCGGACCTGCGACGGTTCGCTATGTCCTGTCGCAATTGCCGCCCGATTTGCCCGCTGCCATCTTGCTGGTGCAACACATGCCCGTCGGCTTCACGAAATTTTTCGCCGACAACCTGAACCAAGTTTCCGCCTTGCCTGTCCACGAGGCACAGGATGGCGAAATCGTTCAGCCGCAACGGGTTTACTTAGCGCCGTCGGGTTTCCATTTGCTGGTGGAACGGGGCGGGCGATTGCGGTTGGATCAATCGCCGCCGTTACACGGCGTCCGTCCTGCCGCCGACAAAACTTTGGATAGCGCCGCTTATGTTTTCGGGGAACGATGTGTGGGTTGTGTGATGACAGGGATGGGGAGTGACGGGGCGGTCGGGTTGCTGACCGTTCGGGAGCGAGGTGGGCGAACTTTAGTGCAAGCGCCTGAAACCTGCACCATTCCGAGCATGCCCGAATCAGCATTGAAGTTGGGCGCTGCGCAAGAGAGCGTCCCGTTAGAGCGGTTGCCCCAACGCTTGACACAAGTCGTCCGCGAAGTCGTCGGAGCGGTGAACCTTATCAGGGAGCGAAGCGGGTGATGGCGTTGACGGACTGGCAGATTGCCCAACTTAGCCGATGGCTCGGTTTGGATTTGGCGGCTTATCACCCGCCGCAATTGCAGCGGTTGTTGACGGGTTTTCTGCAGCGGCAAGGTTTAGCGGACATGGATGCGTTGTTGGCAGCCTTGCGGCGGGATGCCCGTTTGCGCCAAGCGCTGATGGACAGTTTGGGCATCAATGTCACGCAGTTTTTCCGCGACCCGACGATGTGGGCGACTTTGGAGCGGGAAGTTTTGCCCGACTTGCTGAAACGGTTCAAGCGGTTGCAAGTTTGGAGTGCGGGTTGCTCCGTCGGCAAAGAGCCATACTCGTTGGCAGCCCTGCTCCACCGCCTTGACCCCAAAGGCAATCACGCCATCTTGGCGACGGACATAGATGAGGCAGCATTGCGGCAGGCGCAACGGGCGGAGTATCCCGCCAGCGACTTGCAGGAAATCCCGCCGACTTATCGGACGCTGTTCGTCGTGAGCGATGGTCGGTTAATCGTGCCCGAAGCGTTGCGGAAGATGGTGCGGTTTGAGCGGCTGAACTTGCTGAGCGACCCTTACCCGACGGGCGTTCACCTTTTGGTCTGCCGCAACTTGTTGATTTACTTCCGCTCGGAAGTCAAGCCGAAAATCTTTCACGGCTTTGCGCGGGCGCTGGTGGACGGCGGGGTGTTGTTTTTGGGGGCGTCGGAAGTTTTGCTTTCACCGTCGGCGTATGGCTTTATGCCTTTGCAATTCGGTTTTTATCGGCGGGTCGGTGAGAGGTGATGGGGTTGCAAACAGAGCGGGAAGCCCAACCTTTGTCCGCTGAGGACATCAGCCACATTGCGGCGTGGTATGCCGAAGTCGCCAATCCCATCCTGCGCGCTGCTGCCGAAACGCTGGAGGGGTTGATGGAACTGCGGGCGACGCGGGGCACGCCATCCCTCATCCGCTCCGCCTACACCGAAGAGGACATCACCATCGCCATCAGCGTGGATGGGGCGCTGAAGGGTTTGGTGCTTTTGGGGCTGCGTTACCGAACGGCGTTTCGGTTGCTGCAACAGATGCTGGGCGAGGAGTTGGACAGCAATTTGCCCATCAGCGATTTTTTGCAGGAGAGCGAGTTAGCCCGCAGCGCATTGCAGGAAATCGCCAACACTTTGGCGGGTCGGGCGGCGATGCACTTGGAAGCGGCAGGCAAGGTTTGCATGATTTCGCCACCCGAATTGACGATGCGGCGGGGCATTTTGCTTTCGCAGCGCGATTTTCAGCGGTTGGTCATCCCGCTGCACACCGAGGCGGGGGCGCTGCGGTTGGAAATTGCGTTGACACCAAGCGACGAAATGCCGAGGGGCAATGCGGCGTCGTTTTTTGTCGCCCAACGCATCGTCCAACCCCGCCAATCCATCGCCCGCTACGACTTCGCCAACCCTGACCGATTGGGGAGGAGCGTTTACGCCCTTTTGCAGCAAGTCCACGACCGTTTCCCGACGACGCTCAACCAGTTGCTGCTGATGCGGGTGCGGATGAGCGTTCACCTTTCGCCCTTGCGGTTGGAAAAAGATTCGTGCGCCCATTTTTTGCGGCGCGACTACGGTTGGAGCGTGGCGGCAGCCTTTCAAGTCACGGGGCGAGGCGTTTGGCTGCTGACGCTGAGCCGCTCCATCGCTTTGCGGTTGATGGACCGTTGGCTGGGCGGACCTGGGCAGAGCGTTGAGCGCCCTTCCGAAGGGTGGACGCCCTTAGAGCAAGCCCTCTTGCGAGGGTTGCTGGCGACCTTCGCCGAGGCTTACACAGCGGCTTGGGCACAAATTGGGGAGCGGATGGAGTTGCGCTTGACGCAGTTGTTTGTGGGCGACTGGACGGAACAAGCCGCAACCCTTTTCAGCGAAAGCGGTGGGGCGTTGCTGCTTTCCCATCGGTTGCAAGTCGGCGACGAAACGGGTGTGGTGCAATGGCTGTTGCCTGCCGAAACGCTGTTGGGCTTTTCCGAACGGCAACGACGGACAATGACGATGCCTTCCGCCACGCCCCTTTCCCGCCATGTCGCCATCCCGTTGCGGTGCGGTTGGCGAGGTGAACCGATCCCGCTGCGCCGTTTGCCGAAGTTGCAAGTCGGCGACATCTTGCCCTTGCAAATGCCGCTGCTGATTTGGCACGGTAACCGTCCCATCGCCATCGGCAAGCCCTTCCGAAAGGGCAACCGCATCGTCGTGCGGGTGACGGCGCGCAAACAGCGGGGCAAAAATGAGGGCACGCAGCCCTGCTGAAGGGTGTCATCGGCGGTAGCGCAGGACGAAGCGGACGAAAGGGCTGAGGGGACGAAGGGTGATCGGTTGCGAAAGTTCGGGTTCTAAAATCGCTCGCGGCAAATGCTCCAGCAAATCGCCCGCTACCAACGCTGTCTCACCTTTCTCCCAACTGGCGATGTCACCCGCCAAGCCGTGAAGGAAAACGGCAGCAGCGATTGCCTCCGTTGGCGTCACCGCAAGTGAGCGACATAGCGTTTGTGCCAGCAAAGACGCCACCATCCCTGTCAAGACATCCCCCGTCCCGCCCGTCGCCATCCCTGCGTTGCCCGTCAGGTTGACAAAAAGTGCACCATCGGGAGCGGAGACAATTGTCCGAGCGCCTTTGAGGACAACGATGGCGTTGAAAGTTTCGGCAGCATGCAAAGCGATCCCGACCCGATCCCGCTGCACTGCCTCGGTCGTCGTTTTCAACAACGCTGCCATTTCACCCGGGTGAGGCGTCAAAACCGTCAAGGCTTGACGCTTTCGGAGTAAGTCGGTATGCCCTACGAGCGCCATCAATCCGTCGGCGTCAATGACCATCGGTTTGTCCACTTGGGCGACCAGTTGTCGGACGAAAGTTTGCGTCCCCTCGTGGCGGGAAATCCCACAACCGACGGCAATGACATCCGCCCAATCAAGGCGAGGCGCCAATGCGTGGAGGGCGTCAGGGGCAATCGTGCCCACCTCCGTTTCAGGCAGCGGGAAACTCATCACTTCTAACGCCGCCGCTTCGGCGGCGAGGTTAAGGCTTTTCGGTAAGGCGACTTGCACCAAACCTGCGCCACTGCGCAACGCCGCTTTGCCTGCCAAAAGGGCAGCACCCGTCATGCCAAGCGCACCGCCGACGATCAACACCCGCCCATAGTTGCCCTTGTGGGAGTTGGGATGGCGGGGCGGCAACGCTTGCGCCACCAACTCGTGGGTCGTCACAAAGCGGCGGATGTTCAGGGAGGCAAAAAGCGTTTCGGGGATGCCCAACGAACCGACGAACAAATCGCCGACATAATCGGCAGCAGGGAAAAGCATCAAACCCAGTTTGATAGCGCCCAGCGTCACTGTCGCATCGGCTCGCACTGCTATGCCACACACTTCACCCGTGTCGCTGTTGATGCCTGACGGCACATCAACGGCAAGGATACGGGGGGCGTGCTCGTTGAGGAGTGAAATAGCGTCGGCGTGAATGCCCCGCACTTCACCTGCGATGCCCGTGCCTAACAAGGCGTCCACGACCAAATCGGCGTGGCGCAAAGGCTCAACAAGGTGGTGAAGGTGCTCTGCCGACGGGAGGGGTTGAACGGGAACGCCAAGGTGCGTGGCAGCACGGAAGTTGACAGCGGCATCGCCTTTCAACTCGTTAGGGTCGGCGAGCAAAAAGGCTTGAACGGCAAAGCCAATGTTGTGCAGGTGGCGCGCCAGTGCTAACCCATCACCACCATTGTTGCCCTTGCCGCAAACGACGACGATGCGTTTGGGCGGGTCTAACTCAAAGTGCTGCTGGACAACTTCTGCCAACCTTAATGCGGCGTTCTCCATCAACACGATGGACGGGACGCCCGATTGCTCGGCGAGTTGGTCTAACTGGCGGCTTTCTGAGGCGGTGACCAACGGGAGCACGCTTTGTTACCGTCCCCCTTTGCGCAGGACACTGCGAAGTTTCTCGGCTTCCTCCTTGTCCAATCGGCGGGCGATGCCCGATTTGAGGACTTTGATGTCCACGCCATCGGCAATGCGGAGTGTCACCGTATCGCCATCCACGCTCAGAATCCGTCCGCAAATGCCGCCGCTCGTCGCCACTTCGTCGCCGGGCTTGAGGGAGTTGAGGAATTGGTCGCGCTCTCTTTGGCGGCGTTGCTGGGGAAAGACGATGAGCACCCAGAGCAACGCCAGCCAAATCAACAGCCAAGTGAGCATCGGAAACAGTTGCTCCCAATTCATCGCCCGCTGGGAACCTCCTCTACGATGGCGGCAAAGCCCTTGTCAGCCAGTTCCTTTTTGAGCCGTTCCGCACTGTCACGGTCATCGGTCGCCCCCGCATAGACGCGGTAGCGCGTTTCGCCTGATGGCGTTTTCTCCTCCACCTTGAAGGGGTGATAGCCTTGTTCGGCGAGGGCAGCCATCAATCGGTCGGCATTTTCAGGGTTACTAAAAACGCCCGTGCGAACCCGATAGCGCCGCTCGCCCGAAGTTGGTGGCGGCAAATCCAAAAGGGTCGGCGGGGGAGGGTTCGGCTGAGGCGCCACACTTTCTGGCTCAGGGTTGGGCGCAGGTGGTTCGGGTTGGGGCGTCGTGGGAGGGCGGGAAGGTGGAAAAGGCGATGGTTTGGGTTGAGACGGCATGGAGATGTCGGGGGGCGGGGTCGGCATGGTTTCGGCAGGGCGCGTCAATGGCTCTATGACGACGGTCGTATGCTCAGGCACGCTGTCCACATCCCGCCGCAAAATGGTGTTTTGGTCGGCACTTGCCAGCAAGTTAGATGGCGGACGGTCGGGTTGTCCCGCTTCCGACGGTCTCGGTGGTCGGTGACTGAACAGCGGTCCCAGCACATATAGCCCGACGACAAATCCCACAATCATCACGGCGACAAACGCCAGCCCCAATTTCACGCCGTTCTCGTTTCGCATGGGCAATCCCTCCAAAACGGCTGTCAAGATTGTAACGCTATCGCCTGTCACTGCCATACTTGCCGATGGTCAGAAGGAGGCGAAGGCGATGCGGGTTTCCACGCGGGCTTGGTATGGGTTGATGGCGATGGTGGAGTTGGGACTGCGGGAGCGACAGGGGCGGGTGCAAGTGCGGGAAATCTCGGAAAGTCAAGGCATCCCCGAAGAGTATCTGGAGCAACTGATGATGCCGCTGAAGCGGGCGGGTTTGGTGCGCAGCCAACGAGGCGTTCGGGGCGGTTACACCTTAGCCCGTCCCGCCAGCCAAATCACCGTGCTGGAAATCTTGGAGGCGCTGGAAGGACCGATTTTGGACGCCGAGCCTACCGATGTGGCGTTGCGGGAACGGGCGCAAACTTCGGGCGTTACGGAAGTTTGGGAGCGATTGCGACAAGCGATGGAAGAGACGCTGCGGGCAATCACCCTCGCCCAAGTCTGCGCGTGGGAACGGGAACGACGGACGAAGCAACCGCTGATGTTTTACATCTGACCGACGAGGCAACGCCGCGCTAAGTCAGGCTGCGTCCATTGCGGCTGATAGCCGCTCCAACGGACTTCTTCGGTGATTCGGGAAAAATTCACCGTCGGAAAGGGCGATGGCGATGCTGGTGGACAGTTTCATGCTCGCTGCCGTCGTCCATGAACTTCGGGCGTTTCAAGGGGCAGCGGTGCGCCGAATTCGTCCCGTTGCTCCCTTTCAAATCGCTTTGCTGCTGCAAGGACGAGGTGTGAAGGTGTGGGTGATTCTGTCCGCCCACACCCGCTACGCCCATGTCGGTTGGTGTCCCGAAGCACCCCAAACCGAACCTTTTGAGCATCCCGAAACCGTTCGCTTCGCCGAGGCGCTCTCCCGCCACTTGGAAGGCGCAAAATTGGTCGGCGCCGAGCAAGTGGACTTTGACCGCCTGCTCCTTTTGCGTTTCGTCGCCATCACGCCCTTGGGCGAACGGAAACGCTTCGCCCTTTGGGCGGAGATTATGGGCAAGCACAGCAACTTGGTTTTGGTGGACGAAGAAAGCCAACTCATCGTAGATGCCCTCAAGCGCCTGCCTTCCTCCGTCAACCGCTATCGCGAGGTTTTGCCAAACCGTCCTTACTTGCGCCCACCGATGGGCGAGCGACGCAACCCGCTCGCCGTCACGCCCGACGAACTTTCGCAACTTGCCACCCTTCATCCCATCGCCGAACCCCGCGATTGGGCGAAACTCTTTTTCGGCATGAGCGAGGCATTGCTAACGCTGATGGCGGAACAAATCGGCGAACCGCTGAACAACCCCGATGCTTTTGGGCGTGCCCTGCAATGGCTGCGAAAGACGGTGCAGCAAGGGAAATTCGCCCCAACGGTCTGGCGCGACGAAAGCGGCGTTATCGTTTGGTGCTACCCGTTGCCCTTAGAGAACCTTCCCCAGCGTCATGACACGATGCCAAGCCCTGATGCTTCCGTCCCTCGTCCCTCGCCCCCCGTCCCTTTCCGTTCCACTCATTTCGGTCCGCCACTTTCCGAGTGGCTGAACCTGTTGGCGCATCAGGAAACCATTGAGCAACGCCGACAAAGTTTGCTGGGCGAACTGCGTCGGCAATTGGAAGGCGTGGAGCAGCAACTTAAGGCGGTGCGGCAGCGATGGCAGGAAACGCAGGACGCTGACCGTTATCGCCGATGGGGCGAGTTGCTGCTCACCTTCGCCCACGAAATCCCCGACGGCGCAACGGAAGCCATCGTCACCGATTACGGCACCAACCCGCCCCAAACCGTCCACATCCCTTTGCCCGAAGGAAAAACCGTCATGGATGCCGCCCAACATTACTTCGCCTTGTATCGCAAACTCAAAAACGCCGCCAATGCGCTGCCATCCGTCATGGAGCGATTGCGACGGCGTGCCGACGAATTGCGCCAACTGATGGAGCGAGTGCAAAATGCAGACGAAAGCGAACTTTTAAAGTTGCGCGAGGAAGCGAGGGCACAAGCGACGCCATCGCCGCCGTCGGCGCAACGGGATGGCGAATTTTTGCGCTATGTCGTAGCGGGCGGTTATGAGGTTTGGGTCGGTCGCAATGCCGACGCCAACGCAAAACTCCTTCGGCTCGCTCGCCCTGACGATTTGTGGTTTCATGTCAAGGGTGCGCCAGGCAGCCACGCTTTGTTGCGGGTGCGCCAGCGCAACGAGCAAGTCCCACCTGACGCCATCAGGGAAGCCGCCCAATTGGCTGCCTACCATAGCCGTCGCCGCACTTCCGCATGGGTGGAAGTGGACTACACGAAGGCGAAATATGTCCGACCTGTCAAGGGGCAAAAAGGCTTAGCCCTTTACACCCACTTCAAAACCGTCGCCGTTGAACCCAAAGGACCCGACGAAATCGCCATGACAGGCGAAAGGCGAAGGTGACCGCTATGAGCCTTCTCCACATCGTCATCATCGGCGGCGGGATCGCAGGATTGACCGCCGCTTATCGGTTGTGCCAAAAGGCAAAGCGAGAGGGTGTGCCCTTGCGGTTGACCGTCGTGGAACGGGAGAACGCTTGGGGCGGGAAAATCAAGACGGTGCGAGAGGCAGGCTTCATCGTTGAAGGCGGTCCCGACGCCTTCATCACCAGCAAACCTTGGGCGGTTCAGTTGTGCGAGGAGTTAGACTTGAAAAAGCGATTGCTGCCGACCAATCCCGCTGCGCGGCGCGTCTTCGTCCTTTGGCGCAACTGTTTGCGCTTGCTTCCGCAAGGCTTCCTCGCCTTCACGCCCGACCTGCTTGGTTTGCTGACGACGGATTTGTTGTCATGGCAAGGCAAGTTGCGGGTAGCGTTGGGCATTGCCCTGCCGCCATTGCGGTGGGACGGCGATGTGAGTGTCGGGACTTTCATGCGCTATCACTTCGGTCCAGAGATGGCGGAGCGGGTCATCGCTCCCTTGCTGGCAGGCGTTTACGGCGGCGACATGGAGCGTTTGAGCGCTTCCGTGACTTTACCGACCCTTTGGCAACTTAGCCAAACCCATCGCAACTTGGTTTGGGCGTCGCTCCTTCGCTACCTGCGGCGCCGACGGCGGGACGAAAAACCTTCCCGCCCCCACTTCCTGACGCTGCAAGGTGGGCTGGGCGAATTGGTGGAGGCATTGGTGCAGCGGTTACGAAGTGGGACATGGGACATGGGGCAAGGGGCAAAAGTTGCGTTGCTGTCAGGGCGAACTGTCGTGGCATTGCAGGCAACGGAACGGAACGGGGAAGGCAAAGAAGCGAGTTGCGAGTGGCAAAGGGCGAGTGGAGTGACAGTCGTGCTGGACGATGGCGAACGGTTGCTCGCCGATGCGATCATCATCGCCACACCCGCTTACGCTGCCGCCCAACTTTTGCGCCCGCACGATGAAGCGCTGGCAAACGAACTGATGTCCATCCCGCACGAAGACGCCATCACCGTTTCGTTCGCCTTTGACCGCTCCCAAGTTCGCCATCCCCTTAACGGTTCGGGTTTTCTCGTGGCGTCGACGGAAAAGCGACGCTTGCTGGCGTGCACTTTTTCCTCCAGCAAGTTCCCGCCCCGTGCGCCGTCGGGCAAAGTTCTGCTGCGGGCGTTTGTCAAGGGGGACACAGGACACGGGGCAAGGGACGGAACGGAAAGGAGCGAGGGACGGGCGACGAGGGACGAAACGAATGATGAGGAAATCGTGCGGGCGGTGATGGACGAATTGCGCCCAATTTTGGGCATCGTCGGGGAACCCGAACGGGCGTGGGTGTTTCGCTGGCGACAAGCGATGCCCCAATACATCGTCGGGCACGGCGAACGCGTCGTCCGCATCCAGCAGCGGTTGCAGCGCTGGCGACGGTTGGCGTTGGCGGGTAACTACCTGACAGGCATCGGCATTCCCGATTGCATCCGCAGCGGCTCCGAAGCCGCCGAACGGGTGTGGCAAAGTTTGAAGCGACGATGAGAGCGAGTGGCGACAAGCGAAGAGAACGAAGGCAAGGAGGGCGTGACGGAGATGCCAGACGGGCGCAACGGGCGTGATGTGGAGCAATTGCTGCGACAGATGAGTTTGGAAGAGAAAGTGGCGCAATTGGGTTCCGTGTCGGTGCGGGATTTGCTGGACGGCGACAAGTTTTCGGAGGCGAAAGCGCAAGAGCGATTAGGGCATGGCATCGGTCAAATCACTCGCCCTGCAGGCTGGAGCGGCTTGCCGCCCAAAGAAGGCGCCCAACTCGTCAACGCCATCCAGCGCTTCCTTTTGGAAAAGACACGCCTTGCCATCCCTGCCATCGTGCACGAAGAATGCCTGAGCGGGTTGATGGCGAAGGGGGCGACGACTTTCCCGCAAGCCATCGGCTTGGCGAGCACTTGGCAACCTGAATTGATGGAGCGGATGACAGCGGCAATCCGACGAGAGATGCGCGCCATCGGCGCTCATCAGGGCTTAGCGCCCGTGCTGGATGTTTTGCGCGACCCTCGTTGGGGTCGGACGGAGGAGACGATGGGTGAAGACCATTACTTGATCGCCGTGATGACCGCCGCTTACATTCGCGGGTTGCAAGGGAACGATTTGCGACGAGGCGTCATCGCCACCGCTAAGCACTTTGCGGCACACGGCTTCTCGGAAGGTGGGCGCAACACCGCCCCCGTCCATGTCGGCGAGCGAGAGTTGCGAGAAGTTTTCCTGTTCCCTTTTGAAGTCGCCGTCCGCCACGCACGAGTCCAATCGCTCATGAACGCCTACCATGATTTGGATGGGATTCCGTGCGCCGCATCCCGTGAGTTGCTGACGGACATCTTGCGGGGCGAATGGGGCTTTGATGGCATCGTCGTTTCCGACTACGGCGCCGTCCACATGCTGATGACAGTCCACCGTGTCGCCAGCAACGAGATGGAAGCCGCCTGTTTGGCGTTGGAAGCGGGCATTGATGTGGAGTTGCCCAGCACCCATTGCTACGCCCAACTCATCAACGCCGTCCGTCAAGGGCGCGTTTCGGAAGCCGTTGTGGACGAAGCCGTTCGGCGCGTCTTGCGGGTAAAGATGCGATTGGGCTTGTTTGACAACCCTTTTGTTGACCCTGATGCGGCTGCCACCGTCGTCCACGCCGATGAGCATCGTTCGCTTTCGCTGGAAATCGCCCGCAAGTCTATCGTCCTGCTGAAAAACGACGGTAACCTGTTGCCTTTGCGCAAAGACTTGGGCACCCTCGCCGTCATCGGACCGAACGCCGATGCGCCCTTGCATTTGCTCGGCGATTACACTTACGCCGTGCACATGAACTTGAGCGAACCCGATGTGCCCGTTGTGAGTGTGTTGGAAGCGATCAAAGGAAAAGTGGCGCCGAAGACGAAGGTGCTACATGCGAAAGGGTGCGAGGTCATCGGTGGGACGGAGGAGGGCATCGCTGAAGCGGTTGAAATTGCCCGACAAGCCGATGTGGTCGTGTTGGTCGTCGGCGATCGGTCGGGCTTGTTCAATGCGCCAGCGACGAGCGGTGAAGGGCGTGACCGCATCACCTTAGCATTGCCGGGTCATCAGATGGCGTTGGTAAAAGCCATCGTGGGAACGGGCAAACCCATCGTCTTGGTGTTGGTCAACGGTCGTCCCGTCACTCTGGGAGATTTGTGGGCGAAAATTCCCGCCGTCATAGAGGCTTGGCTGCCGGGCGAAATGGGAGGTGTGGCAATTACCGAAGTGCTGTTTGGCGAAGTCAACCCCGGCGGTAAATTGCCTGTCACCTTCCCGCAGGATGTCGGTCAAATCCCGCTGCACTACAACCGCCACGCCTCGTCGTTCCGTGACTATGTGGAAGGCAAAGCGACGCCGCAGTTTCCCTTCGGGCATGGGCTCAGTTACACCCGCTTTGAGTATCGCGACTTGACCATTGAGCCGACACAGATTTCGCCCGCTGGCACGGTGCGCATTAGCGTGACGGTGCAAAATGTCGGTGACCGAGACGGCGATGAAGTCGTGCAACTGTATGTGCGGGATGTCGTCGCCCGTCGCATCCGCCCCGTCAAGGAACTAAAGGGTTTTCAACGGCTGACTTTGAAGGCGGGCGAAGCGAAACGGATTACCTTCACCCTTTCGGCAGACCAACTGGCGTTTTACGACGAAGCGATGCGGCTGATTGTGGAGCCGGGCACTTTTGAGGTGCAAGTGGGCAGTTCGTCGGAAGACATCCGCTTGCGGGGCACTTTTGAGGTTGTCGGCGAAATGCGCGTCGTCGCCAACCCCCGCACTTTGCTGACGACGGCGAGCGTCAGCGAGGCAACCAATTAAGGCAAAGGGGTGAAAGTTTGTGGGTGTCAAAAATGACCGATGGATTCGGGAGATGGCACTTCGCCACAAAATGATTGAGCCTTTTGAGGAGCGCTTGGTGCGCAAGGGCGTCATCAGTTTTGGGCTCAGTTCTTACGGCTACGACATGCGCCTTGCCGACGAGTTTCTGATTTTCACCAATGTCTGGGGCGCCATCGTTGACCCGAAAGCCTTTGACGAACGAGCCTTCGTGCGGCACAAGGGTGACTTTTGCATCATCCCGCCCAACTCTTTCGTGCTGGGGCGCAGCGTGGAGTATTTCCGCATCCCCCGCGAAGTTATCTGCATCGTCGTCGGCAAGTCGTCGTATGCCCGTTGTTTTCGGGGCGACACGCGGGTGGCGTTGGTAAACGGGGCGGCGCCGACGCTGGAGGAAATGGCACGGCAATGGGAAAAGGGAGAGCGCTTTTTTGGCTATAGCGTCGGTCCTTTCGGTCGCATCATTGTGACGGAACTGGTTGCCCCCCGCTACATCGGGCGGGACAGTTTGCTGGAAATCACTTTGGACAACGGGCAAAAAATTCACTGCACACCTGACCACCTATTCTTGACTCGGGATGGACTGATGAAGCCTGCTGCCGATTTGCGTCCCGGCGACCGATTGATGCCCCTTTACCGCCGCGTTTTTCGGGGCTATGAAATGGTTTATCAGCCCCTAACGGGACGCTACTACCCGACCCATCGGCTTGCCGATGAGTGGAATTTGCGGCACGGCATTTACCCTGATTTGCCTGCCACCCATCGCCATCACCTTGATGGCAACCGCTTACGCACGGACATCACGGAGGAAAAACTCGCTGAAGCCTTGAAAGTAGCAGGCTCCCTACGAGGGGCAGCAAGGTTGTTGGGTTGTGACCGAAGTGTTTTCCGGCGCTTCCCACAAGTGGTCGCCGAATTTCGGTCACAGCGCAATCATCAAATCGTGGCGGTGCGGGAGTTGAAAGGGGAGCATGATGTTTTTTGCCTGTCGGTTCCTGAAGCGGGCAACTTTGCTTTGGAAGCGGGAGTTTTCGTCCACAACTGCGGGATTGTCGTGAATGTGACCCCCTTAGAGCCCCAGTGGGAAGGGCATGTGACCATTGAAATTTCCAACACGACGCCCTTACCTGCCAAAGTTTACGCCAATGAAGGCATCGCCCAAGTCATCTTTTTGAGCGCCGACGAACTTTGCGAGGTCTCTTACGCCGACCGCAAAGGCAAGTATCAAGGGCAGCAAGGAATCGTCCCGCCTAAAGTGGAGTGACGGGGCGTGTTAGTTGTCATCGCCATCGCCCTATTTGTCGCCGTCTGGACGCGGTGGACTTTGCGCAGCGTCGCCCGTCAACCGTTGCTGTGCCGACGCAACTATCGGGGCGAAGAGGTCATCGGGAGTGCTGGATTAGCCATCGTCGGCGCCTCCCTGTTAGGTTGGTTGCTGTTGAGTTGGCGAGGGGAGTTGCGATGGCAGGAAAGCGCCCTCTTAATGGCGACGGCGTTTTGGTTTAGCGTGTTGGGGTTGATGGACGACATCGTTGGCGAGACACAAGTGAAAGGTTGGCGGGGGCATTTCAGCACATTGCTAAAAGAGCGACGGTTGACGATGGGGACGGTGAAAGCAATCGGTGGAGGCTTGGGCGCCTTGATTTTGTCGGCATGGGCGATAAGTGCTTTGGGGCAATTGGGGTGGGAGCGATGGGTGTTAGGCGCGGTGCTCATCGCCCTTAGTGCCAATGCGGTGAATTTGCTGGATGTCCGTCCATCGCGGGCGTTGAAAGGATTTTGGCTGTTGAGTTTGTTGGGGATCGGCGTCACGCGTGGGGATGGATGGCTTGCCTTCGTGCCACTGTGGGCAAGCACGCTCGCTTATGCGCCCGACGATTTTCGGCGCAAGGCGATGTTGGGCGACGCGGGTGCAAACCCGTTGGGAGCATGTTTTGGCATTTGGGTGACGCTTCATTGGTCGCTTACTGCCCAAGTTCTTTTGTTGCTGGTGCTGATTGCCTTCCACCTTTACGCCGAGCGGCGCTCCCTGACGGCGGACATAGAACGGGTCGCTTTATTGCGTTGGTTAGACCGATGGGGCGTTCGTGTGTGAGGGCGCGAAATGAGTTGACCCTGCCCAATTCGTCACTTGTCATCCCGTCACTTCTTTCGTAGGCGGACAGCGAAGATGCCGTCGGTGTTGTGGCGGTGGGGAAAGAGGCGAAGGAAATTGTCGGGCGTGACGGCATCGGGAATTTCGGCGGGCAGGAAAGGGCGAGGGTCTTCCACGATAAATTCGTCGTGCCGCTCCAAAAACGCTTTGATGACCTCTTCGTCCTCTTCGGGTTCTATGCTGCAAGTGGCGTAAACGAGGACGCCGCCCTTGCGAAGGGCGATAGCGGCGGCGTCCAGCAGGTGAGATTGCAGTTGCGCCAACTGAGGGATGTCTTCAGGGCGTTTGTGCCAGCGGGCGTCCACCTTGCGCCGCAGCGTCCCCGTGCCCGAACAAGGGACATCCAAAAGCACTTTGTCGGCGCTGTCGGAAAACTGGTGGGCAAGTTGCGTCCAGTCGCCTAAGAGGGGCGTGATGGAACGGAGTTTGAGGCGGACAGCGTTCTCTTCCACCAACTTCAGCCGAGAAGGATGGGTGTCCACAGCGATGATTTCCGCTTCGTCTTTCGCCAACTCCGCCAGATGGGTCGTCTTGCCGCCGGGGGCAGCACAAGCATCAACGATGCGTTCCGTTGGTTGGGGGGCGATGAGGTAACTGACGAGCATCGCCCCTTCGTCTTGCACGGTGAACAACCCTTCGCGGTAGCCGGGCAGGCGGGTGACTTCACGGGTCGTCTCCACTCGCAACCCTTCGGGCAGCCAAGGGCTTGCTTCCACTTTGCGACAATGAAATTCCAACATGCGGGCGACGGCTTCTCGGTCAGCATATTTTCGGTTGACGCGCAGGCAAAGGAGTGGTGGTTCGTTGTTAGCGCGGCAAAGGGCAAGGGTTTCTTCTACGCCCCAAAACTTCACCCATCGTTCCACCATCCACTTTGGGTGCGAAGTCGTGATGCTGATGTGGGCGATAGGGTCGTCGGCAAGGGACGGGATGGGAATGTTTTGCTGCTCCTCGGCGAGGCGGCGGATGACGGCGTTGACCAACGCTGCCGTCCCTTCGTGCCCAAAACGCTTCGCCAACTTGACATACTCGTTGCCGACGATGGGGGCGGGATGGCGAAAGAAAACCAACTCGTAAGTTGCCAACCGAAGGATATTGCGGATGAAAACGGGCAACTCGTCCAACGGATAAGCGCAAACATGCGAGAGGAGATAGTCAAGGTAGAGGCGCATCTTCACCGCACCCAGCGCCAATGCCGTTGCCATCCCCCGCTCCTTTTCGGGTAGCCGCTTTTGTCGCAGCAACTCCCGCAAGGCGAGGTTAACGAAAGCCGCTTTTTTGTCCACTTCCACCAGCGTTAGCAACGCCTGCTTGCGGGCGGGACAAAGGTCGCTAACGGGGTGGGGGGCATGCCGCACCGCAGCCTTTCTCCCCTTTCCCCTTCGCCCTGCCGAAGGGGTTTAAGATTGAGACGGCGGGGTTTGCTCGGACGATGGTGTCGTGGTCGCCGGTTGGGTCGGTGGCGCTGTTTGGGTTTGAGTTTGAGCCGTCAACCGCTCCATTTCTTTTGCCGCCTGATATTCGCTGTAAGCGATGGCGCAGACCAACAAGCCACCCAGCAAAAAGAGGGGACCAAGGACGCCCTTGATCACCATCCAGACATCCCAGCGCCAAACGATAGTCAGCACTACTCCGACAGCAATCGACACGACGCCCAACACCATCGCCAACATCGTGCCTTTGGACATAAGCCATCACCCTCCTTTGCCACACACCTTTTTCGGAAACGCCCTTTTGATTATGCGCCGCTTCCCGTTGCGATGCCAACGGGCGCGTTATGATTTGCCGAACGGAAGGAGGGACGGTTATGCCAATCCGTCGGGACCGCTTTTTGGCGGATTTTTTGGAGTTGGTTCGCATCCCCAGCCCATCAGGGCATGAGGGCAAAGTCGCCCAAGCCGTCAAGGCGAAACTGAAGGCGATGGGCTTGACCGTTGAAGAAGATGAGGCAGGCAAAGGGTTCGGGGGCGAGCAAGGCAACTTGATTGTCAAGGTCGCAGGCAACTTGCCCGATGTCCCACCACTGCTGTTGAACGCCCACTTAGACACTGTCGTCCCTTGCGAAGGTGTCAATCCCGTCGTGGAAGGCGATAAGGTTCGGTCGGACGGGACGACGATCTTGGGCGCCGACAACAAAGCGGGTGTTTGCGTCCTGCTGGAGTTGTTGCGGGTTTTGCAAGAAGATGGCGTTCAACATGGTCCGCTGGAAATCGTCTTCACCGTCGGTGAGGAAACGGGACTGCATGGCGCTAAACATCTGGACTATTCGCGCCTTCAAGCAAAAGTCGGCTTCGTCTTTGACAGCGGTCCGCCTATCAACCAAGTTATCGTGCAAGCGCCGTCGCAAAAGAGTTTGCGGGCGAAAGTCTACGGCAAAGCGGCTCATGCGGGCGTTTCGCCCGAAAAAGGCATCAATGCCATTCAACTGGCTGCCCGTGCTATCGCAGCGATGCGCTTGGGACGCATTGATGCCGAGACGACGGCGAACATCGGCATCATCAAAGGCGGCTTAGCGACCAACATCGTCCCTGAGTTGGTGGAAATTCACGGCGAGGCGCGAAGCCACGACCCGCGCAAACTGGACGAACAAATCGCCCACATGGTCACCTTGCTGGAAAGCGAGGCGCAAAAGGGAGGCGGGAAGGCGGAAGTGGAAGTTTGGGAGGCTTACCGCGCCTTTCGCATCAACGAGACGGATTTGCCCGCTCGCACCGTCGCCGCCGCCTTGAATCGCATGGGCTTGACACCGCAATGGCAAATCACAGGTGGCGGCAGCGATGCCAATGTCTTCAATGCTCACGGCATCCAAACGGTCATCTTGTGTTGTGGGCAAGAAAATCCCCATTCTCCCGAAAACGAGCGCTTGGACATTCCGTCGGCGTTGCAAAGTGTGGAGTTGGCGGTGCACCTCGTCGCTGAATTTGCCCAACTGGCTCGCTCCGAAAAGGCATGAGCCGTTAGCCATACCAAAAGCGTAACAGTTTGCTGACGAGGGGTCGCACTTGCTTGCGATGGACAATAAGGTCAATGTGCCCGTGCTGAAACTGAAACTCCGCTTGCCGATGCTCTTTGGGCACTTTGATCTTCAGCGACAACTCAATGACGCGCGGACCCGTAAAGCCCACGAGAGCCCCAGGCTCGGCGAGGATGATGTCCGCCAGTGAGCCGAAAGAGGCATGGACACCTGCCATGCTATCGGTGAGCAAGGCGATGTAAGGTAAGCGGGCATCGTGCAATCGCCCACAGGCAGCGCTGGTCTTCGCCATTTGCATCAAACTCAGCAAACCTTCCTGCATGCGCGCCCCACCGCCACTGCCAATGACGAGGAAGACAGGCAAACGCTTGTCAATGGCGCGCTCCATCAATCGGGCAATTTTTTCACCGACAACGCTGCCCATACTCCCGCCCATGAATTGGAAATCGGTGATGCCGATGGCAACGGGCATCCCGTCAATAGTCGCTTCACCCGTGAGGGCAGCGTCTTTTAAGCCTGTCCGTTGTTGGTCACGCTGCACCTTTTCAGCGTAATCGGGGAAGTGGAGGGGATCAGCGGGCATCAAATCGGCGTCCCATTCAGTGAAGGAATTTTCGTCCACGGTGATAGTGAGGCGTTCCCAAGCGCCGATGCGTTCGTGGTGGTTACAGCGAGGACAAACCTTCAAATTCGCCTCAAACTCCTTGCGATAGACCATCGCCTCGCAATGGCCGCATTTGTGCCAGACATCCGTCGGCAACTCCGTAACTTGACCCACTTTTCCGTCACCTCGCTCTTTGCATTGGGGAAATCAGGAAAGCGGGGAAAAAGAGGCATTGAACTGTCTGGCTCCGGGGGCAGGACTCGAACCTGCAACCCGCGGGTTAACAGCCCGCCGCTCTGCCTGTTGAGCTACCCCGGAGCGAGATTGTGGCGGAAAAAGAAATAACGCATCCTTTCGCCGTCGTCAATACGGAATCACGGGGCGGACGGAAGGACGACGATGGGACGGTAAGTGGACAGCCATTCAGCGTAATCGCTGGAGGGAGCGGACAAAAGCGGATGGGTTTGGACGGCGAACGGAGGGCGCACGCCGAGGCAAAAGCCCTGCTTTTGATAGCGCAGCACCACCTGCGTTGACCGTTGCTTGCTTCCTTGGCGGTCAGCGAAGGGACGATCAAATTGCGGATAACGGTAGGGGCAGCGTGAAGGGGGAGAGAAAGAAGGCTGAGGGCAATCAGGCAGGGGAAAATTGGGGCGAAGCGATAGCGACTTCCCTCCATCCGTCACTCCTGAAACGAAAAAGGCAAGCCTGGCACCGACCTACTCTCGCGGTCCGTCGCCAGACCACTACCATCGGCGCTGGCGGGCTTAACTTCCGTGTTCGGAATGGGAACGGGTGTTTCCCCGCCGCTATGGGCACCAGACTTGCCGTTTTTGCTTGTCAAGACACGCGACGAAGGAACGCGATAATGGCAAAGAGGGGGAACCAGACACAGGAACCATCAACCGCAAGGCTAAGGAAAAAGGCACAGTCAAGCCCTCGGGCGATTGGGACTGGTCAGCTTCACCCATTGCTGGGCTTCCACCTCCAGCCCATCAAACGGGTGTTCTTCCCGTGCCCTTACTGGGTTGACCCCATGGGAGGCTTTATCTTGGGGTGGGCTTCCCGCTTAGATGCTTTCAGCGGTTATCCCGACCCAGCATGGCTACCCGGCGCGTGCCGCTGGCGCGACAGCCGGGACACCAGAGGCTGGTCCCGCCTGGTCCTCTCGTACTAAGGCGAGCCCCCCTCAAGCCTCCTGCGCCCGCGGCGGATAGGGACCGACCTGTCTCACGACGGTCTGAACCCAGCTCACGTACCGCTTTAATGGGCGAACAGCCCAACCCTTGGGACCGGCTTCAGCC
>Ga0197143_1001051_pt1 | contig 25003 bp, 14 predicted proteins | sample GBS70_MetaG_FD_148603 | JGI IMG/M metagenome (GOLD analysis project Ga0197143, IMG submission 148603) | Sediment microbial communities from Great Boiling Springs, Gerlach, Nevada, United States - GBS 70_MetaG | ecosystem: Environmental > Aquatic > Thermal springs > Hot (42-90C) > Sediment... | reverse complement strand
GCCCCCATTGTGGGTTTTATAAAGATCGAATTGTCGTGTCTACTGGAGCGTCCTAAACCTGATGAAGATAGCAATCGGCTGTGACCACGCCGGCGTTCATTTGAAGTCAGCACTCATTGCTTTCCTCCGGAAAAAAGGACACGAGGTTACGGACTTTGGCACAAACGACCCCAATGTAAGCTGTGACTATCCCCTATTTGCCAAAGCGGTAGCAGAGGCAGTCGCGAGACGAGAGTTTTCGCTCGGTATATTGCTATGTGGGACTGGCATCGGGATGAGCATCGCGGCGAACAAGGTTCCAGGAATAAGGGCTGCATGTGTGCACGACTGCTTCACAGCACGCCTAGCAAAAGAGCACAACAATGCTAACATCATCACGATAGGTGCAAGGCTGGTTGCCCCCGACTTTGCGCAAGAGATTGTGGATTCGTTTTTGAGGGCGCGGTTCCAACGAAAACATAAAAGGCATCTTCAAAGGATAAAACAGATAACAGAAATAGAAAAAGCAATGAGCAATGGTGCTAAGCGGGTTGGAAGATGAAATGCCCTTTCTGCGGGACCCCAGAGAGTAAGGTTGTAGATTCGAGGGTCTCGCCCGATGGCTCTGCAGTTAGACGGCGCAGAGAATGTGAATCCTGTCAAAAAAGGTTCACGACTTACGAACGGGTAGAAGAGTTTACGCCTTTGGTAATCAAGAAGGACGGAAGGAGAGAGGAGTTTAGGCGGTCGAAGGTGCTAGAAGGAATGATCAGGGCATGCGAAAAAACGGACATCAAGGAGGAAGAACTTGAAAGGTTCGTGGATGGACTTATGGCACGCATTCAGGACGAGATGATGCGGGAGGTAGAATCAAGATGGATCGGCGAACAAGTGATGAGTTTCTTGAAGGGAAGAAATCCTGTTGCATATGTGAGATTTGCTAGTGTTTATCGCAGGTTTACGGACATTGACGCATTTGATGAAACGATCAAAGAGATAAAGGAGCTGATGCAGGAGTCGCGGGCACGAAAGAAGCGACGGTCATGAAAAGGTCTCAAGATGAAAAGTTTATGAGCTTGGCTTTGCGTTTAGCCAGACTTGGCGCTGGTAGTGTAAGCCCAAATCCGATGGTGGGGGCTGTGCTTGTCAAATCAGGGGAAGTCGTTGCGACAGGCTATCACAGGGCGTTTGCGTTGGCACATGCGGAAGTAGAGGCGCTCCAGAAGGTCGGATTTCGAGCAAAAGGCATGGATTTGTATGTGAATCTCGAACCTTGTTGCCATTATGGCAACACCCCTCCCTGCACGGACGCAATCATTCGAGCAGGTGTGAAGCGGGTCATTGTAGGCACGGTGGATAAAAATCCGATGGTGTCAGGACGGGGAATAGCCAAGCTCAGGGAAGCAGGTGTGGAGGTCGAGGTGGGCGTTCTCGAGGCTCAAGCATCGAAACTGAACGAAGGATTTTTCAAATGGGTTACAACAGGACTTCCCTTTGTGACTTTAAAACTTGCTATCACCTTAGACGGAAAGATTGCAGATAGAAACTTGGTTTCAAGGTGGATAAGCAGTCCAGAGTCGAGACGGTTGGTCCACAAGCTCAGGGCTGTATCGGACTGTATAATGGTTGGTGCAGGGACATTTAGGGCTGATAATCCAACACTTCTACCAGTCGAAGTCTCGAGCCTTCGCAAGACCCCTATCAGGACAGTTATCAGTTCCAAAGGTGACATCGCTGTCTCAGACGAAACGAACCTTTTACGAACGAAAGACAAAGGAAAAATCGTGCTTGCTTGCGCCGAAGGTGTGGATAAAGAACGGATAAAGGCTCTCAATCTTCTTGGCTTTGAAGTTTGGGTGGTCAAGGAAAAAGATGGGGGTGTTGATATGAAGGAATTGCTCAAGGTAATGGGCGATAAAGGACTTGTCTATGTATTGGTCGAGGGAGGTGCAAGGCTTTCTGCCTCACTACTAGCAGAAGACCTTGTGGATAAACTCATACTGTTCGTCGCGCCTAAACTGCTTTGTGACCCTCATGCAGTCCCTATGGTCACAGACCTAGGTATCCGAACGCTTTCTCAGACGAAAGGGTTCACCGTGGAAGCAGTCAAAAAGGTTGGACAGGATGTGATGCTTACTCTAACAACAGAGAGTTGATATGTTTACTGGGCTTATTGAAACCATCGGGACGGTTCTGGATGCAACAAGGCGGTCTGATGGCATGCTCATCCGGATAGAAGCCAGGTTTTCCAAAAGTCCACTTGAGACAGGTGAAAGCATTGCGGTGGACGGCGCTTGCCTTACTGTGGAAAAGACATTTTCTGCAGGTTTCGAAGCCTTTGCTTCTGAAGAAACACTCGCAAGAACGACCTTGAAGACCTTTCAAAGAAACCAGAAGGTAAACTTAGAGCGCGCTGTTAGTGTTTCCTCTCTATTCGGGGGACATATTGTGCAAGGTCATGTAGATTGTGTCGGTACGGTTTTGGAGGTCATAAACAAAGGGGAAACCAAGATTCTTACCATCAGGGCGGGAAACGAGATTGGAGAATACTTGGTTCCAAAAGGCTCGATTGCAGTGAATGGCGTGAGTTTGACCATAAACAGCGTGCAAGGAAACAGGTTCGAGGTAATGCTTATCCCGCAAACGCTTCGTTCCACTAATCTGGGTCTTTTGCGTCCCTCCTCCCTCGTAAACCTAGAGGCGGACATAATAGCCAAATATGTTTTTCAGGCAGTGCGTCTTTTCTCTCGTCAAAAAACGATCTCCCACCATGAGCTCCAAGACCTCGAAGGCGAATTCTGACGGAAGGAGGATGCTTTGGGTGTTATCGGAAGGCTAGATGCTTGAGAACTTTGAATATTATCCTAAGAGCCAAAAAACTGCTCAAAAAACCCACAATCTTTTTTCCACGGGCAGGAACTGCACTTCGATAAAACTACTTCCCGCACAGAAGCATGTGACCTAAGTGAAGAGATAAGTTCTGCAACTCTCACTTGCGCGCCTTCCTTAAGGCCAAACGCTTCAACTAACGCCATATCGTGTTCATGGACAACCTCCTCGCCTGCCTCTCCCCACGAACATCTTCCTTCCTTCAAATGTGGGCAAAAGGCACAGATGTCGTCTGGCCCAAATGTTACAGTGATTGGCAACTCGAAATCCGCCTTGACCATTTCAGAAATCCTACCCATGTTTTCCGTGAAGACAGGGTTGTAGCCTTTGCCTCTGAAACCAAGGACGCAGAAAAGATGGTGAGGTCTAAGGGTTATCATGTGCTTCAAGCCTTTTTGAAACCTCGATAGCAGCCAAAGCCTTCACGAAATCGAATGGAATGAATGGCAGAGCCCCAAGCAAAGCCCCTTTCAATGTGTTTATCCCTGTAACAACACACAAGAATGAAACACCAAACATATAAATAACAAAAAGCGCCATAAGGCACGCAACGCCGCTACCGACCCTCTGTCTGGCCCAAGAACACAAAGGCGCAGCAAACACAAAACCCACAAGATAGCCAGAGGTAGCGAAGCTACCAAAGTTAGCGAACCAAGGCAGACCCAAGGCACCCCCCCCTACATAAAGCACCATAGCAGAAAAACTTTCTAAAGGGGTTGTCATAAGACCCACCAAAAAAACCGAGAACACCTGTAATGTCACGGGAACAGGCGTAAAAGGCAAAGGAAAAGCGACTTTTGCGCAAAGTGCGGTCAGCAAGACGAAGAACCACACAGTAAGGATAGAGGACAACGCATCCCGCTTCTCTGGATTTACGGTTTTTGAAAGTGTCTGCCTTACCATAACCCTTTTTCTCCACTGGTTAGCACAAGTGGTTCGTTATCAGTAATTGCAATGGTGTGTTCGAAATGCGCTGCGGGGAGCCGGTCAGCAGTAACGACTGTCCATTTGTCTAACAGGATCTCGACCTTTGGGCTTCCCATAGTAATCATGGGCTCGATGGCTAGCGTCATCCCCGCCCTCAAGATTGGACCTGTCCCAGGCTTCCCGTGATTTGGGACAGGAGGGTCTTCGTGCAATGACCTTCCGACCCCATGACCGCAAAACTCCCGCACCACTCCAAACCCTTCGCTCTCCGCCCGCTTTTGGATCGCATAGGAAATGTCGTGAAGGTAGGACCCAGCCCTAGCCTGCTTTATCGCGTCATATAGCGCCTGTTTCGTACATTCCAAGAGCCTTTGAACCATGCCTTGCCCTTCCCCGGCGATCACAGAAACCGCTGCATCCGCAATAAGTCCATCATATATGACACCGCAATCCATGCTTACCAAGTCCCCCTCCTTTATAACCCTTTTCGATGGAATCCCATGAATCACCTCTTCATTCACAGACACGCAAAGCACAGCAGGGTACGGTTTTGCATCCGCGACGAGCCCAGGTTGTCCTAGGAAGGCGGGTTCAACCCGAGCCTCTTTCATCATCCTTCTAGCCTCCATCTCCAGTTCGGCTGTCGTTATGCCGGGTTCAACCATCTCCGCAAGGCGCTCGAGGATGCGGGCTAGGATCCTCCCTGCCTCTCTCATCTTCGCGATCTCTGCCTTTGTCTTTAGTGTGATCACTCAGTTCTCCCAAAAAGCCATTCGGGATGTTATAATATTTTCCGGACCTTTTGAAGGGGTTTCGTTTGGCAGGACTCGCTATCCTGCAAGAGCAAAGAGAGGGCAAAAGGGTAAAATGCCTTTTATGTCCAAGGTTTTGCAATATTCCTGACGGCAAGTCTGGATTTTGTGTGGTTCGACAGAACAAGGGTGGTGTGCTGTACAACGAGGCCTATGGTAGACCATCCGCAGTCCACATCGACCCCATAGAAAAGAAACCGTTGTTTCACTATCTTCCAGGAAGCACAAGTCTCTCGCTCGGCACAGTAGGGTGCACACTGAACTGCAAGTTTTGTCAAAACTACGACCTCTCACGAGGAAAAGATATTAGTAGTGCCGAGATTTCACCACAAAAACTAGTTGAGGTCGCAAGGCGAAATCGGTGTGCCTCTATCTCGTTTACTTACAACGAGCCCACCATTCAGGCAGAGTACATAATAGATGTTGGGCCACTCGCTGCGGAAGCCAATATCGGCATAGTGATGGTCACAAACGGATATATAACTAAGGAAGGTGTCAGGCTTTTGTATCGTCATGTTGACGCTGCAAATGTAGATCTGAAGGCATTTTCTGACGAGTTTTATAGGAAACACTGCTCTGGACATCTCTCGCCTGTGCTTGAGGCGCTTGTTGAAATGAAGGCCTTAGGGGTGCATCTAGAGATCACAACCCTTCTGATACCTGGGCTAAATACCGACCTACCAAGCATAAAAGAAGAGGCTGTTTGGATACTTCGAAATCTCGGCGCAGATACACCCGTCCATTTCACCGCCTTTCATCCTGACTACAAGATGCTCGATAGACCCAGGACTTCCATTGAAACGCTTTTGTCAGCCAGACAGTGTGCATTGGATACCGGGCTTAGGTTCGTATATTTGGGTAATGTCTATTCAGATGCGGCGAACACATACTGCCCGTCGTGTCACGCCCCTCTTATTGAACGGTTGTGGCACGATGTGCGAAGGTTTTCTCTTCAGGGATTGAAGTGTCAGTGCGGGGAATCGATCCCAATCGTGATGAACCCAGTTCGGTCAGCGAGGCTTAAGCCTTTTGCGCACTAGACTAAAAAGGTCACCGAGCTCTTGGGACCCTAGCAGCTTGGCACTCAAAACAAATATACCCAAACCTGCTATAAGGCATGGGATTAGTAAACACCCAAGTCCGAGTCCTGTCTTTCCGCTAAATACACCGCTTTTCACGCAGACAATGAAGAAGACAGACATAGGAGTTGTAGCGGCAGTTGTCTTAGCTAGAGACAAAAGAACCCCATTGATGCCCAATCGTCCCATCCTAGAACGGATCAACAAAAGAAGCCACAGGACATTTATTCCTGCTGCAACAGAACCCGCAAGCGCCACCCCCCCGTGCTTCAGTGGAACAGCCAGCAGGTAGCACAGCGCGACATGGATTAGCATGACAAAAAAGGCAACCCATGCAGGGGTTTTCATGTCCTTTTGTGCATAAAAGACCTGCACCACATTACGATAGGCACCGATGAAAAAGATACCGGCACTATGAAAATATAGCGCCCAGACAGTCATCTTCACGGATTGCTCATCGAATGCACCATAGCGAAACAAAAGTGTTACGATCGGCTCTGCAAGGACAAGAAATGAGGCTGTAACAGGGATAGTGACAAATCCAAGAAGTCCAAGCGAGTAGCGCAGTGTGTCCTTTAGTGCCTCGATGTTTCCTTCGTGTGCCTGCCTAGACATGGCAGGCAGTATCACGGTTGCAACAGACACTGCAAATACACCAAGGCTCAACTCTTGAAGCCTAAGTGAATATTGAAGCGATGCAACCGAGCCTTCCTCAAGGCTCGCTGCGATTGCCTGCGAAACTGTAACATTGATCTGGTAGATTCCCGCAGAAAAAATGCCTGGCATAAAGATGCGAAAGACCTCTCTCACATGCTTGTCCTTGAAGCCGTCAAGGGTGAACCTAAAACGGATGCCCCGTTTGTGCAGGAAAGGTATCTGAAAAACTGCCTGGAAGACCCCACCAACTAAAAATCCGACGGAAAGTGCCCAAGCTGGGTTTGGGAAGTTATAGGCAAAGAGCACCACAACGAGGATATTTGCAATGTTCATCAGGACAGGTGCGAAGGCTGATGGACCGAACACACCAAGGCCGTTTAAGGCGGCCTGAAGGATGGCAGCAACGGAAACTAGAAACAAATAAGGGAACATTACTCGAGTCAGATTGATAGTAAGCTCTAACTTCCCCGGCACCTCGGCGAACTTCGATGCGAAAACTCCCGATACAAGCAGTCCAGACACAGCAATGCCTAGCGCGGTTACTACAATCATGAGGAGTATCAGGACCGACATGAATGAGGAATAGAAATGCGATAACCTTTCCCTGTCCTCTTGGCTTGCAAGCCTTGTAAACACAGGCACAAAAGCCTGAGAGAGCGCGCCTTCAGCAAATAGGCGCCTCAGCATATTCGGAATCGTCGCTGCGATGCCAAAGGCATCAGAAAACATCCCGGTGCCAACATAATAACCCCGCACCTGCTCCCTCAAGAGCCCTGCGATTCTAGACAAAACCGTCAAAAAGCTGACTAGGATAGTGGACTTTAGGATTGAACTTTTCTTCCCCTCATCCAGTGGCAAGCGAACCTCGCAGCATCCTTAGAGAGTGCTTCGCTTAGCCTGCTCCCAAAGGCTGTCGAGCGTTTCTAATGACATCTCGGATAGGTCCTTTCCAAGACGACGTGCTTCCTCTTCAAGGTGCTTGAACCTTTTCCTAAATCGCAACAGCATCACCCTCAGCGCTGTTTCAGGGTCAATCCCAATCTTCCTAGCTATGTTGGCAATCGCGAATAAAACATCCCCTATTTCAGCTTCAATCATGCGGCTGTCCTTCTTGTCTAGAGCCTCTCGGAGCTCTCTTATCTCCTCCATTACCTTTGTCCACACCCCTTCAACATCCGGCCAATCAAATCCGACCCTACTCGCCTTTTCCGAGATCCTCAAGGCCATAAGCAAGGCAGGCAAAGATTTTGGAATACCGTCAAGAAGTCCTTTGCCTTCCTCCCTTTTGTATTGCTCCCATCGTTTCAAGACCTCTTGGGCATCCCGAGCCTTCTTATCCCCAAACACATGGGGGTGTCTGGACACAAGTTTCTGGGTTGCGCTCTCACATACCTCGCGAATTCCAAAAAAGCCTTTATCACTGCACAGCTGCGCAAGGAAAATGACTTGTATCAATAGGTCACCCAGTTCTTCCTTGAGTTTCGTCATGTCTTGTTCGTCAATCGCCTCCACCACCTCGTGCGCCTCCTCCAGCACATAAGTGCGCACACTTTCGAGGGTCTGAACCCTATCCCACGGACAGCCATCGGGACCCCGAAGTCTATTTATGACCTCGCAGAGCGCCTGAAACTTTTCCGATGCGCCTGAATACTCCAAATCCAAGTTCTACCCCTTATTTCTTTTGAGCCTCCTGAGCCTCAATCGCCTTTTTTATCGCAGGGAGGTGCTCAGGTTTCAATGAGGAGCCAACCTTTTTCGCTGGTAAAGCCTGTCGTAGTGCAGGGGAAACAGCTAGTTCATGTGGGGCTGAGCCCAGAGGGACACCTGTGCTTGCCTGCGCTGAGCCTTCTTTTATCTTCAAGAACCCAGCCTTTGAAAGGTCATGAAAGTCTTCAACTGTCGGAGCAAAACCGCTTATCCACTGAATCTTGCCGTCTCTCGCCTCGAATCTGAAGAAGTTTACCCTTATTATTGCGTCCTGTTTTGGGGGGATTGCTCCAAGACCTGGGACCTCCGCCCAGGGTATAGCTACCTCCACATCATAGGAAGCATCTCTGTCTTCTTGCTTATTCACAGTGCCAGTGACATGCACCGCTGTCTTAAGATTGGTCATGTTAAATGCCTTCGCTTCCTCCGGTGGCGGATTTCTTTGAGTTTTGAACAACGCATCGAATACCACATTCTTAGGGGATACCTGAATCTCCAGATAGTCCTTCCCGTCTCCCTGCGCGTCGAGCAACAGTTCTACCGCGTCGGCTTCCCACAGCTTGCTATCCCTCTCTTTGAACGGTGTCTCGATGAAATTATCAGCCACATGGAATAAGAAATAAAGATGGGTATCGTCGTAAAGAGCCATGACCACAGTCGTCTCATCTGGTGCGACCTGCTGACCATCTACCCTTGTAAGCTCGACTCTATTCGCTTTTGTCCAGGCTGGGTCGTCAGGTTTGCCATCCACCTTTATCTCGCTTGTAGCCCTTTCTACCTCGAGCACCTTTGCGCCTTGTGGTGGTTCTTCTTTTCTTGCCACAGTGAACTGTACTACCTTTACTCGGTTATCGCCGTCATTTGGAACCTCCTCCTTGTTTCTGAGTTCCATGCGGTCCCCCCCTCCCCTTTCTCTGTAGATCGCTTCGTTGAAGATGCCTGCCCATATCACGGCTTGGCCGGGCTCAGCGTCCTGAGGGATCGCGAATGTCTGCTCATCCCTTATGATCTCGCCTTTTTTCCAGCTAGAGACGGGATATAGCTCCCCCACAGGGTTGTGGTCCAAAATCATCCTGCGTCCCTTCGGTAGTTCCACATGCACAAAAACCTTCCACTCCCCTTGAACCTCCCTTAGGCACTCCCAGTAGTAAACAACGGTTATCGTGTCGCCAGGTCTTACCTTGTTTGCGGATACATCAGCGCCAAGAAGCTTTATGTTGTCAGCGAAGTTTGCGTTTATCACAATATTTGGTGTGGGAGGAGTAAGAAGTATGTTTTGCTGGATCCGTTCCCGCTGATCTTTGGTGAGGATGAGTTTTGCTGGCTTACGACATCCAAATATCATAGCGATAGCACAAGCAAACAAAAGTCTTGTTCTCATAGGCGCCTCATGAAAAAAGACACAAAACTATACATCATAAGTCAAGTTTTGCAACTGAAAACCAACCTAAGGTTGTTCATTTGGTGAAGGGTATGCAAGAAAAAGGATGACCTGTATTTCAACCGCGCTTTCGACCGTTAAACTAGTTCAAGCGCCTCCACACCCCACAAACCTCAGGGAAGTCCTAATAAACAGGCAAACTTCAAACCATAAAACATCTTATATGAGGCTTTGTCCGCATCAACCGTCGCAAGCGGCAACCCTGCTCACGAGCAAGAAAACCTGCGGCCTCAACAGCATGTCCGTATTCGTGTTCAGTGAAAGTGAAAGAGCCAGAAAGCAGGCGCAGGACCCATTAGAGTCCCTTTTTCAAGAATGCCTGAGCGTCAGCGTTTTCGGGTTCTTCGGCGAGCACTCTCATTACATACTGCCTTGCCTTCTTTTTATCTCCTCTCGATTCGTAGATCCTCGCAAGTTGTAAGAAGACCTCTATCCTTTCATTTTGCTCAAGGCTATCTATTTTTAGGGCCAACGGCTGATATACCTTCAAAGCCTTCTCGAACTCGCCTTTGGATACATAAAGCCTACCCAGTGCCAGCGAGTTGGGCACATTATGGGCTTCATATTCGTGACAAACCCTGTAATACTGGATTGCCTTTTCTACATCCCCCTCTGCCTCAAGAAGCCTTCCAAGCTCATAGGCGTATCTAGGCAACTCGCCGAGCAGTCGTTTACCTTCCAGATAGTTTACAAGCCACTCGAGTAATGGTATGCTGCGCCTTGGGTCACCACTGCGCAGATGGTAGTTCACGAGCGCCTGCACGATCCGAGGGTCGTCGCTCTTGTACCTGAAAGCCTCTTCTGCCCATTCTAAAAACTTCTGCCCATCGTTTAGCTCGTCCAAATATATCTCGGCTATCTCCATGCAAACTGAGGCCCTTTGCTCGTCGTCCTTTGCCTGTTTCAGTTCTTTTTGCAAAACCTCGATAAGTGCCTTGTGTTCCTTGTTTTCAACATAGAAAATCTTCTGAAGCCTGTTTACTTCTGGATGGTCGGGCTTGAATCTAGAGGCGGTTCTCAATGCCTCTCGCACTTCGTCCGTTGCCTCGCCCTTAGAAAGCAAAAGCCTTGCAATCCCACATAGCGCTTCCACCCTTTCGTCCACATTGCCTGTTGTGAGGGCAAGCCTCTTATACAAATCCAAGGCCTCCTCCGTCTCGTGCCTGTGCTCCATTGCCTTTGCCTTTATCAGCAGCGCAGCGGAGTTGGTCGGGTCAAAAGCGAGAATATCCGATGCTATATTGGACGCCAACTGTAAGTCATTTAGATTCGTAACCGCCACATCGCAAGCCTTTACAAGTAGGCTAACCTTTTCCCCCACAATCCTTACGGTTTCCGCTTTTTTCCTCAGTGCATCTACATACTGAGACCATTCTTGTGTCTTAAAATATATCCTGATGAGCTCATCCATGGCGGGCAGGAAGCTGGGCTGGACTTCCAACGCTTTCTTATACATGGTAATCGCTAAAGCAGTATCGTGTAACTCTCTTTCCGCCAACACCGCCGCCTTCATTGCGGTATCCAGTTTGATCCTTTCGTCCTCAAGACTCGTGATCATCTCCAAATATAGATTCTTTAGCGCCTCGAAGTTCTTGGCGCTCTGATATGTCTTTTCGAGCCTCTTTATGACCTCCATGTCTTGTTTTGTTTCTCCGTAGAGTGACTCGAGCACAGCCCTCGCCGCTTCCACATCTCCTACCTTTTCCACAAGCAAATCAGCTGCCTTCAAAAGGCAAATCCTTTTTTCTCTCTCGCTATTCGTCTGGTGGGCGAGGGTCGTAAGGCAATCAACAAGTCTTTCATAGCGCTTTAGCGACTCGAAAAGCTTGCATAGCTTCCGCAGTGTCTCCAGGTCAGTAGGCTCGAGCGCAACGACCTCTTCTAGACATCCTGCTGCCTTCTCGTACTCGTGTAGGGATTCATGAAGTTCCGCGAGGCGTCTTAGCAAGCCCAACCGTTCCTTGGGTTCAATGTCCAGACGCAACCTGGCATTTAGAATCTCGATCGTGTCTTTTGTCCTTCCCTCCGCCACATAGAGCTTTTCGAGTTCATTGAGGGCCTCCACGCAAGTCCCATCCAGCTCGAGTACTCGCTTCAAATGTTTTTCTGCCTCTTGGGGTAGCATTTCCAACTTCTTCAAAAGGTGCACCGCCGTAAGCCTCATCTCTTTTTCGACCTCTGGAGACACCGCCACCAACGCACCTTTCTCTAGCGCCTCATATGCTTCCTTCAGCCCGTTTGCTTCCTCCGCAAGCACGACATATCGCTCAACCTCGCTACGATCGCAGCGCCCAATAGCCACTAGACCATTTATATGTTTGAACTCCTCATTCTTTTTACCCAGTTGTCTAGACACCTCTATCGCTTTCCTATGGAATAGCACCTTTTCTTCTGGGTCCGCCGCAATTACGGCGCCCTTGCCGTAAGCCCACAAAAGCGCCTCTAGATCACCGCTTTCTTCAAGCGCCTGAATCAAGAGGTCGAGCGCCCTTGACCCGACCGCTTCGTCATCCACATAGGTCGAAAGTCTTCTCACCACCTCTTTATCCCGCGGACGGTGTCTCAACACTTCGCCTAAATGTTCTACAGCCCCTTGGGCATCCCCCAGATATGTTCCTAGCACCTCAGCCAACCGCATCCTCAGTGTGGCTTCGTCCCCGACCCCCTGTCCTATTCTGCGCCTAAGGATCTCGGCGAGCATAGCGTTGTAACCTAGATTGGTATATATTTCATCGAGCTTCACAAGTGCGTCTGGATCCCCTTCCTTTATTTCTAGGTACGCAGAAAACATCTCCGCAGCCCGATTCAAATCCTTTAGTTCGGTTTCCGCGATCTCCCCGCATTTCCACAATAGTTTGGCTTTTAGTTCCCGGTCCTTTTGATTACTGGCAACATCTCTCATAAACATGTATAGCTCTTCCATCTTGCCCGTTTCTCTAGCCAACCTTTCTAAACGCCCAGATGTCTCATCGCTTTCAGGATTCAACGCAAATCCTTCGCACAAGACAAAAAACGCCTCGTCCTTGTTTCCAAGTTTTTCTAGTAGAACTTCGGAGATTTTCACAAGGATTGCTTCTTTCTCCCTCGGGCTAGTCAACAGCGATACCTCTTTTCGCAAGACCTCGCACAACTTCACATATTCGCCAGTGTTCTCATAAAGTTCCTCCAAAGTTAGGCATGCCTCCATCGAGGCGGCCCCATCTATAAGCATTTTTTCAAGCCACTCCCTAGGCCCTGTCTCGTAGGGATTCAGGTCCAGTGCCGCTTTGAAACGGGCGATAGCCTCTTGAGGCATACCCAACTTTTCGAGTAACACCTGACCAGCCCTGAAATGCAGTGCTATAGCTTCCGCATTACTGCCTGCGTGCCTCAACCTGAAATCCAGCAAATCGAGAAGTGCCTTGTAATCTCCCTCGGTTTCCAGTATGTGTTCCAATCTTGTGGTCGCAAACTCATTTCTCGGATCGATGTCCAGAATCCTCCTTAGGGTTGCCTTCGCCCTCTCGATGTCAGAAAGCTGCGATTCATAGAGAGCCGCAATCTTTTTCATGACATCCACTCTCTCTGCGTCGCTTTCTGCCTGCAAGGCTTCGTTTTCAAGCATCCCCGCAAGTTTCTCAAACTCTTTTGTTTCTGCATAAAGGTCTTTCAGAAAATCGCGTGCTTCACTGTTGCTTCTATCCAGATTGTAGGCTTCCTCCACCGCAATCACCGCCCTCTCTTTATCTCCGATCGCCTCGTCAAGCAGTTTTCCAAGCCACAATATAGTCTTCACCTTTTCATCTGTTGGGATGTCGGCGTGCGCTTTCAGTTCTAGAGCAAACACAAGATTCTCGTAGTCAGAAATCTTTTTCGCCTCCTCTATAAGCCCAGCAATCGCATCCATGTCTTGTGGTGCAATTTCGAGGATCTTCTTTAGCACCTCGATTGCAGACCCACTATCACCCACCTTTTGTCGTAGCACCTTCTGGGCAAGGTGATACCACTTCACTCTTTCCTCAGCGCCCCCCATCGTATCGCCGAGATTTTCGAATAGAAGGGCTAGGTCGCCATATCTACCCATCTTTTCATACAAAGACACAAGGGCTTCGACCGTCTTCTCATCTTCTGGTTTCCTTAGGTGCGCAATTCTTAGGTAATCCGCAGCGGACTCATCGTCTCCGAGCTCTTCCAGCACCCCAGCAAGCGACAAGGACAGCATGAAGGCAATCTCTTCGTCTTGATGCTTTGAAAATATCTCTTTGAGAGTTTCCGCCACCTTATCCAGCTTTCCAACGTCCCTTCCTGTTCTTACGAGTTTGTCAATAAAGGTGGAATCATCAGGAACTAGCGATACCAGCGCCAGCAAATCTTCAAAAAGCAGTTCTTTCAAACCAAGTGACTCCTCTAGCGCAACAGCATTCTTTAGCGCTTCCTCCTTTGGTGGCTGCGCCACGCCTGCCCTCGCAGCGCCTCTATAAACCTCGAGAAGGCAACTGTGTGCATGAAGTGTGTTACATTTCTCGACCAGTAGCGAAAAAACTGTAGAGGGGCATTGTGTTTTCAAGTAAACATCCTTCGCGACAACTAAGTCTTCAAGACTCACCTGAGTGGAGTTGAGCATGTCCAAAACAAGGCCAACTGCCTCCTCCAAATTCCCCTCTTCCAGAGCAAAATCGCACAATACTCTTCTGATCTCATTTTTTCTCAGTTCTTCTACCACCCCCTGCATCCCCTCAAGATGCGAAATCTCATGCCTGTAGAGCTCCCGAAGCCCTTTTCTGTCACCCATCTCCTCGATAATCTCTTTGAGGCATTGAAGGGCTTCGCGGTCCAATGGCGCATATGCAAGGCAACTCTGGTAAAAGTAGCGAGACCTTGGCAGGTCCTGAAGCTGCTCTTTAGCAATCCTCCCACATTCCTTGAGCAGCAACACCTTTTCAGTCTCGTCTTGTGTGCTTTCTGCGAGCATCTCTAATGCCCACACGACCCCGTCTGGCAAATTCGCCTGCCTCTGCGCCCTGACCATGCATTCGAGGCTTGGGCGATGGTCGCTCTGAGCATCAATGTTGTCGCCGAGCAACGCAATCGCGCCATCGGGTATGTTTTCTTCAAGCAAAACCTCTGCAACCCTAAGTCGTAAGCCGATAGGGTCATTAGCGTTCGATGAGGCTTGCCTTGTTATTTCTACCATCTCATCAAGTTTAGCAAGGTGCTTGAGCTCAGCCACGAGTCTCTTGAACGCACTTTCGTTTTCAGGATAGGCAATAAACAAATCTGTACATCTCTTGAGTGCTTCTTCACCTCTTTGAAGTCTCTTTAGGGTCTCTACAACTTTGATCGTTGCTGCCACTTCTTCTTCGGCAGATGTCGAGAATCTAACCTGCGTCTCCAAAGCCTTCAAAACCAAAATGTCATCGTTCATGCGGGACGCTACATCTTCGAGTAGTTTCGCCGCCTCGAGCGCTACCGCCTCGTTTGACAAAAGGCGCACAACGAATTCGGTTGCCTTTGGATGTCCAGGGTCATCACCGAGCACCTGAGACAAAGGTTCCAGCACCCTTGGGTCCCCCATTGCATCCAACACTTCAGCCAAATCCAGAAGCAACTCATGTCTTTTCTCTTTGTCCTTGCAGGCTTCGACCTCATCTCTCAAAAGTTTTTCAAGGTATTCATAGTCAAATGCCTCCCTTGCGACCTCCTTTGCCTTCGCCAAAGCATCGGGGTCCATCGGTGCGATTTCCAACACCCTAGCAAATGCCCTCTTTGCTTGCTCGAGGTCTTTTATCTTCTCGTGCAACACACAGCCAGCTGCGAAGAAATGTTCTTTCGCCTCGTCACCTTCTGTCATCTCGCCAAGTTGGAGCCTGAGTGCGACAAGGGTCTTGTAGCGACCAAGGTTGCCATAGAGGTCCAGAAGATGTGTCGTTGCATCTTTGCTCATCTTGTCGAGCGTGGATTCCTGAGGTCTCCGCTCGAACACATAACTAAATGCCCGGACCGCCCCCTCTAGGTCACCAGTTTTGACGCACAACTCGCCAATAAGTAGATAAATCTCACGCCTTTCCTCCAAAGTTGCGACTAGGCGAGCGATTTCTTCAAGTAGCGGAATCCGCTCCGCATCTCTACCCATCTCTTTCAAGAGGGCGTCCATCTCGCGCAGGATAGTTGGGGATTGGGGGGATATCTCGAGTAGCCTGTCATATATCGTGGCTGCCTTAGGGAGGTCCTGAAGTTTGTCCCTATAGGCCTTAGCCGCCTCCAACAATACTGCCACCTTTGCCTCGGACGACTTCACCTTCTCCGCCGCCTCCTCAAGCACCTCGCACATCCTCAGTTCGTTACCAGTCAAAGACGCAGAGGACACGAATTTTTCCAGAAGTTTTGGGTCATCGGGCATGCACATAAACGCTTTTTCGCATGCCTCGTAGTAGTTCTGCATCTTGCCAAGGGCATATTCGACCTCAGCCATCTCGGCATATGCCACTGCCTTTTCCCATGGAGTTTGTGAAACAGAAGCCTTGGCTTCCAAAATCTGTACAAATATCTCCCTTGCGTCCTCCCTACCCCTTAGCCTACCTTCAAGCACATCCAAAAGCGAAGTTATGACCTCGGTTCGCTCTGGAAGTCCTTTATCCAGGACAAGCCGAATACTCGCCTCTTCAGCATCATAAAAATCAGGGTGTTCGCTCAAACATCTGCGCAAGCACAAAGATGCCTCTACAGGCTTGTTCAGATGATCCCTGTAAATCCCTGCCATCTCGAAAAGGATCTCTGCATGCCTTTGCGGGTCGGTTTCGATTGCGAGTTCCCCATCGAGGAACTCTACAAGTTCATCGAAGCGATTATTTGCCAAAAGAAGCCTTTCAAGGTATTCCCTGGCTTCTTCGTCTTGGCGATTAAGTTCCAGAATGCGATGCAAAGCCTCCAGTGCGTGATCAGGATTGCCAATCTCCTCCGCATATCTTGCCTTTTCGAGCAGAACCTGCTTCTTGCGTTCGTAAGTGCTAACAGCCCCGCACAACCTGTCGTAGATGAGCATTGCCTGTTCCGTGTCTTCAACCTTTTTGTATAAAGCGAGCAATGCATTTAGAAGCTCGCTGTCTTCCTCCCTGAATGGCAAAGCCTTCTCGAACGAGCGTATGGCTAGCCTTGGATTCTGAAGGTCCTCAGCATAAAGGCGTCCAAGAGTCATTGCGAGGTTTGCCTCTACGGTCGGGTCAGGCAGGACATTTTCAGCCAAAGGAAGCCCCTCAGGCACAACCCCAACCCAACAACCGATTGCATAGGCAGCATCTTCGATCCTTTTAGCCTCTCTTGCAGTTTCTATCATCCGATGCACAAAATGTTCCATCGGATATTCACGAACCGCCTTAGCGTAAGCCTCGAAAGCCTTGTTTACATCTCCATACACCATCCCATAGATGTCGCCTATCTGCATCCATATCGAACCCCTAACTTCAGCGCTTTCCGTTGTCTCGAGCACTGCCATTAGAAGCCTTTGCAGGTCTTCATAGCGCCCATTCTCCCTAAAATAAGGCGCTAGGATGTTTGCGCACCTTTCCCGTGCAACCCCTTTATCGAAGAGTTCCCAGAGCAACTGAACAACACTTTCCGCATTCGGGTCTTGAGCTAGAGCCTCTTTCGAAATATTTAGGGCTTCATCAATATCCTCTAGCTGTTCATAGCAAAGACGAGCAAGTTCATATCGCATCAGGCTCTTTTCCCGCAAAGATGAGGCACTTTCGATCTCCATCCTGATGACATCTGCAAGGTCATGATAGCGCTCGCTCCTTTCGTATGTCCTGTGAAGCCCTAGGAGGGCTTCCCTGTCATTAGGGAAAAACTCGAGGACCTGCATATATCTTTCGGCTGCTGAGCTGTCGTCCCCAAGCAAATCTTCGTAAAGCCTTCCTAGTCTTAGGAGGATGTCCCTGCGTTCTTCTGGCGTCTTGGCGATATCCGCCCTCCTAGAAAGCACATCCTCCATGCCTTTGTAATCTTCTAGTTGTAAAGCAATGTCCTCGAGCAAGGATAGGGCTTGAAGGTTTGCTGGGTCGATACCGAGCGCCTGATTGAGCACCTGCCTTGCCTGGTCGTGATAAAGAAGCCGTGTTTCATAGACCTCGCCAAGTTCGAGAAGCAAGGCAAGCCTTCTGTGTGGGTCTGTTGTAATCGTCTGAGCCTCATCCAGCACCATTGCATATTCAGCCCAAAGGGCACCCTTAGATGCGCACTCCCGAACAATCTGAAGTGCTTCGTCGCCTCCTCCCATGCTAGCTAAGATCTTGAACGCTTCTGCCCCAGCCACAAGCGCATCAGCAAACTGCCCCTGTGTTTGAAGATATTGGCAGAGTTTCAAATATGCTTCAGCACGCTCATGCGGGTCCTCGAAGGATGGAGCGAGTTGTTTCAGAAGTCCTATTGTTTGCCCGATATTTTGGGCTGCCTCGAACATCCTTAGAAGTTTTCGTCCAACATCCACAAGGCTTGGGTCGAGGGCAAAAGCCTTTTCAAGATAGCGCATCGCACGACCTGGTTCCTTTAGGTCCTCCTCGCATGCCCTTGCCATCGCGAGGTTCAAAAGGATCTTTTTCTCTTTCGTCTTTTCTTGCGCTTCCCTTTTTGCAAGAAGCGCCACGAAGGACCTTATGTCGTTCCTTTTGGCAAAGAGGCTTTTGAGCGTGTCTATCTCTTCGAGCTCCAAATATATATCCTCAAGCCTTCTGGCTGCGAGTTCATCCTTAGGCTCTTCATTCAGGATTGTCTCGAAGACTTCCCTTGCCTCTGCAATCCTGCCCACCTTGTCCAAAAGGATCTCGCCTAGCCTGTGCATAAGCTCAATTCTCCGCTTCTGAGGCATGGGTCTTCCGATCTCTTCCCGCAAGAAGCGCACATAATCGTTCCACCTTTCGAGCCTTGAATAAAGCGAATGCAAACTTTCACGGACCTCACGAGAGTTCGGGTTTATCGCATAAAGTTCCTCGAACAGTCTGAGCGCATCTTCGTAGCGCAATAGTTTGTCCCTTGCCATGACCGCTGCCCTAAGTAGGGCTTCTTGCTTTTCAGCGCCTTCCAGAAACTCGAGTTCCTTCAACATCATGGCAAAGACACGCTCTTGGTTGTGTTTCCTTTGATAGATCTCTTTTAGCTTCGCCACCACCTCCATGTTTTGGGGATCGAGCTCCAAAACCCTTTCGAGGAACGGGATCGCCTGCGATTCATTTGACATCCTTGTGATCGCAATCTCGGAAATCTTGTGGAACAGTTCAAGCAACTGAACAGGGTCGCTCGTTATCTCCACCTTTTTCTGCAACACCCTCAACAAATCATGCCACCGACCCTTTGCCTCGTAGCCCCTTTCTAGTTTGTCCAGAACTATCCTATCTGTCGGGGAAATCTCTGCAATCCTTGCGTAAGTAGCGAGCACATTGTCTTCGCTCGGGAACTTGTCGGGGTTTTGGTAGATGTCGATGAGCTTGAAAAGTAGCGCAATCTTCTGGTCCTTTGCATCTTCAGGCAGGTTTCTGATCTTTTCGTTGTAGAAGTCAATCAAGGCATGCCACTTTCTCGTCTTTTCGTAGAGCGCCACAAGCGCATCCTGAGCAGGCTGGTTGTCTTTGTCTATGGCGAGGATGCGTTTGTAGGCATCTATCGCCCTTTCGAGGTTGTTCAAGCGGTTCTCAGCGATCCAAGCCATCTTCGAGTTGACCCGTATCTTTTCTTCATTCGTAGAGGCTACAGAAAGCATGAACTGTAGGGTAGTAAAGACCTTTTGGAAGTCCCCTTTTTGTTCGTAATAGTCTTCGTAGAACCTCAAAGCCTGATAGTTTCGAGGGTCTATAGCCCTTATACGCCTGAAACAGCGCTCCGCACCTTCTATGTCGCCCACGAGTACTAGGAGCTCGCCCATCGCCAGCTGGAGAGGGGCTTCTTCTGGCTTTCCAGCCACCTTCGCCCTGATGCCTGACAAAAACTCAATCGCCCGCCTTTCTTGATTTAGGGCGATTGCATTTTCACGAAGCAGTTCAAGGCTTTCCCCATGCGATGGCATGATTTGCAGGGCTTCTTCAAGTACGCTCAAAACCTCGTTCTGTTCGCCGAGCTCAGAGTGTTTCAGCCTTGCAAGGTCGCAAAGGATAGATGCCTTTGTGTCCGCGTCTTCGGTGAAGTTTAGCGCCCTCCTGTACCATGCCTCGCATTTTTCCTTTTTTCCAAGCGCGATGAGAATAGCGGAAATCAGCTTTAATCCTGCCCTATCTGTTGGATGCTCAGCAAGATAGCGCTCGACAAGGCGCAAGGCTTCCTCGGTCATCCCTTCTGCAAAAGCCTTTTCCGCTTGTTCAAGTAAGCCTTTCTTTTGCACCGTTTGCATAAGTTGTAAGACGCTCTTTTCGAGCGCTTCTTTTTCAGCGCCTTCGGACAGAACAAGCAAGGTCTTCAAGAGTTTTAGTCTGTCTTCCTGTGTCAGTTTCTCGCCCAGTTTCTGATCCAAAGCCTTTAGTGCCTTAGGGTCTAGTTGAAGTGCAAGAGTTGCAAGTTTTGCTAGTTCTGCCATCTCTTTGTTTTGAGCCCCCTCCTGAAACGCCTTCATCGCCATGAATGAGAAGATTTCGTCATCTTCCTCCATGCATTCGAGTGCAAAGCGAAGCAAAACATGCCCGAGTATGTCAGCAAGCATGGCAACCCTTCTCACATCCTCTGCCTTTTCCGTTTCTTCTTTTATGGTTTTTGCCAACTCTAGGAGCGCAGGGCGATTTAAAGACAAAGCGTCATGAATCTCGTCAATGCCCTTCTCTCCGGAAATCACTTCTTTCAAGGTGTCTCTGATGTCCATACTTGCCACCCCGACACATCACACACCTACGAAAGTATCAAACGAATTGTTACAATTGACAAGATGGTTTTTAGGGCGCGCGTCCTCGCTTGTGCCTTCGAACATTCGAGACATCGTGCGCTTTCAATCTACCAAAGCCGAGTTTCTGGTGTTCGATGACAACGCAAGCCCGGCACTTGCATTGGGTGCATCTATTGCTTTCCATCCCGTTTCAGCCCTTGAGCAACTATGCAATGGTCAGGCTTTTGACAGCACTCCATATAATAGTTGAACGCTTAGGAAACATCTTTCTTTTCATTGTCGAAAAAAGGTTGTAAACTTACTCTCGTCTTGCCGGGGTGGTGGAATGGTAGACACAGAGGACTTAAAATTCTCTGCCCCTAAAAAGGCGTGCGGGTTCGAGTCCCGCCCCCGGCACTGAGCACTTTGTTTTGGGTCTGTTACAGGTCTTTTATGGTTAGGCGGTTATACTTTTCGCCCGGACGCAGGCTCGTAGTAAGTTTGCTTCACTTTGAGACGCATTCAAATCCAATTACACGCATACTTATGGTGAGCTTACTAGCCTCTCTTGCTAGTCCTTCAAGCGCAAGGGCTGATGCAGACTATTCTCGCACCCCTGTGCTTTTGGTACACGGCTGGTTTGTCATTGAGCAGGCAGGCACAGCAACTTGGGCTTCGATTGTGGAAAAACTAAAGCGGGATGGATGGCCTGAATACTATCTCAGGACTCCATCATTTACAGATGTGCGCGGTTGCGACCCAGAACATGCGAACGAGATCGCATTGTGGGTGGATTCACTTATCGCCGATACGGGGTTTGAGCGCGTTGACATCGTGGCTCACAGCGAGGGTGCGCTGAATACGCTTTACTATATAAAATACCTTTGCGGGTTCAGGAAGGTGCGAAAGTTCGTATCCCTTGCAGGGGCTTTTCACGGTACTGTGGTAGCGTGTATGGACATTACTGGGTCATGCGGGGCGCAGGAGATGTGCATTGGCTCAAAGCCGAATGCGTGGAAGGATAACCCTGTTCTAAACGACCTCCTCTCGTGCGACGAAACCCCTGGTGATGTCCTCTACACAACGATCTGGTCGCCTTGGGACGAAATAATAGTCCCTCCCGAAGGTGGGGCGCTTGAAGGTGCACAAGAGATAAGGATTCAAACCCCATACACTGGTCATGGTGGAATCCTACTTTCGGATGAGGCTTACGAGTATGTTCGAGATGCCCTTTTGAGCGGCGGGGCTAACCATGATGGCGAGGGCTGGGAGTGCATGCCCTGGTGCTTTGATGGTTCAGCCGATGCTAACACGATAGAACAAGAGAGAAAAACTGATAGGATAGAAGAGGTCGCAGTTTCTGGGGGTGAGGACGCGTCATCAAACGACTTTGGAAGCGATATGAGCACTTACTTTCCAGAGCAAGTCTACGAAAAAGTGGAGCTTTCAAAAGAGCCGGCTCTTTTCTCGGAGATGGATGTCTTTGATGACTCAATACAGGAAGGCTCATCCGATCGCTTAGAGCCCAAGACCAGAGGTGATTCAGGGGGTTGTTTGTCCACTAGCAATGCATATCGCTCAAAGGCGTTATGGCTCGGCTTTTCCTTGCTATGGCTTTTTATCTATTCTTGGCGGCGGAAACCATGCGCATGAAATCAACGAAAATAGGCACGGCGGTGTTGCCGCCAGTTGCCCCGCGCATTGGCAACCTATCGTCATAGCCAACTAAAACAGAAACCACGATGTTTCCATCAGAACCAACAAACCATGCCTCCCTTGAGTTGTTAGTTGTCCCTGTCTTTCCAAATATCTCGCCCGGAAGATCTTTGGCTAGATTTGCTGTCCCATCCAGCACAACCCGGCGTAAAAGTCTCTTGGTCCTTCGCACTATCCCTGGGTCCAAAACGCGTTCAGGTCTTTCTTCGTGCTCGAGCAAGACATTCCCTTTGTAGTCTTTGACACGCCATATGAGGAAAGGGGTATCGTAAAGCCCCCCAGAAGCAAACACGGCGAAGGCATTCGCAAGGCTCAAGGGGCTCGCCTCGCAAGAGCCAAGTGCAAGCGAAAGGTCTTCAGGGACATGTGCATTTATACCAACGCTTTGCAAAAGTTCTTTTACCTTCTTTACACCGACCTTCATCATGGTGCGAAGGGCAATCACATTTATCGACTTTGTAAGTGCCTCGCCTATCGTGTACAGTTTCTCGTCAAATCCCCCTTCAAAGTTCCTTGGAGACCACACACGCCCCCCCGCCCCCTTTAGAAAGACAGGTGAGTTCTTGAACTCTGTGTTTTCGTCCATCCCTTGCATGAAGGCGACCGAATAAAGGAACGGCTTGACCGTAGAGCCGATAGGTCTTCTGGACTGGGTCGCACGGTTAAATGGTCTACTTCTAAAATCTTCCCCCCCCACCATTGCAAGTATAGCCCTACTTTTTGCGTCCAATACTACCATCGCTGCCTGCGGACCAAGTTCTGCATTCATCAAAATCTTTCCACCTTCAGCCTGATTTGTTGAAACAAGTATTTCTTGCTCTTCACACACACTATAGATGTCACCTTTTCTTCCGAGAAAAAGCCTCATCAATGACCGTGAATCAACCATAAACCTTTCCTTCCCAATCTTGACCCACACATTGCCGTTCGAGCATGAGTCTATCTTGGCCTTTATAACATAAGGCGGTGGTAGAGGTTCAGCTGGAAAATCCTCCCAGTCTATCGCTTGGATAGATGCGCCCTCGTCCTTTGCCCTGCTTCTGCCATTTGCAAAACCTTTCATCAATCCGAACATGACACTGAGCTCAGCAGCGTCAGAGGCTAACAAGTCAAGGGTGGTCTCGATTTGAAGTCCATCTACAAGTAATCGCTTTTCGCCAAAAAGCCTTTTCATCTCTTGTCTTACTGCTTCGACAAAGTAAAGTGCAGATCCAATACGGGGTGCCTGTCTTCCATGCAGTTTCAAAGGCGTACTCTCTGCCTTTTTAGCCTCTGTCTCTTCTATGAACCCTTCCTCGACCATCCTTTGAAGCACATATCGCCTCCGCTCTGAAGCCCCTTTTGGATTTTTAAGAGGGCTCAATGTTTCGGGCGCTTGCACAAGCCCAGCAAGGAGGCTTGCTTCTCCCAAGGTTAGCTCCTTAGCACGCTTATTGAAATAAAACCTTGCCGCCTCTTCGAAGCCATACATCCCGTGTCCTAAATAAACCTCGCTCATATACATCGCCAAGATCTCTTTTTTTGTAAGCTTCATCTCCATCTGCCTTGCAAGCAATAGCTCTTTAAGCTTCCTTTTGAAGCTTTTTTCAGGCGACAACAAAACCTGCTTAATAACTTGCTGAGTTATCGTTGAACCCCCCTGGCTCATCTCACCCCTCCACAGATTCACTGCAATAGCCCTGAGGATTCCCACATAAGAAATCCCTCCGTGCCGATAAAATCCTGCATCTTCCGAAGCAAGCACCGCCTTTTCAAGCAAAGGTGGTATGGCATCTGGAAACATGATGGTGCGCCTTTCAATATAGAATTCACCAATAACCGTCCCATCTCTTGCCAATACCCTGGATACCTTCGGGACTTGCATTGCATATTCATCGAATGTAGGGACATCGGGAAGTTCGCTTTCAACCATTTTTAGATAGGCGAAAAATGCTGACCATAACGAGCCAAAAAGAACGAGTATGACCGCAACTACTATCGTAGCTTTATTTTTCTTGGTTTTTTTTGCCTTCCTTTTGTAGCGCATGTCCCGTGTGAGGTCTAGTGTTGCTCATTCTAACGCCAACTGGCGCAGCGTCAAAAAAATCAGGCGAAAAACAATAAGTCAAAATGTGAGTTACATCACAACCTTACTGCGAAATCCGAAAGAAGAACACATTTTCGCCTCCTTCTTGAAATCCCTTTGCGTAGCCTAAGCGAAGCGTAAATGGAAAGTCTAAGAAAAGATTCATTGACAAGGCTAGTTCAGCGCCTAGCCCTGTTCTAAAACTCTTGAAATCGGATGCACCCTCCCACGCGGAGCCAGAATCAAAGAAGATGGTCGCAAAAAGCCTCCTAGCGACAATAGGGAGGGTGTCAAGACCTTTGTGTATGTATAAGAGAGGCAAGCGATACTCGACATTCACCAAAAGCCTCGAAGAACCAGTAAGCAGGCGTTCTTTGTAACCTCGAAGATACCGTGAACTCGAAGGCGTGCGTGTGACAAGTGCCTCGACTATGTCTTGTGGTTCGAATCCCCCCAACGGGAAAAGGTCGGGATCTTTGCCAAAAGAGGCATCGTAGGACAGAAGGACTGCTATCACATGATTAGAAACGCGAGGCACAGGGAGATAGGAAAAGAGGTGTGACCTTATAGTCAAAGCGCTGGATGCACTTCCAAGGGTTTCGTCCTTGAGCGAGAGATTTAGCCCAGCGCTTATGCCACGCTCGGGCGAAATTGAATATGTGTATCCTTCCATCGAACTGTATGCGACCCCAAAGGTGACAGCAGACGAGGTCCTTCCTTCTGAATATAATGGCTTTCGACTTGCAGGATCCTTTTGAATAACCCTGTCAGGATGCTGAAACCACTGGATATGATAGCCCAGTGAAAGGGCAAAAGACCTGATGCGCCCAGGCAGTGGCTGCGTGAGGGAAAAAGAAAACAGGTGATGACGCCCAGTTCGATATTCAGGAATCTCGTCCACAATGCTTTTGTATG
>Ga0197143_1001049_pt1 | contig 25017 bp, 22 predicted proteins | sample GBS70_MetaG_FD_148603 | JGI IMG/M metagenome (GOLD analysis project Ga0197143, IMG submission 148603) | Sediment microbial communities from Great Boiling Springs, Gerlach, Nevada, United States - GBS 70_MetaG | ecosystem: Environmental > Aquatic > Thermal springs > Hot (42-90C) > Sediment... | reverse complement strand
TGGATTCCATAATGTATCTGGAGCAAAATTCTGTTCAAACTGTGGAAACCCACTAGAATCATTAATTAAATGTCCAAACTGCAGTCAAGATATACCTTCATCTTCTAAGTTCTGTCCAAATTGTGGGGCCAAAATAGAATAGTATTATCGAAGTATAACATTACATACTTTTTAAGATTGATATGATGCCGCCAAGTATTATTAAACCATTAATTAGGCTGGATACATTTTCCAGAGTTATAAAAAGATTAACATAGATCATAGTATAGCATATATGTTGTAAAAAATTCTGATTTATTAAGAAGTTGGTGAAACTTTTTCACAGTGTATGCATCATCGACAAAATCTTGTTTTAATGGGTAATGAGGCAATTGCTTATGGAGCTCTTACTGCAGGTTTAGCCGTAGCTTCCGGATATCCAGGAACACCATCTAGCGAGGTTATTGATACTTTGCTAGAGCTCACCGCATCTGGAAAGATTAATAGACCATACATTGAGTGGGCAGTAAATGAGAGGGTTGCCTTTGAGATCTGTCTTGGGGCATCTCTATCTGGTGTACGTTCACTAGTTACAATGAAAGGTCCAGGATTAAACGTTGCCTCTGATCCACTATTATCTTCAGCCTATTCAGGTGTTGAAGCTGGAATGTTAATACTCGTAGCAGATGATCCTGGACCATATACTACTCAGACAGAGCAAGATAGTAGATGGTACGGAGAATTTGCTAAGCTTCCTATTATAGAACCTTCAGATCCTAAAGAAGCATATGAATATACCATCTTAGGATATGAGTTAAGTGAGAAAATTAAGTTACCAGTTATCATGAGGACAACCACTCGGGTAAATCATACTGTAAGTGATGTAAAAGTAAAAGAGTTCGTGGAGCCAAGTTATACACCGTCTTTCTCTAAAAACCCTAAAAGATATCTTAGAGCTGTGATGACCTGGAATAGGGAGAGACATGGAGAAGTTCTAGAAGCATTAGATAAAGTAGAGTCCCTAGCTGAAGAATTTAGATTAAATAGAGTTGAAGGTTTAGGTAAACTTGGAGTAGTATGTTCAGGTGCAGCATATACTTACGTTTTAGAAGTCTTAGAAAAGAATAAGCTATTAGATAAGTATAGAATATTGAAGCTAGGCTTAATCCATCCAATACCTAAAAAGATTATAACAGAATTCTTAAAAGAAGTCAATAGTGTAATAGTAGTCGAAGAAATAGATCCTTATATCGAAATGAAGTTAAAAGCTCTAGCATATGATGAAGGACTACAAGTTAAGATTATGGGAAGGCAAGAATTGTTTCCAAGAGTAGGTGAACTCACCCCTGATGATATAGAATCGGTAATAATTGGTAGACAGTTTAAATTGAATAATGTCGCCTTACCTATGCGTCCTCCACCTCTCTGTCCTGGGTGTCCACATATTGGTACATACATGGGGTTGAAGATGGGGATTTCTCGAGCAGGACACAGGTGGGGGGAGATACCGATAATGGGAGATATTGGATGTTATGCTCTCGGGTTAAACCCTCCCTTTGAAGCTATCTGGACAGAGCACAGTATGGGTGCAAGTATATCTATGGCTGTCGGGCTGAAGGCTGCAGGTTATCCTAAGCCAGTAGTAGCAGTTATAGGTGACAGCACCTTCTATCATTCGGGGATAACATCTCTCATAGAAGCAATCCATAAAGATGTAGATCTACTTGTAGTCATAATGGATAATCTTACAGTTGCTATGACAGGTCATCAGGCTACTCCAGAATATGAGTTAAGCATTAGCGGTAGAAGGATGAAGCGATTAGATTTAGAGAAAGTAGTTAGAGGCTTAGGGGTTGAGAGGATCGCAGTCGTTGATCCATACAACTATAGGGATGTTTCAGAAAAAGTTAGAGAATTCATTCATCAACCTGGAGTAAAAGTTATCATATCTAAACGAGCATGCGCCATATTAGAGAGGCGGGCTGGTATAGGGCAAGTCTGCTGGATAGATCCAGAGAAATGTACAAATTGTTTAGCATGTTTGAAGCTTACCGGTTGCCCAGCTTTATCTCCCCTAGAAGGTAGAGTAAGCATTATTGAAAGCGAATGTGTCGGCTGTACTCTATGTATGCAGGTATGTCCTTACAACGCAATACTAGTTAGGAAGATAGGCGTGGCGAAGATTAATGTATAGTGAATACTCGATTGTTATAGCTGGAGTCGGTGGTCAAGGAGGATTAACGCTTTCAAGAGTGATAGCTACTGCAGCTACTTTGTCAGGTTTAAGTATAAAGACTGGTGAAACACTTGGGATGGCGCAGAGAGGTGGAAGCGTTCAAAGCTATCTAAAGATAGGAAAAATTATCCGAAGTCCATTAATAAAAAAAGGATGTGCAGATGCTCTAATAGGATTAGAGCCCTTAGAAGCTGTTAGAGCATCAAGTTATGTTGGTCCCCACACTAAGATCGTCTTAGATCCTAATCCTATTCCAACGATATTCAACCTAGTTGGAAAAGAAGATTATCCAAGCATTGAAGAACTCTTAAGAATATTAAAAGAAAAAACAAATCAGTTCTACATCATTCAAGCTAGAAGAGAGGCTGAAAAGCTAAATGCTAGACAATCAGCAAACATGATATTACTAGGTAAACTTATCTCTCTAGACGCTTTTCTTCCATCGGAGAAGATTGAAGAGGCCATAAGAATAGTTTTAGGAGAAAAAGCTGGGAAAGCTATTGCCGCATTTAGGATAGGAATGAACCTTTAGCATAACGATGCTTTAATTTCTAAGCTTGAAACTATCCTAATGCTTAGAGACTGAAGTGAGATAATGCTTATTAGCTTCAAGTCGAATTCTCTTCTCGATGTCTTCGCTGACATTTCTAGAAACTCAAAAAGATGAATATAGTATTCTTGAAGAATGGCTTAAAGCTAAAGAATTCATATATGTTGGAAGAGAAGTAAGGAGAATAGATGCATTAGATAAAGTTCTCGGTAGAGCAAAGTATGTTGAAGATTTCTTAATTGATGGATTAGTTTATGCACGTATAGTTAAGAGCAGTATTGCCCATGGCATGTTAATCTCTATAAGACCGGGTAGAGCTGTTGAACACCCTGACTATATAACACTCGTAACATCTAGTGATATTCCTGGCATGAATCAAGTAGGATACTACATCCCTGACCAGCCAGCCTTGGCTGAGAAGAAAGTAAGATTCCATGGTGAACCTTTAGCTCTGATAGTTGCATCTAAGCCACGTTCAGCTGAAGAATTAAGAGAATTAGTTGAAGTAGAAATCAAACCGTTAAACGCAGTATTCGATCCACTTGAAGCATTGAAAGATGAGATCTTAGTACATGAAGAGCATGGAAGCAACATAGTCTTAAAGACAAGAGTAAGAAAAGGAGATGCTTTGAAAGCTCTCCAAGAATCAGATTACGTTGTTGAAAATACATATAGAGCGGGGCATCAAGATCATGCTTATCTTGAGACTGAGGGTGCACTTGCAATACCAAATGATACCGGCATGACCATAATTCTCCCAGGCCAGTATCCTCATCTTGCTCAATCAATAATTTCAAGAGTTTTAGGAGCTCCTCAAAGTAAGATTAGAATCATCCAACCAGCTATAGGTGGAGGATTCGGTGGAAAAGATGATATGATGCCGATAATAGGTGCACAGGCAGCTTTAGCAGCATATAAAGTCCGTAAACCAGTCTTACTAACATATACTAGAGAAGATAGTTTTACAAGTCATTGTAAACGTGACCCTGCAGTTATTAGGTATAGGAGTGGTGCAAGTAAAGATGGAAAACTTACCGTAGTAGATGTTGAGATAATATTTGATGCAGGTGCATATGCTAATCGTGGCCCATTTACTCTTTGGAGAGCTACCGCCCATTCTACTGGACCATATGAAGTACCTAACGTTGATGCTAGAGGATTACTTGTCTATACAAATAAGGTTTATCAAGGAAGTTTTAGAGGATTTGGAAATCCTCAGATACAGTTTGCTGCTGAACGGCAGATGGATGAGTTAGCCGAGAAGATAGGGTTAGACCCTCTAGAGTTTAGATTGAAGAATATTCTCCGACCAGGCAGTAAGACTTCAACCGACCAACTAGTAGAAGATAGTGTGGGTATAGGTGAAGCTCTAGCTAGAGTTGCCGAGAAATCTGAATGGTTTAAAAAGAGGAAAGTCTACGGCAGGATAGTTGATGGAAAAGCTAGAGGAATAGGTCTTGCATGTGCATGGCATGGAATAAGTACTAGTAGAGGCGTCCCCGATTGGTGTAATGCATATATAAACGTTGCAAAAGATGGAAGCGTCACGGTTTATACAGGCATCGTCGAGATCGGGCAAGGAACACATACAGGGTTAACACAGATTGCTTCAGAAGCTTTAGGTATACCAGTAGAGAAGATAAACCTAGTTGGTGGAGTAAGTGATGCACCTGATACTGGAGCTACTCATGGATCAAGAGGACTGAGCCTAGGTGGTACAGCGATACTTATAGCTGCAACGAAGATCAAGAAGAGAGTACAGAGGGTTGCCTCAAGAGTACTAGAATGTAGACCTGAGGAAGTTGAATTAAAAAATGGCTGGGTGTACAATAAAGGTAGACCTGAGAAGAGAATTACATGGGAGGAAGCAGTTAAGAGATGTTATTCTGAAGGTGAAGATATGGCTGCTACTGGATACTTCTACATGCCTAAAGGCAAGTTCGATGAAGATAAAGGTAGAGGATTCGCCTATGTTGTCTTCAGCTACATGGTTGTTGCAGTAGAAGTTGAGGTTGATGTAGAGACGGGTTTAACAAGTGTGGTAAGAGTGTGGCCAGCTATATGTGCGGGGAGAATAATCAATCCAAAGCTTGCAACCACCCAGATACATGGAGCAATAATCCAAGGGATAGGATATACCTTAATGGAGGAGGTCAAGCTAGAAGATGGTAGAATACTTAATCCAAACTTTACAGATTATCTTATCCCAACTATCGCAGACCTACCTAAGATAGAAGAACCAATATTTGTAGAAGACTACTTTAGATTTGGTCCGTTCGGAGCGAAAGGATTAGCAGAGATGGCATTGATACCAATACCTGCAGCTGTATCAAACGCTATTAAACATGCTGTAGGAATAAAACCCTCAGAGATACCATATACTTCTGAGAAACTCTTTAAAGAAATGCTTAGGAGGAGGGAGAAATGATTCCTAGAATAGAATACTATAAATTCGAAAATCTTAGTGAAGCATTAAGTTATTTAAGAAATAATCCGGATTCAAAGATAATCGCTGGAGGAACGGATTTAATCATACAATTAAGGTCGAAGAAGATAAACGCTAGAAAACTCTTAGACATCTCTAGAATAAATGAGTTGAAATATATTCAAGATGGAAGTGAATATTTCAGGATAGGTGCTTTAGTAACGATTGAAGAATTAAAGAAGAGTAAGGTAATCAAAGATTATGCTCAGCCTCTCTGGAGAGCTGTAAATAACTTTGCGGTCTGGCAAGTTAGAAATACTGCAACGATTGGAGGCAATATATGTAATGCTTCTCCCGCTGCTGATACTGTTCCACCATTAATAGTCTTAGAAGCAAAACTCAAACTCCAGAATATAGAGAGGGTGAGAGAAGTTAAGATAGAAGAATTCTTCAAAGGACCTGGGGAGACAATTATCGAGAGAGATGAAATCTTAACAGAAATAGTTATACCTAAGAAAAATAGTCTTTGGAGATATAGCTTTATCAAGCTTGGGAGGAGGCATAGTCATATTCTAAGTATAGTAAATGTCGCAGTAGGCTTAAAGATGAATAATACTAAGATAGAAGACGCAATCATAGCGTTAGGAAGTGTAGCCCCTACACCTGTTAGAGCTAAGAATGTAGAAGAATATTTGAGAGAACGTCAAGCGACAAGTAAGTTAATAGATGAAGCATCAAGAGAAGTAGTAAAAGACATTAAGCCAATCTCTGATGTGAGAGCATCTGCAGAATATAGAGTTGAGATGTCAAAGCTGCTTGTAAAAAAAGCATTAAATGAATGTCTAGACATAATGAAGTAAGGGGAGAAGCTGATGAGACCTCGCCGTAGATAGCTGAGCATAAGCCTCGGCGAGACCTTTATGCCTACTGCTGGCCCCCTCCTAGATTCTGTGTTAAGCTAGATGAAAGTTAAATATGGGGGAAACCTGAATAACTTGATGAGTGATACCGAAAAAGAAGCAACAAGAAGTGCAGAGGAGATCAAACAAGCTACTGTAACATCTACTGTGGCCCCCCCATCTAAGAAGACTCTAAAATGGGGAATAGTTCACATATACGCAAGCTACAATAATATCCTTCTCCATGTTACAGACTTGACAGGTGCTGAAACTATCGCTAGAGCTTCAGGTGGAATGTTCGTAGATGCTGGTAGACTTGAACCCACACCCTATGCTGCTACTAGAGCAGCATCATATGTTATGGAGATCGCTAAATCTAAGGGGATAAACGCTGTACATATTAGGGTACGTGCACCTGGAGGGGTTAAAGCTAGGACGCCTGGTCCTGGAACACAGGCAGCTATTAGGGCTATAGCTAGATCTGGTGTGATGATTGGTAGGATTGAAGACGTTACACCTATACCTCATGATTCAGTCAGGAAAAAAGGTGGAAGAAGGGGAAGAAGAGTCTAGAAGAATATTCAATAATCTGCTGATTAGAGCGAGAACGCATCCACTATATTACGTTCTTAAATTAGTTAAACTTATCTTACACTATTTCATAATTCAGGTCAGACATTGAGAGATCTAAGATTTTTCATAGGTGTAGATCTAGGAGCTACTAATATAAGAGTTGCATTAGCTGATTCCACCTATAAGATTCATAAGAAAATTAAAGAAAATACGTTGAGAGATACCGATGGAGAGAAGCTGATTAGGCAAATCTGCAGTCTTATAAGAAGAGTTGGAGGAAGAAGGCTAGAAAAAATTCAATCAATAGGGGTTGGCTCTATTGGTCCACTAGATTATAGAAGAGGAGTACTACTTAATCCGGTAAACCTCCCAGTAGGAGAAGTTCCTTTACGTGAATCTTTAAAAGAAGAATTTAAGATCCCAGTCTACATATTAAATGATTGTACAACAGCTGTTTTAGGTGAGAAAATCTTCGGTGTAGGTAAAGATTCAAGTAACCTCTTCTATGTGACATTAAGCTCAGGAATTGGTGGAGGAGCTATAGTTGATGGGAACCTTCTCATAGGAAAAGATGGGAATGCTGTTGAGGTAGGTCACATAGTAGTAGACATAGATGGTAGAATGATGTGTGGATGTGGAGGTAGAGGACACTGGGAAGCATATTGTTCGGGAAGGAATATTCCATCATTCGTGAAATATCTAGTAGAGACGAATCCAAGCAGATTTCTAGGTGGAAGAATCAGAGAACTAATTAAAGGAGATAATTTAACCACGGAGAACATATTCTACTTAGCTAGAGCAGGAGATGAATATGCATTGAAGATAGTTAGAGAGATAGGAAGAATCAATGCAATAGGGTTTGCAAACATCAATACTGTCTATGACCCAGAAAAGATCAGTGTGGGAGGAGCCATAGCACTCCATAACCCTAAGCTCATCCTTGACCCAATACTTGGCCAGATTAAAGCGTATACTATAAATAGAGTCCCAGAAATAAGTATAACCCCTCTAGGCGATGATATCGTGCTATATGGTGCAATAGTCTTAGCGAAGAATCCTCCACAGATCATACATAAGAGTTACTAAATACGTCAAAGAATTAGAGTTAGAAATAGTTAATTCCTAGAGATCGCTATTATGATCGATATGAGTTTAAGAGAGCTTCAGAAACTCATGGCTGAAACATATTTAGAAAGAGATTTGAAGAGGGGCGCTGAGAAGACGCTTCTATGGATGATGAGTGAGGCGGGAGAGGTTGCAGATGCATTCTTGAAGAAAGATTTTGAGCAACTTAAAAATGAAGCCTCTGACCTTCTTGCATGGCTTCTAAGTTTCTGCAATGTGGTTGGAATAGATCTTGAATCTGCTTTTATAACCAAATATGGTGATGGATGCCCACAATGTAAAAAGAAATCATGTGTATGCGAGTTCAGATAAACCAGGAACCCAAATATCAGAGAGATAGATTACTAGAATAATGTTATAATAATTTAAAAACAAGCATATCTACTATCGTATAGGATTGCGGACAATCCAACAATACTCTAAGAGCGGTTTAAGTGAAATAGATTTTGAGAAGAAGGTTGAGTGCCCAGTATGTTTGGGTGATTTCAAGAATTGTAGACTTGAAAGATGTCCATATTTGAAAAGTGTTAGAGATCTATTGTTAAAAGTTTCTAAGATGAAGGTGATCTATGGTTCTTCTCCACCTGCTGTACTCGTAGGTTCATGTGGTTATCCAAAAGTAAACCTTGGCCCGCTTCTTCCTCCAGTTATAGAAGAGACAAGTTTAATGGAGAAACATGAGCTTTGGCTAGAGATACCTTTAGAAAAAATATTATCGATGAGGTTAAGCTTAGTTTATGGAAGAAGACCTGTAAAAGTTTATGACGCTCTGAATCCAGATAAGCTTCTCCAAGCAATTCAGGAAGTAGCCTTATCTCATCAACCAATCAACATCGAGATGTTCTTAGAGAAAGAACCTAGAATTAATCCAAGCTTCTCTGTACGGACTAGCCCTATTGGACCGATAGGAAATCTAGAGAAGATCCAGTTAATAGAGAATCCTAAGACTTTAAATGTTGTCGAGAAGACTGTTTCAGACGTAGATCTTAAAGCAGGAGAAGCAATACTAAGGCTCTACTTAAATAGTGTTCCAGAATATAGTATAACTAGGCTTCTCTCACTAGGAATGATTGGCACAAAACATAGGAGAAAGATTGTACCGACTGAGTGGAGTATAACTGCAGTAGATGATGTTCTTGGTAGGAAATTCAGAAGATATGTAAAATCATATGACTGGATCACAGGATACCATCTTTATTCTTCTGAGGCCCACTATAATAGAGTATCTGTATTGATGATGCCTGGACCATGGTGTTTTGAAGTCATAGAGATATGGAGAAGATCTGGTAAGTATAAGATATATGTTGATTCTGAGCTTCCTGGAGAGACAGATAAATATCCAGAAAATGTTGGAGGAGCCTACCATGCATTGAGGCTGCCGATACTTGAGAAACTCTACAGAGAGAGGAGACAGGCAGCTATCCTTGTAATTGTGGAAGTCAGCGAGGGGTGGATTCCCTTAGGAGTTTGGAGATTTAGAGAAATATGTAGAAGAGCTTTACAGCATTCTCCAAGAAAGTTTAATACACTACGAGAAGCATTAGATGAAGTTAATAGAACGACTCTTACCGACATCAAGTACTGGAGGCATCTCTCAAGAGTCTTAGATTTTCATGAATCCCAAGAAAATATTACAGAATATATCTAGCTCTTCTCTAGTCTTACGCAGAGTTTTGTTAAATAATAAGAGATATTAATATCTTAGCATAGAGTATAAGCATGTTAGAAGCTAAAACAGGATTTTATAGTTTGCCGAGTTTACCATATAGCTATAATGCTCTTGAACCATATATCTCTGAACAGCAACTGACTATACATCACCAGAAACATCATCAAGCATATGTTACAGCTGCAAACCAGATACTGGAAAGACTTGATAAAGCACGGAAAGAAAATGCAGATATTGATATGAGAGCTACATTAAAAGCACTATCATTCAATATTGGTGGACACCTACTCCATTCAATCTATTGGGGCAATATGGCCCCTCCAGGTAAAGGTGGTGGAAAACCAGGTGGAGTACTCGGAGATAGAATTGACAAGGAGTACGGAAGCTTTGAGAGATTCAAGAAAGAACTTTCTGAGACTGCTGCAAGCGTTGAAGGATCTGGATGGGCTGCATTAACATTATGTAGGCAGACAGATAGGCTCATACCTATGCAGATAGAGAAACATAACACAAATGTTTACCCAATGTTTAGGATACTATTCGTTATAGATGTCTTTGAACATGCATACTACATCGACTATAAAAATAACAGAGGAGAATACTTAGAGAAATTCTGGAACATCGTCAACTGGGATGAAGTAGATAAGCGTCTCCAACGTGCATTAAAGTAAGACTAGGAAAGGTCGTGGAAGTCTTCAATACATCCTAGAAATATTTTTTAATAATTTCAACGGGATATAGTCCATGTATGGTTATGGGAGAATAGCTGAGATAGACTTAACTGATGGAAAAACTGTTTTAAGAGATGTTGACGATTACCTAGCATACGAATTTATAGGTGGAAGAGGCTGGACAGCATATATAATCTATAAAGAATTGGACAAGATCGTTGACGGTCTACACCCCAGCAATGTTCTCGTCATTGCAACTGGACCCTTGACTGGTACAGCATTCCAAGGTGGAGGCAAAACAGAGTTTGGTGCATTAAGCCCGCAGACAGGTATCTATGGAGATAGCAATGTAGGAGGCTACTTCGGAATCCGTCTTAGGAAAGCAGGAATAGACTGTCTGGTTATCAGAGGTAAAGCGCCTGCACCATCATACATATATGTTGAAGATGGTAGAGTTGAGATTAATGATGCTTCAGGGTTATGGGGTTTAAACTCCAGTGAAGTAGACAAAAAGCTTAGAGAAAAATATGCTGGAGAATGCTCTATAGCAAGTATAGGTATTGCTGGGGAGAAACAAGTCCTCTTTGCATGCATCAACGTTGACTGGAATCTTAAAAAGTATAGACATGGTCAAGCTGGAAGAACAGGAATAGGCGCAGTAATGGGATCTAAGAATTTGAAAGCTATAGCCGTTAAAGGATCAGGGGAAGTCAAAGTAGCCGATCCTGAGAAGCTTAGAGAGGTGGCTAGACGGTTCCAGAGACAGGTTTTGGAGAGCCCGACCTACGATATCTGGAGAAGACAGGGCACGATGTTGACGGTTGAGTGGGCGAATAATGCTGAAGCTTTACCAACCTATAATTTCCAGAAAACTAGATATGAGTACGTAGATAGAATAGATGGATATGCATTAGAGAAGATTAAGCTGTATACTAGACCATGCTCTAACTGTATAGTTCCATGTGAACATATTGTACCATTCAACATCGAGGGAAAGAAGGGGGAGATCGGTGTAGAATATGAGACTACAGCAATGATGGGTTCTAATCTTGGTCTTAAGAGCCTTGGAGAAATAGCATATGCTAACTATCTGTGCGATGACTACGGGGTTGACACCATAACGATGGGCTCGATCATAGGTTTCGTAATGGAGTGCTTCCAGAAAGGTATACTGACTGAAGAAGATGTAGGATTCAATATTGAATGGGGAGACATAAACTCGGTCGGTAAACTAATTGAGATAACAGCTAGAAGAGAAGGATTTGGAGAATTAACATCCCTAGGAGTGAAAAGACTATCAGAGAAGATAGGTAGAGGCACAGAAAAGTTTGCGATGCATGTTAAGGGATTAGAGATCAGCGCCTATGATCATAGAGCTGCACCTGCAATGGCTTTGAGTTACGCTACATGTGATATCGGAGCACATCACAACCGTTCATGGGCCATAACATATGACCTACAAGTAGGTAGATATGGTTATGGGGAAGATAAAGTTGATAGAGTAATATATCTACAGCATATTAGACCCTTATTCGACATGCTTGGAGTATGTAGACTATACTGGGTTGAGCTAGGTGTAGACCCAAACCTCTACGCAGAAGCATATTCAGCGATAACTGGGAGAGAAGTAACCTTAAACGAGCTCTTGAAGAAGAGTGAAAGGGTGTGGAACCTAACTAGAGTCATGGCTATACTTAGAAAGAAGATAAGCATTCAAGACGACATGCTTCCAGCAAGAGATTTTGAAGACCCTGTCCCTGAGGGTTCAACTAAAGGTGTAAAACTCTCTAGAGAAAAGTTTATCGAAATGCTGAAAACATACTATAGAAAGCGAGGATGGGATGAAAATGGATTACCTACAAAAGAGAAATTGATAGAACTAGGCCTAGAAGAAGCAGCTAAAAAACTGTATGGATAAACCTCTATCTTAATAGAATCTTAGGGTCTGGAACCTCCTCAGTAACATCTGTACTTCTCTCTTTATCTTCTTAGGATCTTCACCCTCCATAGCTCTATGGATAAGTTTAGCAATCTTCTCCATCTCTCTCTTACCCATGCCTCTCCTCGTAACCTCGTTTGTTCCAAACCTAACACCTACATCTGCAATTATACCACATTCCTCTAATCTATCCCTAACCTTAACTCTTGCTTCACTCTCTGGGATATCTAGTATAATCTGATGACTTTCAGTGTATCCTCTGTCTTTAGCTTTAAGAGGTATTCCCAGAGAATCAAGAGAAGATGCGAGATGCTTAGCATTTTCTACAACTTTCTTTGCGTAAACCGCTCCATACCTCAACATTTCCTCAACTGTTACAGCGTATGAAGCCAACCTATTTAAATGAATATTATCAACTATTTTATGATACAGGTTTTCTGAAAGTCTCCTATATAATTCAAGGTTATTAGTGAAGACTACTGCACCTTGGGGTCCTGGAAATGTTTTATGAGTCGAAGCGTAAACTATGTCTGCTCCTTCTCTTATCGGGTCTTGGAAGACTCCACCTGCAATTAAACCTAATACATGGGATGCATCGTAAGCTAGTATACCTCCGTAACCGTGAACTATCTCTGAGAACTCTCTAACAGGATGGGGAAAAAGCATCATACTACCTCCCAAGACAACCAGTTCCGGCTTCTTCTCTTCAATAACCCTTATGCTATCTTCTACTATTGGAGTAAAGTATTCTCTTGAAGATGGTAATTCTATTAATTCTGCTCCAATAAGGTCTGGTATCTTTATCTGCTCATATCCAGGGTATCCGCCATCTTCAGAAGGTATTGTAGCGAGTTTTCTACCTTTCGCACATACATGTGATACAAGAATGGCTGAGATGTGTCCTGAGAGTGGTTCTAAAAATACGTAATCAACTTTGAAGAGTTTACGAGTTAATTCTTCAGCATAGCTCCATAATTCATGTATGTATTTTGTACCACCATAGAATTCAGGTTTAAGCGCATATCTTCCAGCGAGATCTGTAGATAGAGCCTTTAAAGCCTTCGGACTTAAGACATTCTCACTCGGTATCAGGTTCAATGTCTTACGTCTATAATTCTCATGAGCTCTAATCAGCTTCCAAGCTTTCTCAAGATTCTTACTCATCTTTATCATTCACCTTTCTTTGATGATCTTAGATTTACTAGGTAACTTTTAAGTGCTTCTACATTCTCACTGATTACACTTTTTCTTCTTTCATCAATGTATAACCCTATCTTTCTCGCTTCTCTAATACTCAGATTTACTTCTTTCAATTCATTTACTGAAAAACCTCTACCTCTCCTTGTCTTTAAGACATCATTATGTTTTCTCCTAACAATGATGATAGTACTCTCCATACCCATATAACCTTGAAGCCTATCTAAAATATCATATTGCTAAATAATTAATATAAGAGCTTGGCCTGTCCTAATAAGCCATAATCTTCCTCTAATTTTGTTTTTCACCTTAGACGAAGATTATAATTATAATCTAATTATTCAATGTTTAAGAAAAGCTTTCACCACGCTTATCTCTAGAAGTAAGGCTTTAATTCTATAATTAACCAGAGTAATTAGTGAAAGCTGTAGTTCTTGCAGCTGGGCTGGGCAAGAGGCTTAGACCTCTTACAAATACTAGACCTAAGCATCTTCTACCAGTTTGTGGAAAGCCAATCCTAGATAGAGTTCTTGAAGCTCTCCTAGTTAATAATGTTAATAATATTGGTATAGTCGTCTCTTATATGTCTGACCTAATAATCAGACATGTAAGCAGTCGCAGATTAGATATGGAAATTGAATGGATCTATCAGAAGGAGCCTTTAGGGACAGGTGACGCTCTTAGGATATGTGAAAAATTCTTAGAGAGTAATGATTCCTTCATAGTTGTCTATGGTGATATAACTTTAAGCAGCTACGTCCTAGCAGACTTGATCAATTTCTACTATGAAAATAAATGTGATGGAGTAATTGAAGGAGTTCACGTAGAAGATACTCTAAGATTCGGTAGGATAATTTCTAGAGATGGTGTGTTAGAAAAGATAGAAGAAAAATCTATTAGTGGACCTGGGATAATTAATTCTGGCTTATACATCCTCCCATATGAAGCTTTGAAAGTTTCTAAAGAGATTAAACTATCAAGAAGAGGTGAATATGAGTTGACGGACATCTTAAACATCTTAGCATCTAGAGATTACAAGGTCTTAGTACACACTTCACAGCATGACTGGTGGATAGATATTGGTTCTCCAGAAGATTACTTTAATGCAAATAATAAGAAATTTATAGAAGAGTTTGGTAACAGGGTTATATGTAATTCTGTAATTGATGAAACGATAATAGTTAAGCCTCCATCAATGATTCTTGAAAATGTTGAGATAAGTAAGAACGCAATAATAGGGGCTAATACTTTCATAATGAAGGATGTTAGAATTGGTTCCGACACAATAGTAGAAAATTCTATTCTACTCGAAGGATGCTCAGTGGGGAGATCGTCGATCTTAAGAAATGTTATCGTTGGAGAAAATACGAGGATCGGTGAAAAAGCGTGTATTGTTGGTGCTGAACAAGTCTTGATTATTCCCCCTAATAAAGATATTGAAGATAATACATTGATTAAGAATTAATAATTTTAGATTGAGATTTTTCTTCAAGGATTGCATGTGCGATTAATCTTGCTAATCTAAGCGGCTCAGGTACTCTCCCAAATAATGTATACTTATTTACTAAGTTAAGAGCTGTCTCTACATCTATTCCAACTGCTCTTAAATATATCTTAAAACCATTCTTATTAACTACTTCATTTCTAGGTCCATTCTCTTCATATACTTTAACTCTCTCCTTCCAATCTTCTGGGAAATACTTTATAAAATATTTTCTAAGACCATCCGATGGATAGTAAGTTAGACAGATTGATGCTAGGTTTGTTTCTTTGTAGAGTTTGTTTAAATCGATTACGTTAAACCAACTTATAATGCATCCATTAATCATTAATGCTGAAATATCATCTCTATCAAGTTTACGATACATCTCGAGAATAGAGTCAGTTATATCCATTCCACCTACCTTACATCTTCCTATGACTACTCCATCTACTATAAAGTCACTCCTCATTACAACTCCAGCCAATACAGCATCCTGACTTGAATCTCTTCTAAAACTCTCAGCTAAACCTAATACTCTAATTGCTTTCTTCTCTAGGTTAAGCCTCAAAAAGTCTCAAACTATACTTAGTAAAACATATTTATAATTGTTTAATCTTTAGGAAAAATCTATCAGTAAGAGTAAGGTTTTATGGATTAAATTGAGCTCCATCTTCTAAGTTTATTAAATGTATTCTACGTTCATACTTCTTTCTCGAGGCAAGTATTGGTTTACCAGCTGAAATCTTCGCCATCTCGATCAGCTTAGACTTGTCTTTCTCACTAATCCTTGAACTATACTTACATTCGATCAAGAGAATAGAACCATTCTTTAAAGCAATTAAGTCTAAAGGTTTACTCCGAGCTACTCTTATCGTTAGCCAGCCTTTGGATTCTAGTAATCTTCTAACTTGCCATTCAAACTTTCTACCCTTCTGATAACTCAATATAACACTCTCCCTCTCAAGCTGGTTGTCTTAAGATAAATCTATTCTCATAAGATTCAATGAGCAGCATATACTTTTTTCCTTGTTATAGTTCTCTGATTACTCCATGTAGGCGTAGATGAAGTCTCCCTTCTATACGTAGAAGTCTACCCACAACTATGTACTCAGACTTTTTCTTTAAAGATATTAATTCATCATTCATCTCTATCGGTATTACCGCTCGCCATCTCTCATCTACCAAAACTACGATCTTGCCAGGATAGATTTCTTCGACAAGTATCCTAAATCTTTTTAATTCTCCATCAAGTTTTCTAGATATTTTAAGCTTATGTTTTGCAATAGGATAAAGCCTCCCGTATTCTTCATATAATCTCCGAGATCTTAATAGTTTCTTCAAAGCTCTCTCAATCTCTCCAATATTATATCCGTCATAAATTAATTCTTCTAAGAGAACTTTCCTAGGAAAACCTTCTTCACCCGACTTCAGAATTCGCCTATAAATTATTCTCGATAATTTAATTAAACTAGTTCTAGACTTTACACTAGTGGAAGAAGTTTGCCCAAATTGCTTACTATAAGAAGGTGAATCTGGAGTTAGAGCTTCTTCCTCCTTTCTAAGGCTTCTTGTAAGGTTTTCAATCTTTGCTTCTTCTACTTTATCTGAACTATTGTAAATTAAGCTATTCTTGGATACATAATTTTCATGCTTTGCTTCATGGCTTGTTTGAGGAATATCTGTAGATGTTGGCTTAGTATACTCCATTAGGTTCTTCTGCTTGATCTCTTGATTAATTTGTTCAATTATGTTCTTGGTCTTTCTAACTTTTTTATACGCTGATTCAAGATATGCTTCATCAAGTGTTCCTTTAGCTATCAGTATTACACATCTTCCAGTTCTTACCCGACCAGTTCTTCCTCTTCTCTGGATGAATCTTATCTCTGATGGTATCGGTTCATAAAATATGACTAAGGTACATTGTGGAATGTCTAGGCCTTCTTCACCGATACTAGTAGATACTAGAACATCTATCGAGCCTTCCCTGAATCTCTTCAATATCTGTAATTGCTCCTTCTGACTCATATAGATTGCGCTTTTATCTTTTCTCTGTCCAACAAATATCTCTGCCCTGAAATTTCTATTTTTTAGAATATCTACTAAATGCTCTGCTGTATCTCTATATTGGGTGAAAATGATAACTCTACTTTGGGGTTCTAGATTGAACTGATTGTCCAGTTCTTCGATTAATACCTGGATCTTGGAATGTTCTTCATATTCTTCTTTAAGAATATTCATTAAGACTTGAAACCTAGAATCACTGAGCAATCTTCTATGAGACTTCTTCTCAGAGGTTATCGAGTTAATCAAGAATTTTCTAAGAGTGTAAGCTCCTTGAGATAGTAGAAGTTCTAATGCATGTAGGAGGATTAGAGCTGTACTCTGGGTGAGCAGCAGATTCCAAGATAAGCCTCTAACATATCTATTCTTCTCAGTTTTAATCTTTTCACGGAGGATCTCCCCAATCGCCAGTAGGTGTTTTCTAAAAATATGTCTATAATCTTTCTTGATTAGATCAGCTTCTCTAAGCTCTGCAAGGTACTCTTCAAACATCTCTTTGATCAGTTTAGCATATCTCTGATAGCTGTCAGGAGGGTCTACAACTCTATATTCTATCTTGACCTTGGAGATGTAGGGAGAAACATCTTCATCGTATTCTGAGCGGTAAAGTATATTCTCAATAAAGAGGTTCTCTACTATCTCCCTAACTCTATCGATGCTTCCACCAGGAGAAGCTGTCAAAGCAAGTATGCGAGTATTCTTATAATGGCTAACATAATGTTGAGCGATCTTTGTGTATGCATAGCCTTTCCTAGCTCTATGAGCTTCATCAAATATTATTAGACTGAAGTCATCCAGCTTTAACCCATTCTCTAAATCGTTCTTAACTACTTCAGGTGTCGTGAAGAATATTTTAATATTCTTACTATTCCACCATAACCTCCTTTCTTCTGGAGTTATCTCACCAGTTAGAATTTTTAATTGATCTGCATCTATGTTTAAGAGCTGGAAGAATTTTTCTTTATGCTGGTCTACTAGAGGCTTAGTAGGGGCCATGACTAATATTCTACTATTCGGCTGACTATATAGATAGTAAGCCGAGAGGTAGGCAGCGATTATCGTCTTACCTAAAGCTGTAGGTAAGACGACTAAAGTGTTCTTTCCTATAGATGATTCAGCTATTTTCACTTGATATTCTCTAACTTCTATCTTCTCTTTCTTGAGGATAGGATTATTTAAGATATGTGAAATACTATATTTCTCTAGAGTTTTCTTTATGTTCAGCTTACTTTTTATCTCATCACTACTACCTCCTATCAATGTGGATATCTCCTCATCTTATGACGTCTTAGTTTCAGGATTACAGTATACACACTAATAACTGTCAACTGATCTATGATAAAAAGATTTTAGACTATATTGAAAATGAAAAGGTTACGTTTTCCTGTTTGCTCTTATCCTAATAAGTATCTGTTGAGCTTTATCAAGTCTTACGGTCTTCTCTTTTACCATTTCTTCTGCTACGAGATCTATTTCATCGCCTATCGCTCCAGCCATCACAGCAATGTTTTTTGCATGGAGAGACATGTGGCCAGCCTGTATTCCTTCAGCAGCTAATGCTCTTAGTGCTGCAAGATTCTGGACTAAGCCTACTGCACCAATTACTTCTGCTAACTCTTGAGCTGTCTTCACACCTAGTATTTTTAAAGAGATCTTGGCGAGAGGATGAGTTTTAGTCGCTCCACCAACTATACCTACAGCTAAAGGCATCTCGAGAGACCCATATAGATAATTTCCATCGGTCTCCCATCTACTCAGAGGTCGATATCTTCCATCTCTAGATGCATATGCGTGGGCCCCTGCTTCTACTGCTCTCCAATCATTTCCAGTAGCTATTACGACAGCGTCAACCCCATTCATTATCCCCTTATTATGTGTTGCAGCTCTATAAGGGTCAGCATCTGCGAAAGCCCAAGCCTCCATTATCCCTTCTGCAATATCTTTTCCTCCTATAGCTTCTACTGGTATCTTTGTCCAAGCTCTAACAATTCTTCTATCAGCTAGATTTGAGATTATTCTTAGTCTAAAAGATCCATTTGCTATCGAGGCGAGGCGTGGTGCGACTGCTTCAGCCATCGTATTTACTGCATTAGCGCCCATAGCATCTCTAACATCTACAATTAGATGAACAATAAGCAAAACTCCAACCTTGGTCTCGGCTATTCTTACTTCAAGGTCTCTCGCTCCTCCTCCAAGCTTTACTAGTACGGGGTCACATTGATTAGCTATGTCTAGAAGTTCCTCTTTTCTCTTAAGTATTTCAAGTCTCGCTATTTCAGGTTGAGGAACTTTTACAAGCTGTACCTGACCTATCATTAATGGTCCAGTACTCATAGTATATACTCCTCCCCCTTCCCTAGTCATCTTAGCAGCATTAGATGCAGCGGCTACTACTGATGGTTCTTCGATAACCATTGGTATAAGATAGTCTCTATTGTTTATGAGGAAGTTTACAGCTATTCCTAGAGGTAGTTGATAAGTTGAGATTACATTCTCTATCATTCTATTCGCAGTCTCTATATCCAGTGCACCATAATTTTTTAGTAGTTCAATCTCTTCATTAGTTAAATCTGCAAACTCAGAAACAGTCTTCAATCTTTCTTCTATGCTTAACTTGTAGAAACCAGATATCCTAGAGCTTCTCCCGCTCAATTTTCTCACCTATCCAATAAACTCTCTTCTTTTATGTTTTTTCAATATGAATATATTATCTGACGTATGCTGAAAAAAGGGAAATACTTAAAAAGACTCAATAACTAGTTTATACTAGTTATTTCAGGAGGTTAGTTCTTGACTAAGGAAGAATTATTAAGAAAAGCTCAAATCCCTGCACAGCTTGCTATGAAATATCATCCTTTCTATAAAGGTAAGATCCAAGTCACATTAAAAGTTCCAGTTAGAAGTTATGATGATTTTGCAATCTGGTATACTCCTGGAGTTGCTGAACCATGTAAAGCAATTAAGAATAACATCGACTCAGTTTTTGAATATACTAATAGGGCTAATACAGTTGCAGTTGTAAGTGATGGAACAAGGGTTTTAGGATTAGGCGATATCGGACCTGAAGCAGGTCTCCCTGTAATGGAAGGTAAAGCATTATTATTCAAGTACTTAGGTGGAGTAGATGCTTTCCCTATTGTCTTAAATGTGAGAGATCCAGAAGAGATTATTAAGGTGGTTAAGGCTCTTGAGCCAAGCTTCGGGGGAATAAATCTAGAAGACATCGAGAAACCAAAATGCTTCTATATTTTAGAAAGATTAAGGAAGGAGATGAATATCCCTGTATGGCATGATGACCAGCAAGGTACAGCTACAGTGACTCTTGCAGCTTTAATAAATGCTTTGAAAGTTGTTGATAAGAAGATAAATGATGTAGTTGTCGCTATGATTGGAGCGGGAGCGGCTAACGTTGCTATTGCAAGATTAATCATCTCAGCAGGAGTAGATCCTGGAAAGATGAGGATTGTTGATACTAGGGGGATACTATATGCAGAGAGAGAAGATGTTGATAAACTACAATTTAGTGATCCATGGAAGTATGATTTAGCAATTAAGACTAACCGTGACCGGATTATAGGAGATATTCCAGAAGCATTAAAGAGCGCTGACGTAGTTATAGGTATGTCTAAGCCTGGTCCTGGAGTAATAAAGAAAGAGTGGGTTCAATCAATGGCTGATAACGCTATTGTTTTCGCATGCGCTAACCCTATACCTGAGATATGGCCTTGGGAAGCAAAAGAAGCTGGTGCAAGAATAGTTGCTACTGGTAGGTCTGATTTCCCCAATCAGGTAAACAACTCGCTAGGCTTTCCAGGAATATTTAGAGGTGCATTAGATGTTAGAGCGAAAACTATTACAGATGAGATGTGTATTGCGGCTGCAAAAGAGCTGGCTAGAATAGCGGAGGAAAAAGGCTTGTCAGAGGATTACATTATACCAACTATGGAGGATTGGGAGGTATATCCTAGAGAGGCCACAGCAGTAGGTATGAAAGCTATAGAACTAGGTCTAGCAAGATTAAAGATGAGCGAGGATGAACTCTATGAGACAGCTTATAATACTATAAAAGGCGCAAGAGAACTAGTACACATGATGATGAGAGAAGGGTTCATCCCTCCAGCTCCAGATTAGTCGATGGAAGTATTTAGATAACCCTATAAATCACCTAGTAATTTTTATGTCAAAATCTTCAGGGCGATTAGTGAGTATAAGTTTATCTCCTTCCATGTATTTATAGTTAATAGTATGTCAGAAGAGCTAGAAGGACTGGTTAAGATAGTAGAAGTTGAACCTATAAAGGATGAGATAATAATTATTGAAGGATTTCCTGATGTTGGTTTAGTTGGAACTATTGCAGCTTCATTTCTTACTGATAAGCTTCAAATGAAGGAAGTAGGCTACGTAGAATCTGATGCTCTACCTCCAATAATATCTGTAAAGAATGGGAAAGTCTTAGATCTAATTCGATTATATAGTGGAAACAACATAGTTGTAATCTTATCTGAAATACCTGTCCCTCTACCAATCATTAGACCTTTAAGCCAGAAGATAATTGAGTGGGCCATATCTAAGAAAGCTAAAATGCTAGTCAGTTTGACCGGGATGCCTGAACCTGGAAGATTAAATATCGATATACCAAAAGTATATGTTCTTGGAAGCAATATGAAGATCTCACAGGATGCATTGAAGATTGATGGTGTTGAAGCTTTCACAGACGGCTATATTACAGGAGTTAAAGGAATGATTTTAAGAGAGAGTATAAGAAGAGATTTCGATGCATTACTTATCTTATCACAAGCACACTTTAATTACCCTGACCCTGGATCTGCTGCAGAAACCTTGAAATACTTATCAAAACTTCTATCCATAAATATAGATGTAAAGCCGTTACTTGAGAGTGCAGAAGAATTGAAGTTAAGATTGAGAGATTTAATGCGTAGAACCAGCCAAGCTATGCAAGACGTACAGAAATCTCGTGAACTAGAACTTCCCGCAGTATATCTTTAAAGGGGGTGCACGGCATGGCTTATAGAAGAACTCTCTGGAAAATCATGCTTGATGAGTTCAAGAGAATAGAACAAGAATTAAGAAATCTAGAAGATGAATTTTATATGAGAATTAAAGGATTAGAATCTATGAGAGGATGTATAACCCCTCTCCATAATGTTTACGAGTCTGGAGATGAATTAATAATTACTGCTGATATGCCTGGGACTGATAAAGAAGAAATAGAACTTACAGCTGGAGAAGACTATTTAAAGATTGAAGCTCCCTGCCGCTCCCCTGCTAGAAAAATAAGAGAAGGAAAATACATACTACATGTAAGGCTACCAGTAGAGATTGAGCCTGAAAGTGTGAGAGCGAGATATAAGGATGGAGTACTAGAAGTAATTGCAAAAAAGAGGTTCAGAGGAGTAAAGATTAAGGTAGAATGAAAACTAGAACATTGAAGTCTTGAAGAAACTCTTTTATCCTTATTTTAGGATATCTAAGGTCGTCAATCTTATCTCGTTGGGCTTAATAGACTCGATAAGACTGCTCTCCAAGCTTTCAAGATGTTCTCCCTATTATATCCTCCACCACCTAGTACTAATAATCTACCTTCACATTTCTCCTCAGATATTTTGTGAAGTCTAGAAGTTGCATACTCATGGACTTTCTCACTATACATTAACCCTGTAAGGGGATCTCCAGCTAATCCATCAGCCCCTGCCTGCAATATAATAAATTCAGGGTTAAACTTATCTATGAATTGTTCAACTTCTCTCCATGCTTCTATGAATTCTTCATCTCCTGCTCCAGGCATTAATGGGATGTTCAGCTTTGTTCCTTCAGCTTCTCCTCCACCTCTTTCATGACTAAAACCTGTTCCAGGATAGAGTGTTCTACCATCTTGATGTATATCTGCTATCAAGACATCTTTATTGAAATAATAATCATAGAAAACCCCGTCTCCATGATGTGCATCAATATCAACATACAATACTTGCTTTAGCTTAACTATCTCAACTAAATATTTAATTGCAATGGATGCATCATTAAAGATGCAGAAGCCTCCAGCCCTATCTTTTCTTGCATGGTGTAATCCCCCTACAGGATTAAAGCCATGATTTATTACACCTTGAATTATCATTTTTACCAGCTTTAACGTTGAGCCAGTTACATAGAGTGATGCTTCATAGCATCCCTTGAAAGCAGGTGTATCTCCATAATCTAGATATCCGTAACCTGCTTCAGACTTCTTCTTAACAAAGTTAACATAATCTAAGTCGTGGAATAGTAGAACCTCATCTTCTCTAGCCAACTCAGGTTCAACAGCTATTAACTGCCCATGATATTTTTCTAAGAATTCAGGTAGGACTTCATTGTAGAATCTTTCAACTCTATCAGATCTAAAGGGATGAAACTCTGGAAAAGAATATAGGAGAGCTTCTTCACCATAAATAACTCCAACCTTACATTTCATGTTCATATCTATCCTTAAAATGATAACTTATAACATTTATAAATTCTATCTTCTTACATTACCTAGAGTGAGAAGAATAGCTACAGACACATACATTAATATGCAGCTATAGTAACAGTAATACAGAATGAAGATAATAGTCTTTGAAGATGATGCATATGAAAATCTTCTCCCATTAACTTATACGAGAGCAACATTTGAGTTAAGGATAGGTTCCAAAACAATTTTAGAAAATATAGTTGAGAGATTAAGACCAGAGAAGATTATAATATCAGCGAGGAAGTATCTTAAAAAGGCTTTAGAAGAAAGATATTCGGATGCTAGAGTAGAAGGAGAAATATTAGATGATGTATTAGTCGTTAATGGTCTCCTATATATTGGTAGGAAAGAATTAAAAACGATAAAGGATCTAATATCTGAAGAAAAAGATAAAGCCTTATTTCTTGGAAAAAGATTAGCCGCCGCTAAATTATCGGGAAAGAATCTAAGACAGAAGAATCTGGAAATAATCCATGACATTGAATCTTTGAAAAAATATGTAGAGATCAAGCATGCTGAAGACTTTAGACTAATATCTTATCCTTGGGATATCATAAACTATTTTCCAGAAATACTCCGAGAAGAACTAATTGATCGCATAGAGCTTCCTTCTGAAATTTACAACGGAGTACATATTAGAGGTGACAAAAGACTCATCTATATAGATGATAAAACAACTATTGAGCCAGGTACAATTATAGATGTCAGAAATGGTCCAGTATATATTGGGAAGAACGTAGAAATTGAGTCACCTTCAAGGATAATTGGTCCATGTTACATTGGCGATAATAGTATGATCTTAGGGGCGAGGATTGAATCATCTATAATTGGCGAAGAATGTAGAATTGGAGGAGAAGTAGTATATTCAATAATCCATAAATTCTCTAATAAGAGGCACTTTGGCTTCTTAGGCCACTCATATGTAGGTGAATGGGTTAATCTAGGAGCAGGATTCACGAATAGTAATCTTAAGAATACATATGGAGAAGTAAGAATGAAGATACGTGGAGAGAATATCAGTACAGGAAAAATCTTTCTCGGATGCTTTATAGGAGATCATGTTAGAGCAAGTATTGGGACGCTAGTCTATACAGCTAAGAAGATAGGTGTTGCATCACATATTCATGGAATTGTATCTGAAGACGTTCCATCCTTTACTTTCTATGCGAAAAGCCTTGGAGTAGAATTAATAGAACTAAATATAGAAAGTATACTGAAGTCGATAAATAGGATGATGTCTAGAAGAGGTCATACATTAAAACCTACAGAAGAAGAATTGTTAAGGAGGGTCTATGAAGAGACTGCTGGCGAAAGAAGCTCAGCTGGGGTTAGAAAGGGGCAAATAAGTATTTAATCATGGTTAATTATCATAGTGAAAATATATTATTCTCCTATATCATTATTATCTTAAAGGCATGAAGTCTATATATGATGAAAAAGACTTAGAGATATTAAAGATTCTCCAAGAGAATGGAAGAGCATCATACTCAGAAATAGCTAAAAGATTAGGATTAAGTGAAGCTGCAGTATATACTAGGATTCAGAAATTAATAAAACATGGTCTAATCAAGAAGATTCAGGCCATCGTTGATTCTGAGAGGCTTGGATTTAATCTTATAGCTATTGTAGCAGTAAAAGCTCAGCCCAGTAAGTATGAGTTTCTTCTAAGAGAATTATCAGGAATACCTGAGATAGCTGAGATATA
>Ga0197143_1001048_pt1 | contig 25030 bp, 25 predicted proteins | sample GBS70_MetaG_FD_148603 | JGI IMG/M metagenome (GOLD analysis project Ga0197143, IMG submission 148603) | Sediment microbial communities from Great Boiling Springs, Gerlach, Nevada, United States - GBS 70_MetaG | ecosystem: Environmental > Aquatic > Thermal springs > Hot (42-90C) > Sediment... | reverse complement strand
GTGGTCACGGCAGGAGAGGTAATATATGGGGTGGATAATGAGGAGATAGCCAGGAAAATTGTTGAAAAAAGAAAGCTCGCTTTATCTGCTAAAGAAGTAGAAGAACCTGTTACCCCACTGGATAAGATCCTTCAGCAGATCAAGCAAGGAGTAATAAAAGAATTAAGAATTGTGTTGAAAGGAGAGACCTACGGAGTTCTTAATGCATTAGAAGGACCGCTTGAAAAACTTTCCACTGAAAATGTTAAGGTGAAGATGTTGCACAGAGGCGTGGGAAATATAACCGAAAGCGATGTTATGCTTGCTATTGCTTCACAGGGAATAGTTATAGGTTTCAATGTGAAAGTAGAACCGAAAGCCAAAGAACTTGCCAAAGCGAAGAAGGTGGAGATAAGAATCCACAATATCATCTATGAACTTATTGAAGACGTAAAGAAGATGGTGCAGGGAATGATACCTCCTCCTGAGGTGTGGAAGCTCCTCGGAAGGGCTGAGGTTAAGCAAGTGTTTACAATTTCAGGCAATCTGAAAGTGGGTGGATGCTATGTCCTGGAAGGAAAAATCGTCAGAAATGCGAAGTGCATTGTAAAGCGGAATGGAGAAGAAGTTTACGAAGGAAGGATATCTTCGTTGAAGAGATTCAAGGAGGATATGAAGGAAGTGGAGAAGGGATTTGAGTGCGGTGTAGGAATTGAAGGATTTAATGATATAAAAATAGGAGATATAATTGAGTGCTATGAAAAAGAGGTCTCCTCCTGATGAGATGTTTGTAGGGGTTGTAAAATTGGAAGTGCTTATACCCTCCGCTTTCTCTTTAAAGGATAAGAGAAATGTGTTGAGGGGATTGAAAGAGAGTGTGTTTTCTAAGACAGGGGTAAGAATTATGGAGTTGAGCGGGGATGATAAATGGAATTTCAGTTCACTTGGATTTGCTGTTGTAAGTTCAAAAGAAGCGGAGGTTAAGAAATGGGTCGAAGATGTTCTGCGAATTCTGAACGAAAATAACGAAATCGAAGTGATAAAGAAAGGGGTAGACTATTTTAAATACGAGTGAAATGAAAAGGGATCCCGCCATAAGGAAGTCAAGGGTAGAAGCGTTGATTTTGAAGGAGGTTTCCGAGATCATCTTTTCGGAAATCAAAGACCCGAGGGTTCAGGGGACCATCATTTCGAGGGTAAAGGTTTCAGACAACATGACAAAAGCTACTGTGTATATAGTTCCCCAGAAAGATGTGAAAAGGCACATAGAAGGTTTAAAATCGGCTGCGGGATTTGTGAGGGCAATTTTGAGGAAAAGGGTATCTATGAGAATTCTTCCCACCATTTCCTTTGAGGTCGATGATGAATATGCTGTCCCGAAGGAGGAAGAGAAAGATGAAAAATTATAAAAGGCTGAGGAGATATATAGAAACCTCTCAAAAAGTTGCGATCTTGTCTCACGTCAATCCGGAAGCAGATGCCATAGGTTCTTCATTAGCCCTGTTTCATTTTCTTAACTCCATGGAAAAAAAAGTAGTGGTGATAAACAAGACAGGAGTTCCCGAAACCCTTAGATTTTTACCTGGTTCGGAAAAAATAAAAAGCACCCTTCCTTCTGAGGTTGACCTTTACATAATCCTTGATACTGCTTCTCTTAAGAGAACAGGATTTGAAATCGCCAAAAATAAAGAAACTCCTCCTATAATAAACATAGACCATCACGTTACAAATGAGAAATTTGGACACCTTAATATAATAGACCCTGAAGCCTCTGCCACAGCAGTTCTTGTATTCAGATTTTTACGTCGCATAAACTTTCCCTTGAACAGGGAGATAATGACGAACATATATGCTGGGATATACGAAGATACAGGGGGTTTTTCTTATCAAAATACCAATGCCGAGTGTTTTAAAATTGCTAGTATGATGGTAAAAAATGGACTGGACCCTTCGTATGTAGCACGGATGTTAAGGGAAGAAGTGCCGCCGAGAAAGTACCTCCTTCTAGGGGCTGCTCTTTCTACCCTAAAAATATATCCAGAAATTAAAACTGCAACGATGTTTGTTAGAAAGGATATGAAAAAGAAGTTTGGTACCTCATGGGAAGATACCGATGGATTTGTGGATTATCCCAAATCAATAAAAGGGATAAAAGTGGGTGTACTTTTTAACGAGAGAGAAGATGGGTCCATAAAAGTCAGTATGAGAAGCAAAGATGATGTTGATATTTCATGGATTGCGAAAGAATTCGGGGGAGGAGGTCATAAGAACGCAGCGGGGTTTGAATTAAACAAAGAGGAAGTAAAAAATATAAAAAAGTATGAAAAGGAACTTTTTAAAATGCTCAAGATGGCAGTGCAATGAAAACGGTTTTTTTAATGTCTATAAAGAAAAAGGATGGACTTCTACACAGGTGCTCAACCAACTTAAAAAATTTATTGATGTTAGAAAAGCAGGGCACATGGGAACTCTGGACCCTATGGCATCTGGGGTTCTTGTTATTGGGGTAAATAGGGCAACGGAGTTTTTTGAATACTTCAAATTTGTGGAGAAAAAATATGTTGCAGTAATTATGCTGGGAGTAAAGACAGATACAGATGATATTACGGGGACCCGAATAGAAGAAAAACCATTCTCCCATGTGAGGGAAGAAGACATCCAGATGGTATTGAGAAAATATGAGGGCGAAATCGAGCAGATTCCCCCTCAGTTTAGTGCTTTGAGAGTAGGAGGTAAGAGGGCATATTCCCTCGCAAGAAAAGGAATTGAATTTTCCCTCAAGCCCAGAAAGGTTTTTATAAGATATATTAAACTCCTTTCAGTTGACCTGCCATTTATAAAGGTAGAAATTCTCTGCGGGAGTGGCACCTACATACGGGCTATTGCGAGGGATGTGGGAGATGCTCTTGGAACATGCGGAACTCTTGCGGAACTGGAGAGGGTAGAGTTTGGACCATTTTCTGTAAAGGAGAGCAAAAAACTGCAGGAGATAATAGAAAATCCTCCTTCTCATTTTCTCCCCGTGAAACCGTACATTTTACCCTTTCCCCATTATGAGATAAAAGCAGAAGAGGTTGAAAAACTCAAAAATGGTGATATAAATTTTTTAAAAGGGAGGATTGAAGATGGTCCTTTTTGCATTATATTTAAAGACAGTTTTCTCGCAATCGGATATAAAAATAAAGGTGGAATAATGTTTTCAAACTTAATAAAATAAATGTCAGGAGGTAACGCGATGCCACTTCTACCAGAGGAGAAGAAAGAAATAATAAACGAATTTAAGAGACATGAAAAGGATACAGGTTCGCCGGAGGTTCAGATTGCAATTCTGACACACAGGATAAATAGACTCACAGAGCATTTTGCTGTCCATAAAAAGGACCACAGTTCTAAAAGAGGGCTTCTGAGACTCGTTGCACGGAGGAGAAAGCTTCTCAATTATCTGAAAAGGACAGATAAAGAGCGTTACTTCGAGATCCTCAAAAAATTGAACTTGAGGAAATAAAAGGTGAAAGAGGAGGTAAAGGTAGATATAGGCTCAGAAAAGATTATTTTTGAGACCGGTGAACTGGCGAGGCAGGCAGATGGGGCTGTTTTGTGTAAAGTAGGAGAGAGTGTGGTTCTGTCTACGTGCGTGATGGCGGAAGAAAGTGAGGGAGAAGTAATTGACTTTGTCCCTCTCACAGTGGAATACCGGGAGAAAAGTTATGCTGCTGGAAAAATTCCTGGTGGATTTATAAAGAGAGAAGGTAAGCCGGGAGAAAAAGAGATTCTTACCTCTCGCCTTATAGACAGAGGGATAAGACCGCTCCTTCCCGATCATTTAATGAGAGAAATTCAGATTATAAGTTGGGTTTTATCCGCTGATGAGTCGGAGCCCGATGTGATAGCAATAAATTCGGCTTCCGCGGCACTGTACATTTCTCACCTTCCTTTTGAAATACCAATAGCGGCAGTAAGAGTAGGGTATAAGGACGGGAAATTTTTTGCGGGTTTTTCTTCTCCCGGAGAAGATAGCGAGTTAGATATAGTGGTGGCTGGCACCGAAGAGGCTATCACGATGGTGGAGGGAGGAGGAAGAGAGGTTAAAGAGGAAATTTTTGTTCAAGCACTTGAGTTTGCTCACCCTTCTATAAAAGAGATAATCAGAGGGATAAAAATTCTGAGGGAAAGGGTTGGAAGGGAAAAAGTTCACATTCCTATGGATTCGGAACTAATAGAGATAAAAAGCAGTCTCCTCGAATATAAAGAAGATATTGAGTCGGCTCTTAAAATAAAGGAAAAGAAAAAGAGAAGAGAATCGCTCGAGGGAATATATAATGATGCATTGATGAAGTGGAAAGAGAAAATAAAAGATGAATCTCTCTTAAAAAGTGCAAGATCGCTCTTTCTAAAGTCTTTCAAAGAACTGGAAAAAGATATTCTGAGAAGGTGGATAAAAGAAAAGGGGTTAAGAATAGATGGAAGGGGGCTGGATGATTTGAGAGAAATAAGATGCGCAGTGGGCGTTCTTCCACGCACTCATGGTTCGGCAATCTTTCAGAGGGGAGAGACCACAGCACTGGTTGTGACTACCCTGGGCACAAAAGAGGATGAGCAGATAATAGAGGCACTTGGTGGAGATTTTTCCAAAAGGTTTATGCTTCATTACAATTTTCCTCCTTTCTGTGTGGGTGAGGTGAGACCAATAAGAGGTCCCGGAAGGAGAGAAATAGGGCACGGAGCCCTAGCGGAAAGGGCATTTTTATCTCTCATTCCGGAGAAGGAGGTATTTCCATACACCATAAGGGTTGTATCTGATATCCTTGAGTCAAACGGCTCTTCCTCAATGGCAACAGTATGTGGGGCTTCCCTTTCCATGATGGATGCAGGGGTTCCGTTGAGGAAGGCTGTGGCAGGTGTGGCAATGGGTCTTGTGAAAGAGGACGAGAAGTTTTTCATTCTTACAGATATTCTCGGAGATGAAGACCATCTGGGTGATATGGATTTCAAAATAGCAGGAACGAGGGAAGGTATTACTTCGGTCCAGATGGATATAAAGATAAAAGGTGTTACTCCTCAAATAATGGGGGAGGCGATTGAAAAGGCGAGAATTGCGAGGATGAAAATTCTTGATATAATGGATTCTGTGATTTCGGAGCCGAGAAAAGAGCTTTCTCCTTATGCTCCAAGAGTATTAAGGCTTCAGATAAATCCTGACAGGATAAAAGACCTGATAGGTCCTGGCGGAAAGAACATAAAGTCAATAATAGAAGAGACAGGAGTAAAGATAGATATAGAAAACGACGGAAGAGTATTTGTGTTTTCCACAGACAGTAAAAACGCAGAAAGGGCTCGGGAGCTGATAATGTATTTCACAGGAGAAGTGGAGATCGGAAAGGTTTATACTGGAAAGGTGAAGAGGATCGCCGATTTTGGTGCTTTTGTTGAGATCTTTCCTGGAGTTGAAGGGTTGATTCATATTTCCCAGCTGGATTACAGAAGGGTGAAGAGGGTTACAGATGTGGTGAAGGTTGGTGATGAGGTTCCCGTCAAGGTAATAGGAATAAATGAAGACGGAAAGATCCAGCTCTCGAGAAAGGAAGCATTGAAAGAGGTAGGGCAGGATGAAAGGAAGAAAAATTGAGAAAACCCTTTTGCCCAATGGAATAACAGTTCTTACCGAAGAAATATCTCATACATATTCTGTAGCAGGTGGTGTGTATGTGAAAGTTGGTTCAAGGCACGAACTTCTTCACGAGGAGGGACTTTCCCACTTTATTGAACATATGTTGTTTAAAGGAACTGTGAACAGGGACGCTTTAACAATTGCTAAAGAGATGGACGCAATAGGAGGGACGATAGATGCATTTACATCAAAGGAGTTTACCTGCTATTACTTCAAAGTGCTGCCGTCCAATTTGAAAAAGGCACTTGAGTTAATAGCAGATATGCTTTTGAATCCCGTCTTGAGAGAGGAAGATGTGGAGAAAGAAAAAGAAGTTGTGATTCAGGAAATATTGAGTGTGGAAGATACTCCGGAGGAATATGTTCAGGAACTCATGTTCCGCCATTTTTTCAGGGGACATCCTTTGAGCAAGTTTTTGCTGGGGACTGTGGAGTCTGTTGAGGGTTTTTCAAGACATAAAGTGTTAAATTTTATGAACACCCATTATCATTCAGGGAATTTGATAGTAAGCGGGGCAGGAAATGTTCTTCACAACGAATTTGTGCAATTAGTATGGGAAAATTTCAAAAATATTATGACGGGTGTAAGTCCTGATGGTTATTTCAGCACCAGTTTTAACCCGGAAAAAATAGTAGTGGTCCATAAGCCTTTAGAGCAAATTCACCTCTGTATAGGATTTGAAGGTATGAAATATGGTGAAAAGAGAAGATATTCTCTCTCCCTTTTCTCTACAATCTTTGGAACTTCTAACAGTTCCAGACTCTTTCAGGAAATAAGAGAAAAAAGAGGGTGGGCATACGATGTTTATTCTTTTACTCACTCTTACTGTGATACCGGAGTTTTCGGAATTTACCTTGCTACCAGGAAGGAACATGTGAAGGATGTTATAAAAATTATCATGGACCAGCTGGCAGAAATTAAAGATAAGGGGTTTAAAGAAGAGGAAATTGAAATTGCGAAACAGAATCTTGTGAGTTCCTTTCTTATCTCGTCTGAAAATACGGACGTTTCAATGCTAAGGTTGTCAAAGAATTATCTCTACACAGGAAACCTTATATCCTGTGAAGAGGTTGTGAAGAATATAAAGGAAGTGGAAAACGATGAATTGAAAAAGATTGCCGGCAGATTTCTTGATCTGAACCACAGCACATTTGTTTTTCTCGGAGAGGCAGAGGATAAAGAAATTTCAGGAATCTTTTAATTTACTTTTCTTCCACACTCTTCCACGCTTCGTACAGTCCGGGAACGGTGTGGAGGTGTTCCATTTCTTCGGGCTCAATCCATTTGATTTCTATATGTTCCCAATCGATCTTTATCTGAGGATTTTTCACCAAAAAAAGAAATGGATGCACTATCCATTTCCGCCGGAGTTCTTCATCAATAACTTCTACTGGTTTCCCCTCTTTTATCAGTTCTACCTCTTCCTTTTTCAATCCGGTTTCTTCTTCAATTTCTTTAAATGCTTGATTCAAGGGTTCGTCCTCTAAATAACCCGCTACCCCTCCCCATCTTCCTCTGTAGGTCCCCACTTTTTCGCTTCTTTTCATAATCAGGATTTTACCATCCTCCCTTTTTAAAAAACAGGTCACCACATGCTTTTCATCCATTTTTCCGGAGACACTCATCTTTCAGGAAGGAGCAATCTCGGATTTATCGGTTTTGCTTTCCATCTTATTTCAAAATGGAGATGGGGAACGGTGGCATTCCCTGTTTTGCCCACCTCGGCTATGATCTGTCCTTTTTTCACTTTATCCCCTGCTTTTACATAGTTTATTTTGTTGTGAGCATATACAGTAGCGTAATCTCCATCGTGCTTAATAATTATAAGGTTTCCATAACCTTTCAGTTCATCTCCGCTGTATATCACTTTTCCATCACAAGCAGCTCTCACAGGGGTGCCCTCTGGAGCCGTTATATCAATTCCATCGTGAGGAACTCCGTCTCTTATTCCGAATTCGGATGTGACGGTTCCATTAACCGGCCAGATAATTGAAATGGGTCCTCTTTCTTCTTTTTCCTTCTCTTTCCCGATTTTCTGGACTTTCGTGAGGTTGATTTTTTCTTCCCTGTGTGGTTTTTTCTTTATTTCCTTTGCACCCGGTATGAATATTACCTGTCCTTCTTTTATCTGAGAGGGGTCTTTGATGTGATTTATCATTATTATTTCTTTAAGAGAAACCCCATAGGAAATAGAGATGGAGTAAAGGGTCTCCCCTTTTTTCACAGTGTAATAAATTCCGTAAGGTGCACAGGCATACAGGATGACAAAAAGGAGAACACCAGGTATTCCTACTGCCCTCATCATTTCATAACCTTCCCTATGATTACCCATCCTGCGATAAACAGTATTACAAAAGCAATTGCCAGTTTGTTAAGATGGTTGTAAATAAAACGGTCAGCCCTTTCACCGAAGAAAAAGAGGAGTGTGGCTACGAGGAAGAACCTCGCTCCTCTTCCTATAATGGATGCTATTATAAAGACTGCCATTGAAATTTTGAAGGCTCCAGCACTGATTGTAAAGGCTTTATAAGGGATCGGGGTAAATCCCGCAATTGCTACTGCCCATCCTGCATATTCATTGTATAATCTTCCCGCATAATTAAAGCTTTCCTCAAGATGATAAAAACTTATAATTTTTTTGCCCACTGCTTCCATAAGCCCGAAGCCTATGTAATACCCGAAAATGCCTCCCAGCACGGAAAAAAGGAGGGAAAGAAAGGCGTAGAAAAAAGCCCTGTTTGGTTTTCCGAGAGATAACGGAATCTGGAGTACATCTGGTGGTACGGGAAAAAATGAAGATTCCGCAAAAGAAATTGCGCACAGAGCCCAGCCTCCATAAGGTGTATCGGCGAGCCCTGTTACCCATCTGTAAAGTTTCTTAATCATTCCTTCCACCCATAGGCTCCGATAAGTTTTACAAACCTACAACCTCCGAGGTTTTCTTCTTCAAATTTATTTCCCTTTTTTGTCACTCTGTAAAGAGATTGGGAATATTCGTCTCCGCAGGGAATAACAAGCCTTCCTCCATCGGATAATTGCTCAAGAAGGGGTTGAGGAAAGTGTGGTGCTCCAGCAGTTACGATTATTCCGTCATAAGGAGCATACTCCTTCCATCCCAGTGTCCCGTCTCCTATTCCGAACTTTATATTTTTATATCCAAGTTCCTCAAGAACCTTCATAGCCCTTTTTGATAGGGAGGGAATTCTTTCTATCGTGTAGACCTCTTTGCACAATTCAGCGAGGATTGCTGTTTGGTATCCTGAACCCGTTCCTATTTCAAGAACCCTTTCATGACTTTTGAGTTCCAGTGCTTCGGTCATGAGAGCCACTATGTAAGGCTGTGAAATAGTCTGTCCCTCTCCTATAGACACCGGGTGGTCACCATAGGCAATTGAAATAAGTGATTCGGGCACAAACAGATGCCTTGGCACCTTTTTCATAGCTTCTATCACCCTCTCGTCCTTTATCCCCCTCCTTTTTATCTGGTATTCAACCATCTCCAATCTTTCTTTTTCAAAATCTTTCTCAAAATCTACCATAGGTCATTGAACAATTTTTTCAATCCTTCCATCACATTGTAATTGGTCAAGTCCACATTAATCGGTGTGATAGACACATACCCCTCTTTGATTGCTTCTATATCCGAACCTTCCAGAGGAATTTGATTATTTGTGTTGTTTCCTCCAATCCAGTAATACCATTTTCCTCTTGGATCCTTCCTCTTTACTACCTGTTCTTTATATATCCTTTTTCCCTTTCTCGTAACTTTTATACCCTTTATCTGATTTATATTAGACACATTTGGTACATTTACATTCAAAAATGTATCCTGAGGAAGTCCGTGTTCAAGGATGACCGTTATAATTTTCTCAGCCACAATGACTGCCGGTTCAAAATGGAAATTCCTTCTTCCTTCAATTGATATGGCGATTGACGGGATTCCAAGGAGGGTTCCTTCAAAGGCTGCTGACACCGTTCCGGAATAGGTTATGTCGTCTCCGAGGTTCTCACCCAGGTTGATCCCAGAAACGATTATGTCAGGTTTTTTCTTCAAAAGACCATTCACTGCAAGATGGACGCAGTCAGAAGGTGTGCCGTCTACAGAGTAGACCATGTTTTTAACCTTTCTAACTCTTAAGGGTCGATGAAGGGTTACTGCATGACTTGAGGCACTCCTTTCCCATTCCGGAGCCACTATATAGGTTTTCCATTTTTTTGAGAAGGCATCGTAAAGGGCGTGTAAGCCGGGAGAATTTATTCCATCATCGTTTGTGAGCAAAACGACCTTTTTCTCCATTTGATACAATTATAAAAAATCCAGAATTTAAAGCAAAATAGTGCATTTCTTCATTAAAATTTCTATCCGAAAATTTTTACTGCGGTAAAAGAGAGGAGAGATAATAAACAGGCCTCAAACCAGTTTCTTGATGAGAGAAAAAAGAAAAACTTGCAAAAAGGGCACTCTTCAATAATTTTGTGTAAGTTTTATATATTTTTTTTCATTTTTTATTTCATAGGACTGGAAGGTATGCTGGAAGAGGAGGTGGAGGCTCTCTAGGTAGGCTTTGAAAAAGGGGTCTGGGCGAAGCCATTTTCTGGAATGGAGATTTTTGATGAAGATAGCCCATTTTGCGAAGAGTATTTTTTCAGAAGTATCCGCCTGAGTTAATTCTTATTTTTTCAGGTTCTTTGTGGAGGTTTTCGGGGCATTTGTTGATTTCAGCCTTGACCTTATTTCTTTGGGGAAGATAGTAAAGTTAGTGTATAGGTCTAATTTTGATTTTATTTCTTCGGCGAAATGTGGGTGATGGGATTTGATAGATGCTAAAAAGTTTTTTCAATTTGTGTTATCTTTTCCAGGATCTCTTTTAGGGCTTCATACTTCATGTTGACCTCCTTTCACAGGTATTTTGTCCACTTTCCCCTTTTGGGGCAGGGCTTTTTTTCTCCTTCTTATCATCATTTTTACATACACAAAATTATATTAACTCCCGCAAGGGATAGAAATTTAAAGTGGAGCAACAGATATGATCTGAGGAAGGAACTTAAATGAGGCAACACTGATATAGTTTGATTCTCATCTATGGCTTTTGCCAGCGAAAGTAGTATTTAATTCCAGAGCAGGAGTTTTTTATTCCATCCATTTGTATTCCCTGATCATTAGAAATGGAAAGATGGGAAGTTTTATCAAATTGGTTATCATCGGGCTGGAGATTCTTAAAAGCCGTTTCATTTCCTGTGTATCTGTGTATACCTTTCTTTTACATTTCATCTTTGTTGGCGGATGGGATATGCGGGTAGATTGGGATGATTTTATCCAGTATGGATCAAGGAAGAGTGCTATGCCTCTTTTATATATGATATGGGAGGAGGGATTTCAATTTTTCGTAAGGACTATTTCCGTTCATAGGTCTTCAGTTGTAGATATAAATCCACCCTAAGGCATTGTTTAAAAATTCTTCTTCTGCTTATTTCATTTAACCCAAATCTCAAACCCCTTCTCCCTGGTGATTCTGTGTATGTGAGTCTACATTTTTTCCTTGATTTCTTAATTTTCAGGAGTAGAGTGGAAAGAAAAAGGAGAAATCCGTGAAGAAACTGTTCATCGCATTAGCACCCATAATAATGATGGGGTGTGTAAAAACGGTCTTTCTTGCTGAAAACGCTCAACCTTTATCCGTGGTTCCAAAGGAATGGGAGAATGTGGTTCTGAAGTCGGTAAGGGGACCCGACCAGAGGTATATCCAAGCAGAGGGATTGGTGTTCCAGCTGGGGGATTCTCCTACATCTATTTTAAAAAGGACTCTTCAGAAGAGGTTGAAAGGAAAAAGCGGAGGAATTTATCTTTATGTGGATAATGTCCGTTATGCAATTACAAGAAATTCAATCGGGGTTGGTGCCGATTTTATACTCAAAAAGGAAAATGAGACAAAGAAGTTCTCATTCGAGCATACAGTCGATATTCCGGTTGGAATGACAGGGGAATACGAATTTAACAGAAAGGAAATACTTGAAAACGCTCTTTCAAGGGCAGTGGTTGACCTTACAGACATTTTTCTTTTTAATCCAGAATCTCTTCAATTTATAGGAGGAAGCCCTGTCCCACCTAAGGATTCGGCTCTTCTGTCCGATGTGAATGTTGGTCCTGTTGTGCCCTTGAAACCGTCCTCAGAAGAGAGATATGCTACAGGGAGGATTCTCTGGGGAAATGCAGAGACCGAGAATAATTTTATGGGAACCATTCTATTAGGTGATATGAAGGGTGGATTTTTCTATCTCTACAATAGAGAGGGGATGAAGGGAGTGATACCAAGGTATGGAGTGGGATTGGGAGGGATGGGCGGAGGGGGTTTTTCAGCATTTGTATTCAATTTTACAGGCGGGGTTGAACTTGGCTACCACGGCACAATGAAGACAAGAAGTGGATATGTGAGTTATCCTGGTTTCACCCTCATTGTTGTCCCACAGCTTTTATGGACAGGAGTAATTGGTGAAAGGAGTGAAGGGGGAATCTCAGTTTCCATGGTAGCGAACCTGTTTATGGTTGGAGGAAGTTTTGAGGTGGATATTCCGATAATGAAATATGCAGGGTTAACAGGAGGTGTGTTTGGAGGGACAGGAGGAGTGGTGGTGAGCGTGGATGGCTTCTCCGCATCCTCAGACCTCGGTTTTATCTGGTATCCAATGGGCGACTTATACATTCAGACATCCGTGGGAAGGTTTTCTGTGGGAATGGCATTTCAACAGCTCGTTTCCTCAGCAGAAAATATTGGTTCGGTTTTTGACAATCCCATGATTACAATAAAATATGAGATGAGAGCAGGAAGGGGACTTGCATACACGAAATCTGAGATTGCAGCAGGAAAAATTGAATGGACAAAAGAAGAAGTCCTTTCAAATCCCAAAAATGTCTTCAGAAACCCGCGGGCAATAAAGATAGAAACGCCTCCAGTTCTTGAGGAAGAATAAAAAGGATTTTCCTTAGAGGGTTTGTAGGCTGTTCCTGATTCTAAGAAATTCTGGAGAAGACCTTTCAAAAGGAACAAAAATAGGCTCGCAGTTCTTTTCAGGAGAGAAACTCTGCTATTATTTCACAAATCCTGTCTATTTCTTCGTCTTTCAATTCAGGAAAGATAGGAAGGCTCAAAACCCTTTCAGCGCATTTTTCAGAAACGGGAAAATCTCCCTTCTTATACCCTAAATCTTCAAAGGACTTCAAGAGGTGGAGGGGTACTGGATAATGTATTCCGGTTGCTATTCCATTTTTTGAAAGTTCCTTTTGAAGTTCGTTTCTTTTTTCAGTCTCAATAACAAAGAGGTGATACACAGGCTCAGCCCATTCTTTTGGCTTTTTTATTTCAACCCCCTTTACACTGCAAAGATTTTTAAGATATCTTTTTGCAATCTCTCTTCTTCTCTCATTCCACCTGTCAAGGTGTTTCAATTTTGTTCTGAGAATTGCTGCCTGAATTGTATCGAGCCTCGAATTGAATCCCCTAATTATATGGTCGTATTTTTCCATTCTTCCGTGATTTCTCAACATAAAAACCTTCTCCGAGAAATTTCTGTCAGAAGTTATGACTGCTCCACCGTCTCCAAAGGCACCGAGGTTCTTTGCAGGGAAAAAGCTGAAACATCCCGCATTCCCTATGCTTCCTACCCTTCTGAATTTTCCTTCAAAAAGAACCCTTGCTCCGTGTGCTTGAGCGCAATCCTCAATTACAAATAAGTTGTATTTTTTCGCCACATCCATTATTTCTTCCATATTGCAGGGATGTCCGTAAAGGTGGACGGGAATGATTCCTTTTATCCTCTTTCCAGTTACCCTGTCAATTCCGTTTTTTACCCTTTCGTTGAGAAACCTGCGCAGTTCTTTCGGAGAAAGAGTGTAAGTCTCATCGTCAATGTCGACAAAAACCGGCGATGCTCCTGTCATCCAGATTGCTTCCGCGGTTGCAACGAATGTAAAAGGAACTGTGATGATTGCATCTCCCTCTCCTGTTCCGAGGGCTCTCAATGCTAAATGGAGTGCATCTGTTCCACTGTTTACACCGATGCAATATTCTACCTCACAGTATTTTGCGAATTCCTCTTCAAAGAGTTTGAGTTCCTCACCCAGGATAAACCCGGTATTTTCCATACATCTTTCTATTGCAAAAGTTAACTCATTCTTTATCGATTCTATATTTCTTCTCAGGTCAACAAGCGGAATCTTCATGAATTAAATAATAACATTTAAAAAAATTTTTGGAAAGAAATTTGTGAAAGTGCTTGCCGAAAGAGATGGGGTGTTTAAAAACGATGAACCCCCCTTAACCCTTTTACATTTCCATTTAAAAATTTTTTTGATATATTTATCCTCATGAGGAGAATTGTTTCGAAAGGACGCAAGAAGAGATAGAGATGAAAGTGAAGAATTTTATGCCCAGTGTTTGGATTTTGAAATGAAGCCCAATATTTGTGTTATAGGAGCCGGATACTGGGGTAAAAACCTCGTGCGCGTTCTTCATGAAATGGGCTGTTTATATGGGGTTTGTGATATAGATTTTAAAAAACTTGAGAAACTGAGGTCAGAATACGAGTTCAAAGTCTTCACCAGTTTAAAAGACGCTCTGAATGACGAAGAAATAGATGGGTATGTAATTGCTGTTCCTCCCTCTTCTCTCGATAGGGTGGCTATTGAGGTTTTAAAAAGGGGAAAGCACGCTTTTGTTGAAAAACCCCTTTCCCTTTCATTGAAGGGGTTAGAAAGGATGATAGAAATTTCCGAGAAAAAAGGAGTGGTTCTAATGGGAGGATATATACTGATTTACAACGAAGCGCTGTCGTTCATCAAGAACTGGTTTGATTCAGAAAAGCCGTTCACTTACTACATCTATTCACAGAGATTGAATCTTGGGATAATAAGGGAAGATGTGAATGTCTGGTGGAACCTTGCACCCCACGACATCTCAATAGTCCTATTTTTGTTCAATGAAAAACCCGATTATGTCAGGGCATCCGGTTCTTCTTTTATAAGGAGGGCAATTGAAGACGTGGTTGTGGGAGAAGTTTCCTATTCGAATGGAATGAAGGTGTACATTCATGTGAGCTGGATTGATCCCTGTAAAATCAGAAGGACAGTGTTCATCACCAGCAAAGGAATGATAGAGTTTGACGATACAAAGGTAGATGAGAAGGTAAAAATCCATAAAAAAACAGTTGAGAAGAAGGAAGTTGAGAAAGGACTCGGAGATTTTTCCTCTTTTGCTGAGTTTCAGGTCATTCTCCGTTCAGGAGACACGCTTATTCCCGCAATAAGGATGAAGGAACCCTTAAGGGTTGAAATGGAACATTTTGTAGATTGCATTCTTAAAAAGAGGAAGCCGTTTACGGATGGTGTATTTTCCTATGAGGTCCTAAAGGTGATTGAGGCGGGCGGAAGGTCCTTAAAATCAGAAAGGAAGGTAAAGATAAATTGGGAGAGATAAAGATATATCCAGGGGTTAAACTGGGCAAAGATGTCAGGATTGAAGAATGGGTGGAGATAGGAGTTCCTCCGCGGGATCAGACCGAAGAAATTCTGGAAACTGTGATAGGAGATAATACGTTTATAAGGTCAAAGACAATTATATATGCTGGAACAAAGGCAGGGAAAAACTTTTTCACCGGACACATGGTTATAATAAGGGAGCGGTGCATTATAGGAGATAATGTGAGCATTGGAACAGGAAGCGTTCTGGAGAGGGATGTAAAGATAGGAAATGGTGTGAGAATTCATTCACAGGTTTTTATTCCCGAGTATACAGAGATTGAAGATGAGGCATGGATTGGTCCAAGGGTTGTGATAACCAACTGTCTTCATCCCCTGTGCCCTTTGAGTAAAAAGTGCCTCAAGGGTCCGCTGATAAGGAAAAAAGCAATAATAGGAGCAAATGCGGTGCTCCTTCCCGGAATAGTGATCGGAGAAAATGCTTTTGTGGGTGCGGGTTCAGTTGTGACTTCGGATGTTCCTGATGGGAAGGTAGTGGCAGGAAATCCTGCAAGGATAATCAAAGATATCTCCGAGTTAAAATGCCCTTACGACCTTATTGACAAACCTTATGGCTGAGTTTTCTCAAACAAGTTAACACAAATCGATTTTCTCGCATAGTTATTATATTTCCACATTATTAGGGGGTGAAGAGAAAAAGATTTTTTCAGAAAATTCGTCTCTTTCAGAGCCGAAGGGGCTACTTTGCATACTCCCTCGCAAACTTTCCGTCCGTTCAAAAATATAACCTTCTTTATTATTTAACAAAAATCCCTGAGCCACTTGCTCTAATCATATTTGTTGTAGTTTGCTGAAGTTTCTTTTTAATCATAGTTACACCTGCTGGTATTTCCGCCATCAGGGGGTATTTTTATTACTTTTCCCTTCTCCTTTTCATCTCATACACAAAATTCAAGATATCCCCTTTTCTCAAGAGGGATTCGTAAAAGCAAAGCGGGAGTTAATATAATTTTGTGTATGTAAAAATGATGATAAGAAGGATGAAAAAGCCCTGCCCCAAAAGGGGAAAGTGGACAAAATACCTTGAAAGGAGGTCAACATGAAGTATGAAGTCTTAAAAGAGAGTAGAAAAGATAACACAAATTGAAAAAACTTTTCAGAATCTATCAAATCCCATCACCCCATTTTCCTTGAAGAAATAAAATCAAAATTAGACCTATACACTAACTTTACTATCTTCCCGAAAGAGATAAGGTCAAGGCTGAAATCAACAAATGCCTCCGAAAACCTCCACAAAGAACCTGAAAAAATAAGAATTAACTCAAGCGGATACTTCCAGTCTGAAAAAAAATACTCTTCGCAAAATGGGCTATCTTCATCAAAAATCTCCATTCCAGAAAATGGCTTCGCCCAGAACCCTTTTTCAAAGCCAGCCTCCAGAGCCTCCACTCCTCTTCCAGCATACCTTCCAGTCCTATGAGATAAAAAATTATTGAAAAGTGCTGTAAAAGTGGTTTTTTATTTTTAGAATTTTCCCATGGTTCTGGTAATTTTTCTTCCCAGAACAATTTTGGGTTCAGAGCCAAGATTTTTTGCTTTTCACCGCGTATTTACCCCTTTGTGCTTGACAGCCTTTTCAATGGTTATTAAAATGGGAGGATGGATGAGAAGTTGAGAAGGGTCGTTTCCCTCTTTTTAGGTCCGCTTGTAGCGTTATGTGTTTATTTCATCCCTGTAGAAGGAATTTCACCCTCTGCCCATAAGCTTCTTTCCATTTTTTGTCTGGTGATTCTGTGGTGGATCGGAGAACCAATTCCTCTTGGTCTTACTTCTTTGACCATTCCGTTTTTCATCGTAATAACAGGGATAGCGACTCCTAAAGAAGCTTTTGCTGAATTCTCAAATCCAATAATTTTTCTCTTCCTCGGGAGTTTCATAATAGCAGAGGGTGTGAGAAAGCATGAGCTTGACAGGTATTTCGCAGTAAAAATTTTAAGACTTGCTGGCAGGGATTCGAGGACAATCGTTCTTTTGTTGTGCGGATTTTCGTGGTTTTCTTCCTTCTGGCTGAGCAATACAGCGGTGACTGCAATGCTCCTTCCCCTTGCCTATGGTATTGCGAAGGGGGTGAAAGAGAGGAATTTTATGTGCGGACTTCTTCTCTTTATGGCTTATTCAGCATCCATAGGAGGGGTAAGCACTCCTGTTGGAACTCCTCCAAACCTTATCACCCTTGGTTTTTTTGACACTCTTTTGAATTATCACATGGGATTTTTGAAATGGATGATACTGGCAATTCCCATGACTTTTTCTATGTTCGTAGCAGTGTATTTAATAATGAGGCTTATCTACATAGAAAAAATAGATTTTGGAGAGGTTCATGTTGGAGAGACAGACAGAGGGTTATCAAGGGCTCAGAAAAATCTTCTTTTTGTCCTTGGACTCGTTATCTTTTTCTGGATAGCTCCGGGAGTTCTTCAGATATTTTTGAAAGACGAAAATTTAAAAAAATTTCTTTCAACAAGGATACACGAAACAATACCTGCAGTTGGAGGTGCAATTCTTCTTTTCCTCATTCCAACCAATTTTAAAAACCTTGAGTTTACCCTTTCTCCATCCATTATCAAGGAAATAGAATGGAACACAATTCTGCTTTTCGGTGGAGGACTTACTCTTGGTGAGATGATGATAAAAACAGGTTTAGGTAGTTTCTTATCTGATAAACTTTTCTCTTTTATAAGTCATTCAAACATCTTTTATATAACTTTATTTTTCAGCACAATAGGGATTTTTTTTACTGAAATTATGTCAAACACTGCTACTGCAAACATGTTGATTCCACTTATTATCTCTTTCTGTCAGAAAAACAATATCTCTCCAATTATGCCATGCCTTGCAACCTGTTATGCCTGCAGTTTTTCTTTTTGCCTTCCTGTCGCAACTCCACCGAATGCGATCGTGTATTCATCAGGATACATAAGAATTACCGAAATGATAAAGGTAGGGTTGCTATGTAATGTTACCGGTATTATAATAATAAACACATGGCTGAACATTGGACATTATTTCCATCTGATATGAAGGAAGGGAAGGGCAGTGAACTGCCTCTGTATGAAAGGGTCAGACCAAGAAGGCTTGATGAGATAATTGGTGAGGAAGAAGTTGTTGAATCTGTAAGAAAGAGATTAAAGATTCATCCCCCTCCTTCTTTTATAATCTGGGGACCACCGGGAAGCGGTAAGACAACATTGGGTCTTGCTATTGCAAGGGAAATATCGGAGTTTATTTTTTCTTTCTCCGCAGGTAGTTCTACACTTAAAGAAATAAAGAGGGCTATTGATGAGGGAATTCAGATAAGGAAAAAGACCGGTAAGTATTCAACGATATTTATAGATGAGATTCACAGGTTCAACAAAGCACAGCAGGATTTTCTCCTTCCCTATCTTGAAAAAAGAGAGGTTGTTATTATAGGTGCAACCACTGAAAATCCTTCTTTCGTGCTTAAGACATCTCTTCTCTCAAGAATGGTTCTTATTGTTTTAAAAAAGCCGACGAGAGACCAGATGACGGAGATATTTAAAAGGATTTTAGACCATCCAGAGGGTCTTAAAGGGACAAAAATTGATGACGAAGCTTTTGAGATTCTCCTCCAGTTTGCTGACGGAGATTTGAGGTCAGGAATAAACCTTTTGGAAAGCGCCTTTTCTTTTTCAGGAAAAAAATATGGGGATGTCTTGACGAAAGAGGATATTTTGAAAGCAATACCTGATAAAGGAATTCATTATGACAGGGATGGTGAAGAACATTACAATTTGATTTCAGCCTTTATAAAGAGCATGAGGGGAGGAGACCCTGATGCTGCCATTTATTACCTTGCCAGGATGCTCGAGGGAGGTGAAGACCCGCTTTATATCTTAAGGAGGATGATAATTTTTGCGGCAGAAGATATAGGAAATGCTGACCCGATGGCTTTAACAGTAGCAGTTTCAGCAATGCAGGGTTTTGAGAAAGTGGGAATGCCCGAGGGATGGATTCCTATTGCGCAGGCTGTGATATACCTTTCCACCGCACCAAAGAGCAAGGCTTCATATACTGCTTACATGAATGCCGTTGAGGAGGTGAAAAGGACAGGAGCTCTTCCGGTTCCCATGCACTTAAGAAATGCTCCCACAGAACTTATGGAAAAACTCGGGTATGGAAAGGTAAAAGATGGATATAAGGGATTTCTTCCTGAGGAGATAAGGGGAAAAAGGTTTTATTATCCCTCATCATCTGGATATGAAAATGAGATAAAGAAGAAACTTTCCGATAAAGAAGAGGAAAAATAATGGCTAATATCTACGATGCAATAATAATAGGTTCTGGCTTTGGTGGTGGAATTTCCGCTTTGAGATTGACCGAAAAGGGACACAGGGTTTTGGTCCTTGAGAGGGGAAGGAGGTATAAAGATGAGGATTTCAGACAGGACTGGAGCATAAAGAATTTGATGAGAGTTTATAAGGTTTTTTCTTCTTCAGATTACAGGATTTTTTACAGAACTGCCCCCTATCCCGAGACCGCTTGATGAACTTGGATTTGAGTGGGTTAAAAGGGGAAGGCATTCAGGAGATAATCTATACTGTGAAGAATGTCATGTTCTTGAAGAAGGAAAGAAGAGGCATGGAATAGTAAAATATCCGGAGTCTGCTTTTAAAATCCTTTACAAAGGAGGGAGTGATTGTTCATTTTTCTGTCATAAATGGGTGAGCGGAGAGGTAACCTCTCAAAATTATTCAGGACCGATAGACCCTTACATCCTGCTGTCAAAAAAAGAGAGTGGCCATTCCAGGATATTCCGGGAAGGTTTTGTAAGAAAGGAAATTGTTCCCCAGTTAAAAGTGAACTTCTTACCGTCAGGATGTGGAGCCTGCCATAATTACAACAACCTTCTTCACGGATGGGTGCCATCATGCCTTGACTGCCATTCCTTCATATTTGTGGGAATTATCGGGAAACCATCATCAACCTTTCTTCATGAGAAACATTCGTCAAAGGGTAAAACCTGTAAGTTCTGCCATTATGATGAGAACGACCCGAAAAATGCTGGTTGTTATAATTGTCACCTGAGTGCTCATGCTCCCCTCGTTTTTATAGAAGATATGAAATAGCGATTGTAAATTCCGTCATTTTCAATTCTGGTTGATTTTTTTTCTGAAAGGTGTATAATAATCACAAAATTTTAAGGAGGTGCAGTATGAAGGTAAAAGTAATAGGGATGGCGGTGGTTGCAGGTTTGCTGTTTTCATGTGCTCCAAAGAAGCCCATAGGAACCCAGACACTTATCAGTAAAAAGGGAGATTGTGGAGACTGGATTTACAACATCCCGAAGACAAAAGACGGGATAGCATACTTCAGGGGAGCAAAGACAGGAGCGGTCAGCGAGGAGGGCGGGTTGAATGATGCGAGGATGCACGCAGCTCAGCAGGTTGCTGAGATGGTAAAGACGGAAGCAAATGTGGATTATGAGAGGGCAAGGGTGGAATACGGGATTCCAAAGGATGACAAAGATATTGGTTCAGTTGTGAGAGATGCATTTATTGCTCTTTCAGATGCTATAGTGCAGGGTATAAAAGAGGTGAAATCCTGTGTGGAAAAGTATGAAGAGATTACCCATGAAGGAGTAAGATATTTCTACAATGTTTATACTCTTGTCAGCATTTCAGAGGAGGATTATAAGAGGATAGCAGCAAGGGTTTTTGAGAAGGAGATGGAAAAGGCAAGGGCTATGAAGAACAGAAAAGCCGAGGAATTCCTTGATAAAATGAGGGAGGAGGTTCAGCAGAGAAGGATGTTTAAAGGAGAAGAATAAGCCAGCAGGAGGTTCATCATGATGAAAAAATTGATAATAGGAGTAATAGGAGTATTTTTCATCTCCTGTGCAGGAGCGAAGGTCAAGAAAGAAATAGGTGAAAGAGAAATAGTTGAGAGAAGCGATGATAAGAAGCCTGAATGGGTTTTAAAGAAAGTCCCAAAACCAAAGGAAGGAAAGATATTCTTCAGGGGTTCTCGGACAAGAGCAGTTGCTTATGAAGATGGAATAACGGATGCAAGAATGGACGCTATAAAGGGTATTTCACAACTGGCACAGACAGAGATGTATGCTACTTATGAAAGAGCGAGAAAGGAACTCGGAATTCCTGAGGACGATAAGGATGTTGGAAGGGTTATAAACGATGGAATGGTAGCCTTTTCTGAAACCATTGTAAAGGGAGTTGTAGAGGAGGAGATATACTGGGAGAAGTATAAGGAATATGGAGCAGGAAGGGTAGGGTATTTTTACGATATATACATGCTCGTTTCCATAAGTGAAAGGGATTTTCGTGCCACCGCAGAATCAATAATTGAAAGTCAGTTGAAGAAGGCAAGAGAGGAAAATAACAAAAAGGCGGAGGAGTTTCTCAATCAAATGAGAGAGGAAATAAGGCGGAAGAGATTTGGGGGTGAATGAGGAAGCTCGGGGTTTATATAAAGGCAACAAGACTTCCATTTACCTCTGCTTCAGTGTTGCCCGTTATTGTAACCGCAGTTTGGTGCTGGAACAGGGGTGAGTTTTCATTTGTCCATGCCATTTCAGCAGTATTAGGTGCATTTTTCCTTCATCTTGGAGCAAACCTCATGAACGACTACTATGATACATTTGGTTCAGATCCAATTAACAAAAATCCAACTCCTTTCAGCGGTGGGTCAAGGGTTGTTGTGAACGGAGAAATGAGCGCAAGAGAGGTTTTCGTCTTCGCTTCCTTTTTTTACATTCTCGCAGGAATAACAGGTATTTTGCTTTTTTTTAATGAAAGAAAATTAATAATCCTCTTTGGTTTCGCGGGAGCCATGCTCGGTTTTCTCTATTCAGCCTCACCTGTGAGTTTTATGTCAAGGGGAATGGGTGAAATTGTGATATTTCTTGCTTTCGGTCCACTTCTTACGGGTGGAGCAGGGTATGTGATAACAGGAAAAGTTGATTTAATCCATTTCCTGATCGGGATTCCACCTGGAATATTCACTACTGCTATCCTGTGGATAAATCAATTTCCGGATATAGAGGCTGACAGTGAAGCAGGAAAAAGAAACCTGGTGGTTCGTCTTGGAGTGGATAGTGCAAAAAAGGGATATTATTTCCTTATCTTTCTCGGTTTTCTTTCTATAATTATTCTCGCCCTCACTGGTGTTTATCCAGTTTACACTATCATTGGACTTTTCGCCCTTCCCATTGCTTTTAAGATTTTCAAAATATTATCCTCTTTCAAAAACCTTAAAGAGTTAGTTCCAGCCCAGGCGATGACAATCATGCTGCAGGGGCTGGTCACTATTCTGGTAGGTATTGGCGTATTGCTGGACAAAATTTAAAACGAGACCTCTGAAAAAGCAGGGCTATTTTTTTAAGAATAAAATTCCATAAGCAAAAAATCCTCCCTTTTCAAATAGTAAAGGAGTCGGGGTTTGAATTTTGAGTTTTAAAAATATTGTGGATGCTCTCCCCTCTGTATCCCCTTTTCACGGAGAGGTTGAATTTTCTTTTTTGGGAGGGGTTGAAGGGAAGGCCGGGAAATGTCCAATTTGATATTTTTCCTCCACTCCTTTTTATTTAAGAATTTTTGCACTTTTTGGTGTTTTTTGTGTATTTTATCAATTTTTTTCTTGTTTCCTTCTTTCTTCTATTATCCTGTTAATTTAAAAACTTTTTAAGAAACCGTTTGAAAAATTGGAGTTATTTTGGTGAATTTTTGAGAGATCTCTGGATTTTTGGGGGCTGTAGTTTTCAAAGATTTATTGCCAGTTTGGGGTATCCATAAAATTACTTTAACATCAGAACAACTCTTTTTAGAGAGCAGAATGCATTTTGAATCTTGTTCCCATCTCATTTTTAGGCTCTTTTGTGGGTTTAAGGACAAAAGGTTTGGAAAAAGGGGATTTACTATTTTAATGATTTGAGAGCCTCTTTAATATTATAAAACTCGCAATGTGAAGTTAATTGTTCAACAAAGCACAATCTTCTTGACACAAATTTCAATAAAAATTATAAAGAAAATATGGAGGAAAAGAGGAGTTTTGGGATTAAAAAAATTTTTATAATATCTTTCATACTATCCAGCATATCCATCAGTTCATCCTTTTCTCACCCATTACAAAACAAAAAAGCCCCATACATAGCCCTTCAGGATGGAGATGGAAAGCTCCATCAACTTGACGAAAAAATAAAAGAGGCAAATCTCGTCATTCTCACATTCTTTTCAAAAGACTGTGTTGAGTGTAAAAAAGAAGTTCCTGTTTTTAACAGGATAAACAAAGCGTATAAGGAAAAGAAGGTTCTTATCCTCTGGATACTTGTCGGTGAAAACGAAAAGAAAACGAAGAAATTGAAGGAAGAATGGGGGATTGAGTTTACTGTGCTTGCCGATAAGTTTGGAGAGGCGGCGATGGATTATGCTACAGGTACTCATTTTCCGCAGACATTTTTTATAGACAAGAATGGAATAATAAGAGAGCATAAGTTTGGAGGGTTTACAGAAAAGGAACTTGAGGAAAAAATAAAGGAGGGATTAAGATGAAAAGGCTTTTTTGTATTTTGTTATTTCTTTTATTGCCGTCCACTGTTTTTTCAGAGACCCTTGCTGTGCTTTTGTGTCAGGAAGAGGAGGGTCTTCTAAAATTACCCGTAAAGGAAGCCATGCAGGACAGCCTTCTCGGTATTGCAAAAAGGCTTACAGATTATGACATTATGACCAAAGAAAATGTAATGGTTATTCTTGAGAAGAAGGGGGTTGACCCTACAAGGTGCGGGGATGCAACCTGTGCGGTTGATTATGGAAGGAAACTCACAGCAGATAGAGTGATTACATGCAACATAATAAAGGTGGAAGACGAATGCAGGATGTATCTCAAGATGTATGATACCCATACGGCAAAGCTGGTGAATTCCATTGAAGACGCATCATCCTGTTCTGAAAGCAAACTTTTGAATTTGATAAAAACTCTCGGTGAAAAGCTATTAAGGGGAGAGATAAGGGGTAAGGGGGAGGGTATACTTGAATTAAGAAGCAGTATTGATGATGTCAGATTTGAGATTGACAATGGTGAGATAACCGGGAAGGTTACAGGGAGCAGATTGATAAGGCTTCCCGCTGGTAAGCACAAAATAAAATTTGAAAAGGAGGGATTTGAACCATATGAAGAAGAAATTTTTCTGGAAAGGGATAAACCAAAGACAATTGATGTCGTATTAAGCCCTGTTCAACCGAAAGGGATGATAAGTTCAGGAGTTGGAATACTTCACATAACCTCAGACCCTGAGGGCGCAGAGGTATTTATTGATGGTAAGAAGTATGAAGAAAGGACCCCTGTTGACATAATGGACCTTCCTGCCGGAACTCATACGATTGTGTTAAAAAAGGATTTGTATAAGCCCTATATGAAACAGGTGATTATAAATGCAGACACAATTACAAAGGAGGTTGTGAAATTAGAAGAAAACTTCGGAAGGATTTTTATAGATACAAAGCCGAGAGGCGCAAATATATACATTGATGGAGTTTATAAAGGAAAAACACCGTTTTCTGAAGAGAGAATGGAGGCAAAGGCATATAAGATAAAATTACAAAAAGAAAATTATTATGACCGTGAAGAGATTATATCTGTGTATCCCGGGAAGGAATACTCAAACCTATTTGAACTAAGTCCTGCCTTTGGCTCAATAATTGTGAAGGGAATGAAGGGAGCAACGGTTTTTATTGATGACCGTGAAGAAGGTGTTATAGGTGATAAGCCATTTTTTAAGGAGATTCTTCCTCCCGGAAGGCATTCAGTTTTGGTAAAGAAGAAGTATTACAAGCCCCATAAAGAAGATGTATTTGTGAAGGAAGGAGAAGTAGTGGAGG
>Ga0197143_1001047_pt1 | contig 25062 bp, 24 predicted proteins | sample GBS70_MetaG_FD_148603 | JGI IMG/M metagenome (GOLD analysis project Ga0197143, IMG submission 148603) | Sediment microbial communities from Great Boiling Springs, Gerlach, Nevada, United States - GBS 70_MetaG | ecosystem: Environmental > Aquatic > Thermal springs > Hot (42-90C) > Sediment... | reverse complement strand
ACCGCTTGAAGAATAAACTCTAATTTTTGTTATTCTACTATCGTCAAAACACAATTGAGATATTGTACTGTTGCCTACACTCACCTCATAACGACCATTTCTGTAGGTCTTTACTAATTTGGTTTCGTTTTCTATCTCAATATATTCTACATCCTCCTCCATCTCTACTCACCTTTTTTATTTTATCTCATTTTTTAAAATAAGTCCAAATACCTTATAAACAAGTTTTGCTGCCAAATAATTGGGTGCAAAAAACCCTGGTATGGGGGAAAGTTCTACTACATCAAAACCTAAAATTTCTTTTTCTTTTGCGACCTCCTTTACAATGTCAACGATATTTTCAAAAAATAATCCTTCAGGCTCTGGGGTTCCTACTGCTGGCATAATAGAAGGATCTAAAGAATCTAAATCGAAACTCAAATAAACCTTTTTCGTTAAAAATTTCAAAATTTCTTTTGTATTATAATTTCTCTTGTAAAATACCTTAACCTTTTTAGTCTGCTCAACAAAATCAAATTCCTCTTTTGAGATTGCTCGAATACCAACTTGACAAATTTTAATTTTCAAATCATCCACTATTCTCCTGGCAAACGTAGCATGGTGATACCTTGACCCTTCAAAACTTTCTCTCAAATCGCAATGGGCATCAAATTGTAAAATCGAAAAGTCCTCTCCAAAAAAATTTTTAAAAGCCAAAGCCACGCCTAAGGTTAGAGTATGCTCTCCACCCAATATCACTGGAAATTTTTTGTTCTTTAAAATTTCTTTTACAACATCCCTTATCTGAAAAACAGCTTCTTTGGGAGAATTTTTGGTTAAAGATAAAAAAGGAAGGGTAAAAATACCAAACCTTGAAATATCTTTTTTAAAATCCTCGTCAAAAAACTCAATGTTCTTTGAAGCTTCAATGATGGCTCGAGGTCCATCTTTGGTTCCTCCTAAATTAAAAACGGTCATTTCAAAGGGAACTGGTAAAATCCAAATTTTAGATTTTTTGGGATCTTGTTCTTTTAATCCGAGAAAGTTAAATGGAGGTTCGCTTTCAAATTTTTTCATTAAAGATTTTTTCTAAAAATTTTGGCGGATCTCTTTTTGACTTAATTTTTTCTGCCAAAGCGTGACAAATTAAAGGTAAGGCAATGGTAGCGTCGCAATAGCATTGAACATTGTTCCCTTTTTTTGCCTCTTTCCCCCACGAAATTGCCTCTTCAAAGGTAGCGCCTGATAACCCTCCCCATTGAGGTGAATCAGTTGTAATCTGAAGAGCATAATGATGAGGGAATTCAAGTTTTTCTCCTTTCAAAACTCCCACCACTGCTGTTATCATTTGAATAAAATCTTTTGGCACTCCTCCTCCAATATAAACTGCCCCTGTTTTTTTACTCATTTCTCCAATTTTGGCAACCTCATCAAAATCTTTGCTTTGGTCCAAAATAATATTTTTACCATCTTTTCTTTTTGCTAACACCAAAGCAATACCGTATTCTGAATCAACCAACGCAGGCGAAAAAACATAAACACCATTTTTGTAAGCAGCTGCTAAAATTGAGTCAATTTTTTTCTCTGCCAAAAATTTTCCAAAAAGCCAACAAAATTCTCGAGTAGAATAAGGATAATTAGGCTTTAAAGTATTAGCGAACCTTCTAATTAATTCTGTCATTTGGCGGTACTTTTTCCCGTCTGTAAAAACGTCATAATACCTAAAAATACCCAACTTAAAAAGTTCATCGTCATTCACTAACCAATGGCCTTTATAATAACCGTGTAAATGATCTTGAATATCTTCTGAAATATTCGCCCCTGTGGAAACGAGAACATCTATAAATCTTTTTTCTATCAGCCATTTAATCAATTTCCATTGACCAGTAGTTGACATTGAACCTGCAAAACCAAAAAAAATCGTAACATTTTTATCCTTTATCATCCTCTCAAAAATGTCCACTGCTTCGCCCAATTTTCTACCTTGAAAACCCGTATCTGCCATTTCCTGCAAAAGCTGAGAAATAGATTTTTTCTTTTTTACCTCAATAGCGTTTACTTTTTTTGACAAATACTTCTCTTTTCTCATGGTACAAACACAGCAGCTGCCACCACACACGTCCAAAGACCATCTTTGTGTCCTTCGGCGGTTTGGGTAATGTTTGTTGTATAAACTATCTTTCCTGACATTTTAAAAGCTTTTTCCCTTTCGTCCCAAGCGCTATCTGCATCAAATTGAATGCCCAACGTGGAAGCCAACATCGAAGCTGCTAAATCTTCCGCATACTCCCCTGCCTTCTCTTGCGTCTCGCCAAAAGAATGATGCTCTGAAAGATAGCCATATTGATTTTCATCTGCTGGAATCGCACAACCAATGGAAGCTGCAACCAGTCTGTTGGGTTCGTTTGTCGCGTTTCTTGCCAAAACCACAAAAACAATTTCCCCTGGCTTTAAAAATTTCAAACCTTCTTCCCTCGTAAGTTTCTTGCAATTTGGCGGCAAAATAGAAGAAACTGAAACCAAATTAAATTTTGAAATTCCAGCTTTCTCTAAAGCCAATTCAAAAGATTGTAAGTAATTTTTATGAATGCCTACCCCTTTTGTAAAAAAGAAATGACGTGGAACCATTTTGTTAACAAACCTTAAAAAGTTTATTTCATTATTAAAAACATAAAAAACTATGTCAACCCTGTTTTTAAAAGAGAGCAAATTTTTGACATTTCATCATCAATGACACAAGGAAAGGTACATTTTTGGGTGAAAGAGAATAACAACCAAGACAAGGAGAAATCTCAAAATCTATTAAGTGTAAAAACTCTGTTTTAGCGCCTTCTTTTTTGCAACCTTTCATTATCTCTTTCAAAGCCTTTACTGTTCTACCATTGTTTCTTGGAGAACCGTTAATGAATAAAATAAAAGGTTTCATAGATAAATATAAAGTGGTTGTTTTTCTGGAATTTTCAATTCAAAAGGAACATACTTAAAAATCCATAAGGACGCGCCCAAGATAGGATTTCCTTTTATTGTCTTTTCACTAAAAAATTTTTTGAATTCATTTTCTAAGGATTCGTCTTCCTTTGGATGTGCCCTAAAATATGGATAAAAACATTTTTCCTTTATTAACTCCTCAACAATGAGGTTATTTTTCGTAAAAAAATCTTGTAAAAATAATAATTTATTGCCAATAGATTCATCCCCCAATTCTAAAAAAACAAACCCTCCTTTTTCACCCAATTGCTTTACTCCAAAATTCAAAAACCTTTTTGCTCCTTCATAATTATAAACAGGGTTTAATAAAAAGCCAGTAAATTCTCCTTCCAATTTTTTTACTTTTTGAATATCACACATTTTCGTTTTAATTTTTAAGTTATGTTCTTTGGCAATCTCAGAAATTCTTTTTAACAAATTTTCATCAATATCAACAACGAGACAATGAATCATTGGATTTGAAAGAGTAAGATAAATAGAAACCAAATCATCATCCCCTATAAACAAAAAAGTTTCATTTAATGGTAAATAATCTAGGATTTTCTTTACTACAAAAATGGCAGAACTCACAGAGATAGGTAATTGATCGTACTTTTCACCCTCAATTTTGGTCCCGAAAAGATAGTTAGAAGGAGCATCCAATTCAATCGTTCTTTTCAATTTCTTTTCTATTTTTTCTCTTATTTCTTCTTCTTTCATCGGAGGCGGAATGATTTTATAAAATATACGTTTTTTAAAAACTACCTTCTCACCCTGCATCTCTATAATTTCACTTTTATTCAAAAACTCCAACAAACTTAATAAGCTCCATCTATCAGTATAATTTTTCAAAAGGAAATCAAAAGGAGTGGGAGAATAAATGATGTCTTTTAGTCTTTTTAAAAAAGAAAAAAAACTTTCTTTGTAATAGTTATTATATATCTTTTTTAATTTTGAGGTTGAAGGGGATTTAAAGTTCTTAGGTTTCTCAGATAAAATTAAAAAGTAATGATGAACATCTTTTAAAAACTCCCTTTCCTCAAACCTTATAAATTCCTTATAAACTTTTTCCACATAGGTCGCCATACTCTCTCTCGCTACCTCGCTCCAAAATGGAAACCTTTAACTTCTTTGGTTTTAAAATCTCTTTTAAATAATCGAGTGCTTTCTTTGGAGAACCTTTTTCCCCACAACTAAAAATATCTATTGCTAAGTACTCATACTCTGGCCAAGAATGAAAGGAAATATGGGATTCTGCCAATAATAAAACGCCCGTTAAACCCTGCGGTTTAAATTTATGGTAAGAAAATTTTAAAGGAATATTACCAGATTTTTTTGCTACTTTAACCAAAATTTTTTCCAATTCTTTTGGATCTTCTATTTTTTTTCCAAACCAAAAATCAGCAATCACGTGGATTCCTAATGAATTTTGTTTTTTGATTTTTTCTTTGGCCCATGAGGACCTCTTTGTTTTTTTCATAAAATTCGTGAAATTGATCGCTTACACCCAAGATTATTTTCTTGGTAGCCTTCCTCTTTTGGAGGAAAAACAAAGAGTTAAAAAAAGCGATCAATTTTTTATATAACCTACTATCAATTCTTCGCGAATTGAGACATTTTTATCTCTCTCTTTAATGTTCTCGCTCTTTTTTTCATCTTTGAAAGAAATTTCTTTTTGTAATCTTTTATCATTCTTTTCAATTCATCTTTAACTTCATCAATGGCAGATTTCAAATTTGTTTTCAAGGATTCAGCTCTAAACATTTTACCCAACAAATGTAAATTACACTCCACATAATAAAAACCTCTTTCTTTTTGTTTTACTTCTACTCTGGCTTCAACTTTTGGTTTTGCTTTTTTTAAATTATCTTTGCTATCATTTAAAAATCTTTTTAAAAATCTATCTAACGAACTAATTTCCTTTTCTAAAAATTCTTTAATATCATTGGGTAATTTTATTTTTGTTTCTTTAATAATAACCCTCATTTTGCGAAATTAAATATTTTATTTTTATCTTAAACCTAAAAAACAGTCAAGAAAAAAATTTTACTTTAAAAGGGCGTGAGGGGGTTGTTACCCCGATGCTAAGATTTTTGTGGGTGCCAGCCCTCACGCCCAATTTTATTATAGATTTTAATTTAAAAAACAGCAACGGACCTTGCTCGAGTAAGGTCCGTCGCCGCACTTAGCATCAGGGCGTTTTTGCACCCACAGTTTTTATATTAATACATTTTTCAAAAAATGTCAATTACTTTCTAGCGCTTTTTTTAAATTATTTTCCCAATTGGGATTTATTTTAAGAGCTTCTTCAAATTTTTCTTTCGCTAAATCTTCTTTATTAGAAATTTTTAACATTCTAATTAAAATAAAATGAGAAAACTCAGCCCTTGGTTCTAAATCAACTGCCTTTTGCAACAAAGAAATCGCCTCTTCTGTTCTTTCTTGATAAAATAGATTTTGCGCCAAAGACCAATAACCTTGCTGATTTTTAGGAGATACCTCAATTGCTTTTCTTAAAATTAACTCGCCATCTTTTAATTTTTCTCTGTCAAAAAAAGCATAAAGAATATAAAGTTCGCCTAATCTCAAATACGACCTGAAATCAAAGGGCGACTCTTGAGTACTCTTTTTCAGTTCGTCAATTAAAAATTCAATTTCTTTTTTCACGTTTTCTTTATTTTTTAAATGAAAGCCTGCCATTGTATTTTCGGCAAAGAATTGTCGAATTTGAAACTTACCCAAAGGCGAAAGAGAAAGAGCCTTTTGAAAATAAAGCAATCTCTTCTCACTTCCCACAGGTTCTCTTATAGCAGAAATCACATAGGAATTAGATGTTAGCGGTAATAAAACAAAATAGTAAAAAGAAAGTAAAAATAGAATTAAAACAAAAAATAAATAGGTTGGAGACAATTTCTTAATTTCTCTTTCTTCCTCTTTCTTTTCAAAAGAAGCTATAAAAGCCAACGATAAGAAAAAAACCATAAAGGAAGAGACCTTATCAAACACGGTCAGATTTTGCACAAAATAAGAAGCAAAAAGTGAGGTAAAAACGGCTGGTGTAATAAAATCGGTTTTATTTTTAAGAAAATTTTTCCAAAGAATATAAATTGAAAAAGCAAAAATCAAAAAATAAGATATCATTCCTAAAATCCCAGTTGTAACCAACGTCTCAAGAATTATATTGTGAGCTCTATCAAACCACATTTCTCCTCCGCATTCTGGAGTTGGCAAACAAGGGTTATAATGTCTTACAAAAGAAAACTCAAAATTTTCAGGACCCCATCCCAAAAGCGGCCTTTCTAAAAACCCTTTTAAAGCCCCTTCCCACACCGGAAATCTACCGCCAAAACTCCCCACTAATTTTTCAACCAATTCCCTAAAAAATCCTTCAGAGGGAAACAAAAAAGAATAAAGAGCCACGGCACTAAAAATTAAAGAAGCAAAAAAAGTGCTAAAGCCTACAATTTTTAAAGTTTTATTTTTGGACACCATCAACCAAAAAAGCAGCAGTAAAATCAATCCTCCATAAAAAGAAATTTTTGCTGCCCTAACTCCTTGGCTAAAAAATATTGAAGAAACAGCTTCAGAGAAAGAAAGATTTTCCAAGCGAACGCCACTCAACAAAAGAGATACAAACAAAATCAAAAAAGAAGAGAAAGAAAGAATTTTTACAAAATCTTTCGTTTTCAAAAATAAATAGAGAGCAAAAAATACATTAAACAACAAGTAGGTTCCTAGAAAAGATTCGTTTCCTAATGTCCCCCCTCCTCTCATTGTAGGGTTTTTTACGTTGAAAAGAGCAATCAAAGAAACAAAAATTGCTACAAAAACGGAAAAACCAAAAAGTTTTTTAAAGTCTTCTTCTTTAAAAGTGGAGCTCAAAACCAAAAAGAAAGCAAAGAGGTGAAGATGCATCAAAAGACCTGACATTCTTTCGTACTTTGACCAAAAACTATAAGAGAAATTTACTCCAAAAATTGAAGCCAAAATCAAAACCAAAAGATAAAGTGTTAAAGCTAAAAAAAGAGAATTCAATTTGGGTCTATAACGTGGATCAACAAAAATCAAAAGCAGCCAAACAAAAAATATAACCTCAGAAATGGCAAAAAAATATAAACTTTTAGGAGCGATAAATGGAAAGAAAAAGTTTTGGTCAACAATTAAAGGAGTAAATAAAATGAAAAAAGAAAAAAAACGAATAAGGTTAAGACAAATTAAACTAATTTTATTTTGGGGGTAACTCTCTACCATTTTAAATATTTTCTTGAGATGAATAAGAAGGAATCAAATCTTTAAATATTTTAACAATTTCATTTTTATCACCTTTTTGAGTGGCAATTCTTAATTCTTCTAAACCTTTTTTCAATTTTGCTTCGTCTGGCTCTTTTAACTTAGCGATTAAAATCTTTTGATATTTCGTTGCCAAAGTTCCTTCTTCTGCGCTCCGAACCTCTTCAAAAAGTTTTTCGCCGGCTCTTTGACCAATAAAAGTGATTGGAATTTCTTTATCTGGTTCAAACCCTGCTAATTTTATCATTTCTTTTGCTAAATCCAAAATTTTAATTGGTGTTCCCATATCCAAAACAAAAACCTCCCCTTCCCTTCCAATTGCTCCTGCTTGCATTACCAAAAGGCAAGCTTCCGACTTTAACATAAAATATCTTTTCATCTCAGGATGGGTAACTGTCACTGGACCTCCAACTTTTATTTGCTCTTTAAAAATAGGAATGACGCTTCCTCTTGAATCTAACACATTTCCAAATCTAACCGAAATAAATTTTGTTTTCCCTTCTTTATTTAAAACTTGGCAAATCATTTCCCCAATTCTTTTTGTTGCTCCCATAATAGAAGTTGGGTTTACTGCTTTGTCAGTGCTTATAAAAATGAATTTTTCAGTTCCATTTTCTAATGCTGCCTTGGCAACGATTTCAGTTCCAAAAATGTTATTTTTCACTGCTTCGTCTGGATTTTCTTCCATAAGGGGAACGTGTTTATAGGCAGCGGCGTGAAAAACAATTTGAGGTTTAAATTTCTGAAAAATTTTTCTTATTTTTTCTTCATCACGAATATCGCAAATTAAAGGTTTAATATTTTTTCTTAGAAACTTTTCTTTCAATTCATTGAAAAGATTAAAAATTCCAGTTTCATCTTGATCTAAAATCAAAAGCAAGGAGGGAGAAAAGGAAGAAACTTGTCTTGATAATTCAGAACCTATTGAACCTGCTGCCCCGGTAATTAAAACAATTTTTCCATTTATAAACTCGGCAATCAATTTTTTATCTAACTCTATTGGTTCCCTACCCAACAAATCTTCCATATCGATTTCTTTTAATCTGGCTAGGGGTACCTCTCCTGAAATCAAATCACCAATCGAAGGTAAAATTTTAATTTTTTTTATCTTTGCTTTTCTTCCAAGCTCAACTGCTTTCCTTATTTCTTTTGAACCATATGGCAAGGCAATTACCATTTCTTCAATTAAATTTTCCTTAGCAATTTTCGGAATATCGCTTATTGTACCCAAAACTCTCAATCCATGAATTAAAACTCCTTGTTTTGATAACTCATTATCCACAAAGCCAACGGGAAAATATTGGCGGGAAGATTTAATACTCCTTAAAATCTGTTCTCCCCAGTCTCCTGCTCCCACTATTAAAACATTTATTTTTTCCTCCTCACTCTCTTTTGTAAAAATTTGACGATAGATCCTTTTTGCAAATCGTAATCCACCGCAAAGAACAAAAATGAAAAAGTAGGTAATAAAAATAGTAGACCTTGGGAAACCTGAAAAAAGTTGGTGGTCTCTCAAAATAAAATATGTCGCAGTCAAAAGTAAAAAACTCAAAGCGGTTGCTTTTGTTAAGGAAATCAATTCTTCTGTACTAACATACTCCCAAGAGAAAAAATATAGTTTAAAAAAATAAAAAATTGGAAGAGTAAAAAGAATTGAAAAGAAAATTAACCCTAAAATATTCACAAAATATCTCTCCGGAATTGGTCCTTCAAACCTGACAATAAAAGCCAAAATGATAGAAAGAAAAATTAAAATTATGTCTGAAATTACAAGAAACAATAATCTAAAAAAATTTCTTTTTCTAATTAAAATTTCTCTAATCATTTTGAAAAAAATTTTCTGATACAATCTATTACATATTCTATTTGCCAATCTTCCAATTCTGGATATAGAGGCAAAGACAAAACTTCCTTTGAAATTCTCTCTGTCATTGGTAGTTTGAATCTATGCAATGTTTTCAGACCAGTTTGTAAATGATTTGGAATTCTCCATTTAACAATCGTTTCCACTCCTTTTGAATTTAAATATTTTTCCAATTTATCTCTATATTGAGTTCTTATTACATAATTTTGATAAACATCAAAATAATCTGCACTATCTGTTGGGGGGGGAGGTAAAATGATTTCTTTTATGTCTTTTAAACCTTCGTAATACATTTTAGCTATTTCCCTTCTTCTTTTTATCCATTGAGGTAAATGTTTTAATTTTACATTCAAAATAGCTGCCTGAATATTGTCTAATAAACTGTTAAAACCAAAAAAATAAATTTTATCTTTGTCTTTTGGTTTCCTTAAATAAGATGGCATTTCTCCGTGGTCTCTCAAGAGATAAAGTTTTTTTGCCAACTTTTCGTCATTAGTAACAATTGCTCCTCCATCTCCGTAAGATCCCAAAATTTTTGCTGGATAGAAACTAAAACAACCAGTATTCCCCCACGAACCTGCAAACTTTCCTTTAAATTTAGCACCGATTGCTTGAGCTGCATCTTCAATAACAAATAAATTATACCTTTTTGCTATTTTCATTATCTTTTCCATATTACACATTCTTCCATCTAAATGAACTGGAATGATTGCTTTTGTTCTTTTGGTAATTGCCTTTTCTATTAAATCTGGATTCATTTCCATATCTTCACCAACATCCACTAAAACAGGAGTTGCTCCCACATGCCAAATTACATCAATAGTAGCAATGTAAGTGTGAGAAACTGTAATTACTTCGTCTCCAGGACCTATTCCTAAAGCAAAAAGCGACAAAAACATAGCTCCCGTACAACTATCACAACTAATTCCGTATTTTGCTCCCACAAATTTAGCAAGATTTTTTTCAAACTCTTCTGTATCTTTTCGATGGATCAAATCTCCTTTTTCCAAACAATTAAAAATTGCTTTATCAATTTCTTTTTTTATTTTTTTGTATTGCAATCCATAATTTACAAACGGAACTTTGTACTTCATAATCTAATATAATCTGGCCCCCTTCTTTTTAATGTTTTTAAAACAACCTTTTCAACATTTTGTGGCGTTTGAGGAGTGTAAATTTTAATATTTGGTAAATGTTTTAAAATTTTAACGTCTTCGTCTTTCTCAATGTTGTGAGTAAAACCCAAAAACCGATAATACTGATAACCTCCAACGCCGATAATTTTTACATCAGCATTATGATAACAAACATCATCCCTCAATTGTTCATAACATCTCATAATGGCAAAGGGAATTATTCCATAAACATAAACTTTCTTTCCCATTTTTGCAAGGCCAGCAGCAATTCCCATAATTGTTTGTTCAGCAATTCCACAATTGATATACATTCTAGGAAACTTTTTCGCAAATTCTTCCAATAAATTAAAACCAGTGTCATCATTCAAAAGTATGATATTTTTATTTTTTTCTGCTAATTTTATTAACTTTTCAATGAAGATCTCTCTTAGCTCTCTCATAAAGTTCTTTGTTCAAATTAAAATAGTGCCATTCCAATTTTCTTTCGGCAAAGGAAATCCCTTTTCCTTTTATTGTGTGACAAATAATTATGTGGGGCTGACCTTTTTTAGAATTTGCTTTTTGGAAAGCTAATAAAATTTTTTTAAAATTGTGGCCGTCGATTTCTTGAGTATCCCAATTAAAATCCTGCCATTTTTTCGCCAAAGGTTCTAAATTTAAAACTTCGTTTGTCCTTCCAAAAGCCTGAATCTTGTTATAATCAACAAAAACAAAAAGGTTATCTAATTTATGATGAGCAGCAAAAAGAGCTGATTCCCAGGTTGTGCCGCAATCCATTTCCCCATCAGAAAGTAAACAAAAAATTTTTTCTTCTTTTTCATCTAACTTTAGCGCATAAGCCATTCCGCAAGCTACTGGCAAACCATGACCTGCAGAACCTAAAGAATGTTCAACGCCAGATACTGTATGATGAACTAAACCAGGGTATTTTGAGGAATAATAATTTTTTAACAAATCTTCCCAATCAAGAATTTTTTTATCAGCCAAAATTGAATATAAAGCAGCAGCCTTCCAACCAGGAGAAAGTAAAAATTTATCTCCTTTTTTCATAATTTTGTAATAGAGAGAAACTAAAATTTCAATGGCTGACATGCAAGAGCCAAGATGGGCTGCTTTGTGTCTGTACAAAAGTTCGATCACCTTTCTTCTTATTTCTTTTGCCTTTTTTTCTAAACTTTTCATTTAATTAAGCGAATTAAGGTTTTGAGGATTATTTTTAAATCTAACAAAAAAGAACGATTTTTAACATATTCTAACTGAAGCTGAATTTTCTTTGGCCTTATTTTCTCAATATAGGTTTTTTCTGGATCTTCGCTTCCTTTTAAAATTTCTTCTTCATGAAAATCCCACAAAGAAGCTAAATCTGTCATTCCAGGTTTTATTGATAAAATTTTTTCTCTTTCTTCAGGTTTTAGCATATCAATGTACATTTTCACTTCAGGTCTTGGGCCAACTAAACTCATTTCTCCTTTTAAAACATTGATTAACTGAGGAAGTTCGTCTAATTTATATTTTCTCAAAATTTTCCCGATTTTAGTTAACCTTGGGTCATCAGCAGAAGTTGAAGGCCCCCCCAATTTTTCTGCATCTTTTACCATCGTCCTAAATTTAAAAATTCTAAATGGCTTTCCATTTTTTCCAATTCTCTCTCCTCGATAAAAAACAGGGCCTTCTGAATCAATTTTAATTAAAATTGAAATTATCAAAAACAAAGGAGAAAAAATTATTAACCCAAAAAGAGAAACTAAAAAATCAAAGATCCTCTTTAACATCTTTAAAAATCTTATCAGAATTTAGAGGTTTTATCAACTTTATTTTTTTGGTTGTGAGAAAACAAAAACAACTTTAAAAGCGTATTTCCTTAAAAAGGGTATTTTTAGCAACAAGTTATCCAATTTTTCTAAAAATTTTAGAAAAAATTTCCCAAATGAAAATTTTAAAAGAGGAAAAGAAATCCAAGAAATTAAATGAAAATAATGAACTTCGATTTTATTGAAATACTTTTTTGCTTCTTTTAAGTCCTTTTCTTTAAAGATATGAGAAGCTGCCCAGGCAGTTCTTTTGCCAAAAATTTCATTAATTTTTCTTTTCAAGTTTGTAAAGGGATTGTGGCCGAAAGTTTCAATTCCAATTAAAAGACCGTTAGGTTTTAAAACTCGAGCTAACTCAGGAAATGCCTTATTCAAGTGCAAGGAAGAAAAAGTCCCGCCATCGAAAATAATGTCAAAATAATTATCAGAAAATTCCATCTTCTCACAATCCATTTTTAAAAATTCAATTTTATCTTCTAACTCCTCCCTTTTTGCTCTTTCTCTTGCAATTTCCAGAGATTTTTCCGAAAGATCAATTCCGATTACTTTTTTGGCACCAACTTTTGCTGGAAAAATTGAATGAATTCCATTACCACAGCCATAATCTAAAATTAATTTATCTTTGCAATTCTTATCTAACCACCTATAAACAAATTTGAAACTGCTCAAAACTAAGGGATTGAAACCCTCAAAATCGCTCTCCCACTTCTTTTTTCTTTTCCATTCCTCAGCTCTCTTGTCGTAATATTCAATTTCTTTTTTCTTTCTTTCTTCTAACACAATGTAAAAAAATTTATTTTAATATCTTGAATAAACCAAAAACTGAACCCAAACCATAACCAAAATGGCGACAGAAAAAAGCAATGGGCATCAAAAAGAATAATCTAAAATCTTTTTCGCAAAGGGCAATTTTAACCGAAAAGATTAAAGAAAGTAAAATATAAGGCCAAATACTAATTGGCAAAGTTAAAACAAAAATTAGAGGAATGTAATGTCGTAATTTTAAAGGAGTTTTTACTAATTTAAAAGGTAAAATTGCCCAAACCCCATCTTGAAAATTGTGCCAAAAAAAATCTTTTAGATTTGATTTTGGATAATAATGAGCCACAATATCTGGAAACAAAAGAATTTTTCCTCCTGCTTTTTTTAATCTCAAATTAAATTCCATGTCTTGACTTCTAAAAAGTTTTTCGTTAAACATTCCAATTTTTTCAAAAACTTCTCTTTTGTAGCAACCCCCAAAAACAGTATCAACTTCTTTTGGTTCTTTTGAACCAATTCTAAAATAAGAAGCAGAGCCAAAAGAGTGGGAAAGAGAAATAGCAATAGCTTTTGCTATCAAAGTATTTTCTGCGGGAATAGTTTTCAATACCCCTCCGACACAATCAGCATCGTATTCTTTCAAATATCTAACGCATTTTGAAACATAATCTTTTTCATAAATAGTATGAGCCCCAGTTAACATAATGAGTTCTCCTTTTGCTTCTTTAATTCCGATATTAAATGCAAAGGGCGTAAATTTTTTTGGATTATCAATCAACCTAATTTGAAGCTTTGAGCTTTGAGTTTTGAGTTTTGAAACAATCTCTCTCGTTTTATCTTCTGACATCCCATCAACCACCAAAACTTCCATTTTCTCTTTTGGATAATCTTGATTTAAAATTGATTCTAAACATTTCCTAATGAATTTTTCTTCATTCCTACAGGGAATTATTATTGAAACTACAGGGAACATAAAATTCTTTCCTTAAAATCCAAAAATCAACATGCAAAAGTTTAGCGAATTTTTCTATCTCAAAACCAACTTTTCTAAAAACATTCTCAATATCTTTCCTTTTAATCCTCCCGTCGCCAATCTCCAAACAATGATGAGGGTCTATCCAAATTCTCTTTTTAATAACTTGCTGATAGAACGATTTAGGGCTACTTTTAATCCATCTAGGTAAGTCAATTAAGAAGGGTTTTTGATAAGAAATTGGGGTTATAATCATCAGACGAGCTTTTCGATGAGGAATGGTAATTATCGCTTTTCCACCTTTAATTAAATAGTTATAAATATTAGTTAAATTCCTTTCAAAATCATCAAAAGGCATATGTTCAAGGACTTCAGCACAAATTATACAATCAAATTTCTCTTTCAACTCGGGTTTAAATTCCCTTAAATCAGACAGAATGTCTGGCTTTAATTTTGAATTAATATCCATCGTTTTATAATCTTTGACAAATTTTTTTAGACAATTTTTAACGACCTCATTTCCAGGTCCTATTTCCAAGATATTTTCCGGTTCTAAATTTATCACTTCTTTAACTATAAAATAGTATCTATACCAAGATGAAAGGTCAATTGCTCTTAAATAATCCTCCCAATCAATCGAAAATTGAGAATTGAAATTGATTTCATTTTTCATGATTCCGTAATTTGATTTAAAATCTCGCTAAATTTTCTTGCCATTTCTCGGTAATTATATTTTTCAATTTTTTTCCAATCTCCGGTGTAATCAACTTTCCCTTTTTGTTTATATTCTAAATAAAAATTTTTAAGGACTTTTTCAACATCTTCTACATTAGGACAATACACTCCTGCTTTAGTTTCTTTAATTAATTCTTCTAATACATCACCTCCATACCCACCAGTAATTAGTATAGGTCTTCTTGCAGCGAGATACTCAAAAACTTTACCAGTATACAATCCTTTTTCTCTAGGATCTTCCCAATTGAAAAGAAGAAGTATTTGCGACTCCCATTGTTTTTTAAAAACGACTTCTCTTGGTACTTGACCGAATTGTCTAACAATCGAAGTTAAATTATATTTTTCAATTTCCTTCTTTAACCAATTTTCTTCACGACCATAGAATCTAACTTCAATATTTTGGGGATCTATCACCTCCTCAGAGATTAATTTATTTAAGGCGACAAGAAGTTTTAAAGGGTCTTGTTTTCCACTGTAAATTTGTCCAGTGTAAGTAATAGTAAATTTAGAGGTTAACTTTACTGGGTGAATATTTACTTTTTCTGGATCAAATCCATTAGTGATGGTATAAACTGTTTCTCTTTTGTGGAGTATTTTTAACTTTTCTGCCCAAACTGAAGAAACTGTTATCAAGACGTTGGCTCCCAAAAGAGTTTTTGTTTCAAGTTGTTTTTCAAATATTTTCCTCCACCAAGGATAGGGATAATTATGATTTTGAGTCCAGAGATCACGAAGATCAGCAATCCATGGAATTTTGTATTTTCTCTTTAATTTATTAGCTATAATATGGGATATTACTGGTGAAGAACTGCTAATAATAGCATCGAATCGCTCTTTCGCTAAAAGCTTTCTAGCGATTCTGAAAGCAGGATTTTTCCATCCTTTTTCTTCATCAGGATAAGCAAAAATGGTTCGATAGAGATTGAAAATGAAATCTATAAATGATTTCTGAGAGGTATCCCCTGTTTTTTCTTTAAGTTGAGTTAAAATACTTTTTTTTAAGCTAAACCCTAACAATTTAAAAATCTTTCTCCAAAACCAAAAAATATCTCCTCGATAAGGCGTTTCAATAATTCTAACTTTTTCTTGAAATCCAGCTGGAAAACCCAATAAATTACGATGCTCTTTTCCAATCGGAACTGTCAATATTGTTGGCTCCCAACCAAATTCAGTTAGATATTTAGCTATCCCTGGAATTCTTGGAGAAGCGTGAAATAAATTGGTAATGATTAAAACCTTTTTCATAGAGTAATCTCAATAATATATCCAAATTTTCCCCAATCTCCGCCCCAGATTCCTTCTGGGATTTTTGTAAACTTAATTTTTTCGGAAGAAACAAATTTTCCAAAAAGGAGTTTATAATTATGAATCCAATTATCCGTATAAAAAGAATCAGGAGAGTCAGTATGTTGCTCGCACATTATTATCGCTTTTTTTGCAATCATAAACATTTCTTCAATTACTGAATTAATCTTTTTAGGATCAATAAAAATTAAACAAGCATCGCTAAAAACAATGTCTATACTTTTATTAAAAAACTTTTTTAAACCGCTGGGATTTCCTGATTCCAAAATTACATTTGAAATTTTTTCTTCATTAAACTTTTTCTTTCCTCTTTCTATTGCTTTTTTGCTAATATCTATTCCGTAAAATTTAACTTCGGGAAATTTTTTCGCTAAAAGATAAAGATTTGGACCAGAAGCGCATCCTATTTCTAAGACACTTTCAAATGGATAATATTTTGAAATTGTTTCAATTAACAGCTTTCTATGGGGATGATTAATGGATTCTTCTGAAATATACCTTTCAACCCAAGATTTATCAAAAAAATGCCGAAATTTCCAAAATAATTCATCTATTCTTGAACCAAAAATTTTTACAGCCAATCTTTTAGCTTTTCTTAAAAATTTCTTCATATAATTTTTCCATTTTTTCCATTTCTTTGTAATAATTGTTCTTCTCTTCAATTATTGCTCGATTAACTGTACCAAATTCTTTTCTTAAATTTTCATTTTTTACTAAAAATATAATTTTTTCAGCTAAAATTTCTGGATTTTTTATAGGAATTAAATAACCTCCTTCATCGTTTTTCACCCATTTCTCATTTTCTCCTGTTTTAGTAATTATCACGGGTAATCCGCAAGCCATAGCTTCTGCTGTAGAAGCAGAAATTCCTGCATCAGATAAAGAGGTTGAAACATACACATCAACTGTTCTCAAATATTTTGGTAATTCATCATTAAGAATAAAACCTACAAATCTGATGCTTTTTGAAACTTTTAATTTTTCAGCCAATTTTTTTAATTTCTCTTCTTCAGACCCTTTCCCAGCGATAATAAATTTTGTTTCAGGAACTTCTTTTAAGACCAATGGTATTGCTTTAATTAATGTTTCTACATCATAAATTGGTTCTAAATTTCTTAAACTAATTACTACTGGACAATTTTCAATATTCAATTTTTTTATTAACTCTTTATCCTTTGGCCCTGGACTAAATTTTTTAGTGTCAACGCCAAAATAAATTATTTTGATTTTTTCTGGCTTTGTTCCCAATTTCATTATCGCTTCTTTCATGTGTTCTGCATCGCAAGTTATTAAGTCAGCTTTCAAAAGAGTAAATTTTATTAGGGGTTTTATAAAAAAATTTTTCCCAGCAATCAAAATATCAGATCCCCAAGCAGTTAAAATGAAAGGATGAAATCCACTTAAAGCTCCCAAAACTCCATTCACTCCGGCATAATGAGCGTGTAAGATATCGGGTTTTATTTTTTTAACCAAATTTTTTACTGAGATTACATTAAATATTATCTCAAAAAATTTCGCTGGAAATTGTTTCAGCAAATAAAATTTTGTATTCTGTAAATCACTGAACTCACTCTTTTGCAAAGATATCCAATGAATTTCATGCCCTTTATCAGCAAAGTATTTAATCCATCGGTAAGAATGAATAGAATTGGCGCTTGCCAAAAAACATAATTTCATGTTTTATAAAATTTTTTTATTTTTTTAACAATAAAATCCTGCTCTTTTTTAGAAAGCTCAGAATATATCGGAAGAGATAAAACTTCTTTTGCTGCTTTTTCTGATTCAGGAAAATCGCCCTTTTTATAGCCCAGATATTTAAAAGCAGGTTGTAAATGTAAAGGTATTGGGTAATAAATCATCGTTGGTATTCCTTGATTTTGTAAATAATTTTTAAGTTCTTCTCGATATTTTGTTCTAATGGTGTATTGATGGAAAGTGTGAGTTTTATCTGGGAATATTTCTGGGATTTTGATGTCGCCAATTCCTTTTAATGATTGATTGTAATACTTTGCAATCTCTTGTCTTTTTTTAATCCATTTTTTCAAATATTTCAATTTTACCCTTAAAATTGCTGCTTGAATTGCGTCTAATCTTGAATTTGTCCCTAAAATTAAATTTAAATATTTATTTTTGGGCGAGGAACCATGATTTCTTAAAAGATAAATTTTTTCTGCTAATTTTTTGTTATTAGTTACAACCATTCCTCCATCGCCAAAAGCCCCAAGATTTTTCGAGGGAAAAAAAGAAAAGCAGCCAATATCACCAATCGAGCCTGCCATTTTTATTTTTGATTTTTGGTTTTTGGTTTTTGATTTATAACTGGCTCCAATTGTCTGAGCTGCATCTTCCACAACAAACAATTTATATTTTTTTGCAATTCTCATTATCTCTTCCATATTTGCCATCTGACCAAATAAATGCACGGGAATTATTGCTTTTGTTTTTTTAGTGATTGCTTTTTCAATTTTTGAAGGATCGATGTTAAAAGTTTTTGGATCAATATCAACAAAAACAGGTTTTGCCCCCAAATTTGCAATAACTTCTGCTGTAGCAATGAAAGTAAAAGGAGTTGTTATTACTTCGTCTCCAGGACCAATCCCTAATGCTTTTAAAGACAAAAAAAGAGCATCAGTCCCAGAATTTACCGAAATAGCATATTTTACTCCACAAAATTTAGCAAATTCTTTTTCAAATCTTTCAACTTCTTTCCCTCCAATAAACTGCCCGCTTTCTAAAACTTCTTTTATAGCCAAATCAATTTCTTTTTTTATTGAGTAATATTGAACTTTTAAATCTAGAAATTTAATCATAAGTTATTTATTTCACTTATATCTCTCACCAAACTGTCCGGCTTAAATTTCTTTAATATTTTCTTATCCCTCATTCCACTAAAAACTGCAACCGTTTTAAATCCCAGATATTTTCCTGCCAATATATCGCTTTCTGTATCTCCAATTATAATTGAATCTTTACTGTATGTATCAAAAGATTTAATTAATTTAGATTTTATTTTCCATTTATTCCTTACCTTTCTTCCAGAAGCAACTAAAATTTTGTCAAATAGATTTATTAATTTCATATTTTTTAGTTGATTAATTAATGCTTTTTTATCATTTCTTAAAGTCACTAAAATCAATGAGTATTTCTTTTTAAGCGTTAAAAGAAATGATCTTCTGTTTTGAGGTATGGTGTCCAAATTTAAATAATCAGATTTTTCTATTAAATTAAACCATTCTTTTTCAAACTTCTTAAAAATTTCTTCAGCTTTAGTTTTTCGCAGTAGGTTTTTAATTGAAATTTTATTTCTCTTAAGCTTCAAAAAATTTTTTTTAGAGAGAAATTTCTTATTATATTTCTGTAAGATATCTTTATAAACTCGATAATTTCTTTCTGAAACATCTAAAATAGTACCGTCTAAATCAATGAAAATAGTCTTTTTATCCTTCATAATATTTGGTATTTCTTATCAATTTTCTTTAAAATTATTGCGTCCCAATATCTAGTCATTACTATATTAGGTTTTATCTTTATCTTTTTTATTTTCTTTCCCAAAAGAAGTTTAATCAAAATTAAAGGTATATTTAAACCTGCTTTTACTGTTAAAGGAAGACCTCCTGACGGAAATCTGCTATTTACTTCAATAAACTTTATCTCTTTTCCTTTCTTAATACATTGGATATTAAATGGCCCTTTTATCTTAAATCCTTCCACAATTTTCTTCGTAAGTTTCACCATCTCAGGACAATTAACGGTAATACTTTTTACTGCTAATCCTCCTTTTATTTCTAACCTAATTCTCGGAGAAGCAGCAACCATTCTCCCTTTAAGATCATTCAAACCATCTATTGTATATTCTTCACCTTCTACAAATTCTTGAATAAAACTATTTTTTATGTAATTTTTAAAAAAATATAATTCTTTCCAGTTTACAACTTTTGTCACTCCTTTACTTCCGCTTTCTTCAATAGGTCTAATTATAACCGGAAATTTGACCTTTTTCTTTTTAATTTCTTTTTCGGTGTAGACCTTGGGAAATGGAATTTTCCACTTTTTAAAGTATTCATAAGTCTTTATTTTATTTTCTGTAATCAAGAGGGTTTTATACTCTGAAATAGCCATCTTTATTCCTTCTTTTTCAAGCAATTTTTTGTTTTTGGCAAAGAAAGGTAATTCATAAGAGAAAGTGGGAATAATTATTTTTATTTTTTCTTTTTTACATATTTTTAAAATATTTGGAATAAAATCCGGGGCATTCGCTTCAGGGATCACATAATGTTTATTTGCCATATAAAAACCCGCTGCTAAAGGATTCATATCAGCAGCTATTAGAGAAAGTTTTATTTCTTTTTGTTCTTTTAAGGCTTTAATTACATTCACTCCATTTGTAGAACCAGCTGAAGTAATGAGAACTTTAATTTTATCTTTTTGCAACATAAATCTTTTCTACTAATTCAATAGATTTTAAAGCGTCCTTTGGAGTTATACCTTTTTTCTTTAAAAGATCTTTATAAACAAAATAATGCAACTTCTCAAAAGCTAAATTTTCTTTTGATGAAAAATTGTAATCTTTGCCATTGATTCTAAAAATTCTCCTTTGGGTTTCTTTTGGTTCGATTGTGCTTATTTTAAAATTGCATTTATAATTTTTTCCTTCTAAAAATCCTGAAGCAATTTTTGGTTCTTCTAAACATTCAAGAAAAACTTTTTCAGGTTTGCTAAACAAATATAAAAGTAAATCAAAATAATGAATCCCTAAATTAAATAAAATTCCACCAGATCTTTCCTTTTGCCCTTTCCAACTTTCAAAATAGGATTTATCTCTGTAAACTGAAATATCCATTTCAATCTGATAATTTTGATTTGGATCAATTTTCATTTTTAATTCTTTGACAAGAGGGTGATATCTCAATTGGCAAACTGCAAAAATATTTGGATAGTTCATTAAAACTTTCACATCTTCTGATTTTATTGTTAATGGTTTTTCACAAAGAACTATCTTTTTATTTTCAGCAGAAAATTTTACCATTTCAAAATGAAGGTCGTTTGGGGTTAAAATCACAATACAATCTGCTTCTGTTTTTTTTACCATATCTCGCCAAGCATTTTCGCCGTGAGATAAATTCACAACGTCAACAATCTTTCCACCAATTTGATTTATCGCCTTCAAATGAATAGGGAAAATAAAACCTGTGCCAATGACAGCGAATTTTTTATTAAAGCCAAAAAACATTTTTGTGTTTTCTTGATTTAATGGCGTTTTTGGTATCGACTACCAATTTTGCATTTTGAGCTAATTTTTCATAATCAAAACCTGAATGATCAGTTAAAATCAAAACTAAATCGTATTTTTTAATTTTTTGAGGAGAGTATTTGATCGATTTTAGTAAAACAGGATTTTTTATAATCCTATGGCTTACTTTGAGCTCTGGCACAAAAGGGTCAAAATAATCTACTTTTGCTCCTTTTCTGATTAAATCAGCAATAATATCATAGGCAGCAGATTCTCTTGTATCTCCAATATCTTTTTTATAAGAAACTCCCCAAACCAATACTTTTGACTCGCGAACTGATTTTTTCTTTAAATTCAAAACCCAAATAACCTTTGTCATCACAAAATGAGGCATTTGTTCGTTAATTTGACCTGCTAATTCAATAAATCTTGTCCAAAAATTATATTCTTTTGCCTTTGAAGCCAAGAAAAAAGGAACAATCGGAATGCAATTATGAGCAATAATACCCGAAGTAGTAATCAAGGTATTCGTTGGTTCCACTTCTAAAGAAAAAACTTCTCTGATTGGTTCTTGGGTTATTTTACTCACTTTTAATGTAATAAAATTTTTATAAATTTTTACTTTTTTATAATCAATTTCTTTTCGGAGATTTTTAATATAATCTTCTATTTTTTTCTCTTTCTCTCCACCTATCATCCCCTTAATTTTTTTGATGTTTTTAGGCCCAGTTATTTCTAAAAGTTGTTCTCTTTTTTTACACAACCTTGGAAAAATTCCTATCTCACGTAAAATTAATTGAACTTGTTCGAACAAAATTGGCGAGGAGGAATAAAATGAAATACAAATTGAATTGGATTTATCGTTATAATCCACCCCTCCCTCTCCCCGTAAAATCCCAGTAAGTATTTCTTTTCTTAAATTTTTAGTCGAAAAAAATATTGGAAAAGGGATTCGCATTTCATAACAATTTCTCCCACATTTTAGAACATCTTTAAATAAGATTCCTAGAATTTCTGAAGAGATCTTCAGGTGGAAAGTCTGGTAATTTTTATCTCGATAACAAGAATATTTAATTCCCTTTTCATCCAAAATTTTCTTTACATCATCAATATAAAATCGTTCATTCAAGTTAAAACTGAGGCGTATCCTTTTCGTTGTTTTCTCTTCAGTTAAGCAACCTTCGGCAAGATAGTATCCTACAAGCCTAGCGAAACTTTTATCTATTACAATTATATTCTTTATTTGGGAAAAGGATAACCCATATCCGGTGCACAAATAAATTTCATCTCTTTTCAACGATAATTGTTTTTCGTGTTTTAAATAAAAATTAAGGGGTAGATAATTACAGTCAGAAAATAAGTTTCTTTCATACCAATTCAATCCAATAGATTTCAAAGTTTTCTTTTTTATTTTCTTTTTAATTGGTTTTACTCGTATTTTATTGACCAAACTTGGTTTCAGTCTTAAGATCATTTCTATTAAATCAATTTTGATATGATCTTGAATACTAGGAAGATTTCGAGCAATCACTAATCTATCTCCTTTTTTAATATCCTTAGCCAATTTTATTAGAAATCGATGATTATTATAGATTATAATAGGATGCTCTTTAGTAACTTTTAGCTTATAATTGTAACTTCCTTCTATGTTAATTATGCTATCTTCTTTTCTTTTCGATACCATTTTAATTGAAGCAAAACCCGGTTTCTGTGTGTTTAAATCAAAAGAGAGAACCTGTAATCGATTTGGAAATATAAAATTAGTATCAAAAAAATTCACTAAATTTGGAATGGGGTAAAGAGAATATCGGGAAGTGGTTTCTCGACTAAATTGAGCAAATTTAGTTGCGAAAATTACTGATAACTCATCGAGGCTTTTTACTTTAGCTTTTAATTTTACTTTTGGTAATATCTTTTGATATAACTCCGAAATTCTCATCATTTCTAAATTCTCTCCGTTTTTAACAAATACATACTGATTTCCATCAAAACAATGCCCTCCGCATTTTGGCGAAGGATAAAAAGGCATAAAACCAAAAGGTTTTGTTTTTGCTGCCTCTATTACCTCCCAAATATCAATTCCCATCCTCCCTGCCAAAAGCGCCAATTCATTTATAAAAGAGATATTTACTAACCTAAAGGCATTTTCCAAAAGTTTTGCCATTTCCGCTGCTTCTGGAGAGGAAACTTCAAAAACTTCTGCCTCAATAAAACTCTGATAGAAAATTTTTGTCAATCTTGTACATTTTTTTGTTATTCCACCAGCAACCCTAGGAATATTTTTTAAATTCCATTTTTTATTTCCAGGATCAAGCCTTTCTGGGCAATGAGCCAAATAAAAATCTTTTCCAACCTTCAAACCAGTTTTTTCTAATTCTGGCAAAATCACTTTCTTTGTTGTCTCTGGAGGACAAGTGCTTTCTAAAATTATCAATTGCTCTTTTTTTAAATATTTGGCAATTTCTTTTGTTGTTTCCTTAACATAACTCAAATCTGGGTTTTTTAATTTATCCAATGGCGTTGGAACGCAAATTAAAACGACATCAGAATTTTTTAAAGGAGAATGATTGGCAAAGGCTTTGAATTTTTTAAATTTAACAACCTCTTTTAATTCCTTCGAGGAGACATCGCCAATATAAGAATTGCCAGAATTCACCTTTTTGACTCTTTCTCTTTTTATATCAATTCCAAAAACTTCAAAACCTGCTTTTGCAATATGAACTGCAGTTGGCAAGCCAACATATCCTAAACCAATTACTGCCACCCTTGCTTTCTTTTCTTTAATTTTTTTCTCTAAATCCATTTTTTTATGATACAATAGATTTAATGAATTTAAAAGAAAAAGGATATCGATTTTTAAATTGGCTTTCAAAATACACAAATACAGATATGATCTATGTCGCGAAAGGTTCTTTTTGGTGGATTCTTGGAAGAATTTTTTCATTTTTGGCTTCTTTTTTGATTTTGATGGCTTTTGCTCGCTTTGCAACAAAAGAAGTTTACGGCACTTACCAATACATAATTTCAATGGTTGGAATGATTGTAATGATTTTGCTCCCTGGATTAGATATTGCCCTCGTTCGTTCAATCTCAAAACAAAAAGAAAAAACTTTTTTTCTTTGTGAAAAGGAGAAATTAAAATTTGGGGCCATTGCTTTATTAATTTTTTTTGCGATTTCTTTTTGGTATTTTATTAATAAAAATTTAGAGTTAGCAATTTCTTTCTTTTTTGCTGGAATTTTCTCAATACCTTTGGCAATTTTTTCTTTGTATTTATCTTTCTGGCAAGGAAAAAAACGCTTTGACCTTCAAAACAAATACTTTGTCGCTCACAATATTTTGGCAGCCATAATTTTAATTTTGTTTATCGTTTTTAAACCAAAAATTGTTTTTATCATCTTTGGCTACTTTTTTGCTTTTACTTTTTCAACATTTTTGTTTTGGTTTTTAACAAGAAAAAGAATAAACAAAGAAACCGAAGAAGACAAAGAAGCAATTCCTTATGGAAAGCACTTAACAATAATGTCAGTTCCTGGATCAATTTCTGCCCAAATTGACAATGTCATTTTGTGGCAATTTGTAGGATCTGCTCCAGTTTCAATTTATGCTTATGCTTTAAGGTTGGTAGAAAGAATATCAGAGTTAATTCCTTTTCCTGCTTTGGCTTTTCCTAAAATGGCAGAAAGAAACTTAAAGACAATCAAAAAAAACATTTTTGATAAATTTTTAAAACTTTTTTGGTTTTCAATCCCTTTTACAATTTTGTATATTCTTTTTTGTCCAATTTTTTTCAAAATTTTCTTTCCAACCTATCAAGAATCAATAATTTTTTCGCAGGTTTTGGCTTTAATTTTAGCTCTTTCTCCCTTTTCTTTCTTGGGTACTGCTTTTTTAGCTGAAGCGAAAAAAAGAGAGCTTTACATTTTAAATTTTGCTCCTCAAATTTTAAAAATCGCTTTGTTTTTTATTTTAATCCCTCTTTTTGGCATCTGGGGTGGAGTTTTCTCCAT
>Ga0197143_1001046_pt1 | contig 25069 bp, 19 predicted proteins | sample GBS70_MetaG_FD_148603 | JGI IMG/M metagenome (GOLD analysis project Ga0197143, IMG submission 148603) | Sediment microbial communities from Great Boiling Springs, Gerlach, Nevada, United States - GBS 70_MetaG | ecosystem: Environmental > Aquatic > Thermal springs > Hot (42-90C) > Sediment... | reverse complement strand
ATTAACAACAGGAATACCGCCTATTTTGTATTCTTTCATTAAACTTAATGCATCCTGTACTGTTTTATCAGGTGTTATTGTAATTGGATCATAAATCATACCACTTTCTGCTCTCTTAACTTTAATCACTTCTCTTACTTGTTGCTCTATACTCATGTTTTTATGAATAACACCTATCCCACCTTCTCGTGCTATAGCTATTGCCATTTTTGATTCAGTTATAGTGTCCATAGCTGCACTTATAAGTGGTATATTAATTATAATATTCCTTGTAAGGTGAGTTTTTAAATCAACCTCTGCTGGCAAAACTTCACTATATTGAGGTATTACTAATACATCATCAAAAGTTAAAGCTTCTTCTAAAACCTTTTCTTTTAAAAATGACATACTCAAAAGTTTTGCAAATATAAAATTTTTAATTAAATTTTCACAATTAATAAAATAAATGGAACTTTTTAAAAAAATTCTTTATAAATATTGGAAATACACATCATTTAGAGAGCTACAAGAAGAAATAATTATATCTGTATACGAAGGTAATGATACATTAGCATTAATGCCAACTGGAGGTGGAAAATCTATTACATACCAAGTTCCTGCATTAGCAAAAAAAGGTTTATGTTTAGTTATTTCTCCATTAATAGCTTTAATAAAAGACCAAGTAGAAAGTCTAAGAAAAAAGGGAATTAATGCAGAATATATTATAAGTGGAATGAACGAAAAAGAAATTATAAGCTTATTTGATAAAATAGATTATTTAAAAGATTCAGAAAATGAAGTTAAATTTTTATATGTTGCTCCAGAGAGATTAAAAACAAAAATATTTATTGAAAGAATAAAAAATGTAAATGTAAATTTAATTGCTGTAGATGAAGCACATTGTATATCACAATGGGGTTACGATTTTAGACCATCATACTTAGAAATAGCTAAAATAAGAGAAATATTAAAAGATGTACCAATTTTAGCAGTAACAGCATCTGCAACCCCAGATGTTATTGAAGATATTCAAAATAAATTACTTTTTAAAAAAAGAAATGTTTTAAAAAAAACATTCGAAAGAAAAAATTTAACATATAAAGTAATATATTCAGATAACAAGTTAAAAACACTAATAGATATTTTAAATACATTTAATGGGACAGGAATAATTTATGCTCGAAGTAGAAAAAAAACAGTGGAAATAAGTGAGCTTTTAAGAGGTTATGGGTTAAGTGTTGGATATTATCATGCAGGCATGAATATAAACGAACGAAATAAAACACAAGAAGAATGGTTAACTGATAAAATAAAAATAATAGTAGCGACTAATGCTTTTGGAATGGGCATAGATAAACCAAATGTTCGATTTGTTATTCATATTGACCCCCCAGAATGTATTGAATCTTATTTTCAAGAAGCCGGTAGAGCAGGAAGAGATAATTTAGAATCTTTTGCTATTATAATTACAAACGAAAAAGATAAACTTCAATTACTAAATACTTTTGAAAAAAACTATCCAAGTATTAATTTCATTCAAAAAGTTTACCATGCTTTAGGAAATTATTTTCAGATCCCAATTGGTTGTGGTCAATTTACCGAACATATTTTTGACTTAGAAAAATTCTGTAAAATATTCAATTTCCCTTTATTAGATACTCATAATGCAATAAAATTTTTAATCCTAGAAGGATACATAAATTTAACAGATAATGTTAATTTAGAATCAAAAATAAAATTTTTAGTTGACAGAATCCAACTATACGAGTATCAAATGCAACATCCAGAAGATGATATTTTTATAAAAATGCTTTTAAGAAGTTATTCTGGACTCTTTACTGAATATACAAAAATTTCTGAAACAACTATTGCTAAGACATTACATTACCCAGAATACATAGTGAAAGAAAAACTTATAAAATTAAAAAAGAATGGTGTAATTGATTATATAGAAAAAAAAGAAGGAAATATTTTAACATACTTAAATGACAGGATAGATCACAAATCAATTACACTTACTAATAGGTATTTCTTTATTAAAGAAAGGGCCAAAAATCGATTAAATGAAATGATAAATTATTTATTTAACAAAAACAAATGTAGAAGTCAATTTTTATTGAATTATTTTGGGGAAACAAACACTATTAGGTGTGGCAAATGCGACGTATGCGAAGAAAGAAACGTAATAAATGCATCAAAGCTTGAATTTGATATTATATCCAGTCAAATAAAAAGTTTATGTCTTACTGAACCACAAGAGTTATCTTTTCTAATAGAAAAAATTAATTTTAATGACAAAAATAAAATTATAAATGTAATTCAATGGTTATTAGATCATAATAAACTTGTATTTGTTAAACCATCTTATGTAAAATGGAATTCTGGTAAGTAAAAAACTTAATAAAAAAACAAAAAACCAATAAAAAATTTATTGTAAATTACTTATAATATCTCTCAATTCTTCTTCCTTTGTAATATCTGAAATTAATAACTTGTTATCCTTTTCTACGATTATTAAATTATTAACATTATTGATAATTGCAATTGTTTTTTCATTTAGCTGAATATAATTATTATTTGAATTATTAAGCAATACTTTACCACCTCGTATAATGTTATTATTTTCATCTTTAGGTAAAAAATCGAATAAAGAACTCCATGTACCTAAGTCAGACCATTTAAAATTACCTTTAATAACCCAAACATTATCTGCTTTTTCTATTATAGCATAATCTACTGATATTGAAGGACATTCACTATAAACATAAAGTAATTCTTCATTGTTAAATTCATTAGAAAATAAATCTTCAAATAAATAAAAAATTTCTGGAGCGTATTTTTTATAAGCTTCTTTTATAAGTCTAACTTTCCATAAAAAAATTCCACTATTCCATAAAAATTCATTACTTTTAACAAATAACTCTGCAAGTTCTCTTTTAGGTTTTTCTATAAATGTTTTTACTTTTAAAAAATTAACGTTTTCTTGTTTATTATTTAAATCAATTTGAATATATCCATATCTTGTTTCTGGTCTAGTTGGTTCTATGCCAATAGTTAATAAGCAATCATTTTCTTTTACAAATTTTATTCCTTTTTTTAAAGTTTCAAGATATAAAATTTCATTTTCTATGTAATGATCAGAAGGAACAACAACCATAACTGCATCTTCATTATCCATTTTTTCTATGGTTTTGTATGCAAAAGCTATACAAGGAGCAGTATTCTTTCGCATTGGTTCGCATAATATATTTTCTTCTTTTATTTCTTTTAAATGTTCTTTAACAATATCTTTATATATTTGATTTGTTACTACAAAAACTTTTTCTTTATCAAAAATTTTTAAATGTCTATAAAAAGCATTTTGTATTAATGAATTATTTGTTCTTAAAATATCCAAAAACTGTTTTGGTAGAGATTTTTCACTTAATGGCCAGAAACGACTACCTATCCCTCCAGCCATTATTACTAGGTATGCTTCCATATGTTAAAATTTATCCAAATATACACTTATAATTTTTTGTTTGCAAAACGTTTTAATTAATTAAATCTTTAAAAAAAAAAATTCAAAGAAGATATCAAAAAAAATTTAAACTTAAAAGAAAAAATAATTAAAACATTTTTGTATTTTTGAAAAAAAATGAATGATTTAATTATATTAGGAGGAGGGCCAGCAGGTTACACTGCTGCAATAAAAGCTGCAAAAAAGGGATTAAAAGTAACTTTAATAGAGAAAGAAAATTTAGGAGGAACATGCTTAAATTACGGCTGTATCCCAACAAAAGCCTTACTAAAAACTGCATATGTCTATGATGAATTAAAAAAATCATCTGAATTAGGTGTAAATGTTGATAATTACACAATAAGTTACGAAAAAATTATTGAAAGAAGCAGAAATATTGTTAATTCATTAAAGAAAGGATTAGAGTTTTTAATTAAAAAAAATAATATTGATTTAGTAAAAGGCCATGGAAAAATTATTTCTCAAAATAAAATTCTTATAGAAAATAACGGAAATAAACAAGAAGTTGAGGGTAAATTTATAATAATTGCTACGGGTGCTGTGCCCAAAAATTTAAATTATTGTTTCGATAATGAATTTATTTGGTCATATAAAGAAGCTTTAACAATCAAAGAATTACCAAAAAAAATTTTAATAGTAGGAGGTGGTCCAATTGGTTGTGAATTTTCTTATTTCTTTCAGGTTTTAGGTTCAAATGTTATTCTTGTTGAATATATGCCTCACATATTACCTAATTTCGATTATGAAATAAGCCAAAATCTTGAAATTAATTTAAAAAAATTAGGTGTTACTATATACACAAGTTCTACTATAGAAAACATTGACACAAAAAACAAAAAGATAACAATAATCTCTAATTCAAAAGAAAAGATAGACATCATTGTAGATAAAGTAATAATTGCAGTGGGTACAACAGCAAATATTGAAAATATTGGCATTGAAGAAATAGGTATAAAAACAATAAATAACAAAATTGAAGTTAATGATAAATACATGACTAACTTAAATAACATTTTTGCAATAGGTGATGTAATAAATACTCCAGCATTAGCACATGTAGCAATGGCTGAAGCTAAAAAATGTATAGACGTAATTATTAATGTTAATAGCCATAGCATAAATTATAATTTAATACCATATTGCGTTTATACTAACCCAGAAGTCGCTTTTATTGGTTTCACAGAAAAACAAGCAAAAGAACAAAAAATTAATTATAAAGTTTCAAAAATACCTTTAGCTATATTGGGTAAAGCAAAAGCAATTAATAATTACCATGGCTTTGCTAAAGTTATATATGACTTAGATAATAAAAAAATTCTAGGAGTATCGATTATTGGTCCAAATGCTACTGAAATAATCTCTGAATTTACTTTAATTATAAATGAAAATATAAATTTAGAAAATATCTCATATTATATTCATCCCCATCCAACAATCTCAGAAATAGTACCTGAAATTACAGAAAGTTTATTTAATAATTCCATTCATTATTAAAAATCCAAAAAACTTAATAGACTTATTACTAGACTAGAAAAAATTTTTTTTCAAGAAAAATTTTCTAAAAAATAAAAATCATCATTTATTTAATAATACTTTTTATTCATTTGGTTGTTGATATTCATAAGAAAAAAAATTTATTTCTTTTTTGTTAAAAGAATTCTTATAAAAAAGAATTTTACAGTTATTCAAACATTTTCGAAAAAATAATTTTTTAGCAGGTTTTCTCACATAATTCCAGCTTTTGTAAAATATTTTTTTCTTCTTATCTTTTTTATCTTATTCAAAACTTCAAATTATAATTATTGCATTTTTATATAATGTGTAATTATTGGATTCTTTAATTTTTAATGCCTTTTTAAATTCTAATCATGGAATTATACTTATTAAATTCTATTTCAAAAAATCAACCAATTAAAAAAACTGATTCAAATAATACAGATAACCTTTGGCACATTTGCTATAATTAATTAATAATTTTTCATATAAACACATGATATAATTACAGTACCTGGAGCATTAAGTACTAAATTACTTTTTGAGAACCCTTACTAAATTTTTCTGCATCTTTTTATTTATTAGCAAACAAAGTGATTAAGATAAATGATTGGGTAATTATACATCATAAAAATATTAATGTTATTGTTCAATACATAATTGACCGCATATAAAAATAGAAAATTTTGATAAAACAATTTCATACATTCCTTCTTAAAATTTTATTACAGAACCATTCATAAACAACATCAAATTTTACTTAAAAAGAATAATTAAATAACTAAAAGGACATATAATTGATATAAAAGTATTCGTTTTTCATCCTGGAAAAAAATAGAAAAGCTTAAAAAGATTAGAATCAATAGAAGGGGATTATATAGAAGAAAAAAAAATTTTTAAGTTATAAAAAAAATTCTTCTTTAAAGAAACGAAAATAACAAATAATTGTGTAACAAATTTAGACTTACACAGGATTTTATATAATAATTATTTTCAGAGTTAGCCAGATATAATTAAAAATGAATTAGTATAGTTAGATGTCTATAACAAACTGAGTATGTTTTACCCTTAGAAATCATTGCTTTTACTAATAAAGTTAAAATAGTGAATTTGAAACATTACATAATCTAAATTAACTGATCATATAATTGCAATCACTCCAAAATTTCATTATAGTTTTTTAAACTCACTAAAAAAAATTAAAATAAAAAACATCTTTTAAGAAAGCATTACAAATTACTTAAAAGCTTTACAAATTACTTACACAATCTTCACATTTAAAACAATTTTGTAATTCGCCTCTAAGTTTTTTTGAGATTAAATTTGCTAAAAATTCTTTAAGTGAAGAGATTTTAATTTCATTAATTATTTCATTAGCAAATGCTTCGGTTAGCAAAAAACAAGCTTCTTTTTTGGGTATACCACGAGAACACAAATAAAATAAAGCCTCTTGATCAATATAACCCGTTGCTGATCCATGAAAGCATTTTACTTTGTCTGAATAAGTTCTTAAAAAAGGCAAAGAAATTATCTTGGATTCCTTTGACAATAATAAGTTTTGATTTTTTTGTTTAGCTTCCACTTCTTTAAGATTTTTTTCTATTAAAATCAACCCTTTATATAAACCTGTTGCTTTTCCATCCATTATACCTTTAAACAATTGATTACTTATTGTATAAGATGCCATGTGCTTAACAGATGTATAATAATTTACATCTTGATCTTTTACTGAGTGCCACAGTCCATATAAATTTGTTATAGCATTTTCTCCTTTTACATAAACATTCATAGTATTAAAAAAAGTAGCTGAATTTATTGCTGTCGAAAAAATATTTACCTCTGAATTTTTTTCCTGATAAATATTATTATTTATAAAATATAAAGAAGAATCATTTATGTTACTCATTTGGTATAAATAAAGTTTTGAATTCGGCTTTAATATTATGTCAAGACTTAAGCCAACTATATATTTATTCGAATTTAAAGTATGGGCACAAAATATAATACTAACATTTGTACCTTCAGATATTTCTATAATAAACTTGCTATAAGTATGTAATGGCTCTTCGTAATAAAATAAGTTCACTAATTGTATCGGTTCTCTTATTTTGTTTGTATCGTTGTTTATTAAAACTTTATAAGCGTTATGAAATAAAACATTAACAACCTTGTTAAAAAAATTTTTTTCCTCTAAGTCCTTAAAATAATGATCATAAGCTAAAATTTCTTTTATACTTTTTAATTTATAGACATAATTTAAAGAATTTAAATAATCTACATTATCAACCTCGTTGTAAAATTCAGAATTTAAAAAGAAAAAAATTTGAGGTGAAATTGAAGGAATATCACATTTAAAAATACTATCAATTTTTATTTGATACTTTTTTTCTGCAATTACTTTACACTTATTATCTAAAAAGTTTAAATATTTATGAGCCTTTTTTTCTTCAAAATCATTTTTAACTAAATAACTATAATCTAAAAAAGCACAATTATAGTATTTATAATCCAAAAAATTTGTAAGTATATTTTTTTTAGCTTGTTGTTTCAAAAGGTCTTTAATTACATTTAAATTAGCCATAATAATATCATTCTATAGCAGATAAGATCTCTTCGTAACCTTTTTCTTCTAATTCTAAAGCTAAATCTTTATCTCCAGTTTTAATAATTTTTCCATTCACAAAAATATGTACATAATTTGGTGTTATAAAGTTCAATAACCTTTGATAATGAGTTATTAATATTAGAGCATTATTTTCATTTTTAAAAATATTAAGAGCCTCTGCTACTAATTTTAGTGCATCAATATCTAAGCCACTATCTATTTCATCTAATATAACAAGTTTAGGATTAAGCACAAGCATTTGATATATTTCATTTTTCTTTTTTTCTCCTCCAGAAAAACCTACATTAACGCTTCTTTTTAAAAAATCTTCACTTAATTTTAAAATTTTTCTTTTTTCATCCAACAAATTTGCTAAAGAAACAATAGAAATAGTTGGTGAATTATTAGCTTTTTTTATATGATTAATAGAGGTTTTTAAAAAATTTAACATTGAAACACCTTGTATTTCGTATGGATATTGAAATCCAAGGAAAATTCCTTTTTGTGCTCGTTCTTCTGCACTCATATTAAAAAGATTTTCTCCTTCATATAAAATACTTCCTTCTATTACTTGTATATTTGGTTTACCTGCTATTACTCCTGCCAATGTACTTTTGCCAGAACCATTTGGTCCCATAATTGCATGTACTTCTCCTCGTTTAACTGTTAAATCTACTCCCTTTAAAATTTCTTTATCACCAACAACAGCTTTTAACCTCTTTATTTCTAACATTTTTTATATATTTTATATAACTTTAACCTATCGATCCTGTAAGTTTTAATTCAAGTAATTTTTGTGCTTCTACAGCAAATTCAAGTGGCAAATTAATAAGCACATCTCTTACATATCCACTAATAATTAAATTAATAGCAGTTTCTGTATCTAAGCCTCTTTGATTACAATAAAATAAAAGGTCTTCATTAATTTTTGTAGCTGTAGCTTCATGTTCACACACTGAAGTATAATTTTCAATAATAATATTAGGAAATGTATGAGTATGACATTTATCACCAATTAATAAAGATTCACATTGAGTATGATTTCTTGCATAATCAGCATTTTTCATTACTTTGACTAAACTCCTAAATGTATTATTGCTGTATCCTGAGGCTATACTTTTTGAAGTTATTTTGCTTCTTGTATTTTTGCCAATATGTATCATTTTCGTTCCTGTATCTGCTTGTTGATAATTATTAGTAAGGGCTACAGAAAAAAATTCTCCAATAGAATTATCTCCTTTTAATATACAACTCGGATATTTCCATGTAATAGCAGACCCTGTTTCAACTTGTATCCAAGTAATTTTTGCATTTTCGTAACAAATTCCTCTTTTAGTAACTAAGTTAAATATTCCACCAATCCCTTTTTCATTTCCTGGATACCAATTCTGAATTGTAGAGTATTTTATTTCGGCATTTGGTAAAGCAATTAACTCAACAACTGCAGCATGTAATTGGTTTTCATCATAAATAGGGGCAGTGCATCCTTCCATATAACTTACATATGCTCCTTCATCTGCAATAATTAAAGTCCTTTCAAATTGACCAATATTATATGCATTTATTCTAAAATAAGTAGTTAATTCTATTGGACACTTTGTATTTTTTGGAACATAAACAAAAGTACCATCACTAAAAACCGCTGAATTTAAAGCAGCATAAAAATTATCTGTTGGTGGAACAACACTACCCAAATACTTCTTTATTAATTCAGGATATTCTCTTATTGCCTCACTTATAGAACAAAAAATTATCCCCATCTCTTTTAATTGCTCCTTATATGTTGTTTTTATAGAAACACTGTCAAATACAGCATCAACTGCATAACCTAACATCTCTTTCTTTTCCTCTAATGGAATTCCTAATTTATTAAATGTTTCTAAAATTTCTGGACTTATTTTATCTGATGACTCATACCTCTTTTTTGGTTCTGCATAATATATAATATCCTGAAAATTTATTAAAGGTATTTTCAAATTTGACCATGTTGGTAGCGGTTTCCTCTTCCATGCCTCATAAGCCCTTAACCTAAAATCTAAAATATATTCTGGTTCATTTTTCTTGTGGGATATCTTTTTAATTATTTCTTCATTTAACCCTTGAGGAAAATACTCTGTTTCAATCTCTGTCCTAAAACCATATTTATACCCTACATCCACAAGGCTTTCTTTTTTAACAAAATTATAAATTAATTAGAGAACAAAAAATTTAAAATTGTCATTGTTTTTTAATTTTTTTAAAATTTACAAATTAAAAATTATCAATCTTTAAAACTTTACAATCCCTTAAAAATAAAAAATTAACAAAAGAATTTATTCATTTACCTAAGCCTAAAAATTAAAAACTTAAAAAGCTCCATTTAAAAACTTATATAAAAAATGACTAGTAAATTGTTAAATTATTTCAAAAAACTTGTTTCAAACAAAAGTAAAAATTTAATAATAGTATTAATTGTCTAAAAAAATATAAAATTAACAAAACCAAGTTTATAATTTTAAAAAGCATAAAAATTTTTTTTAAAAAATTTAGAAAATATAATACATTTGCAAATAAAAAAATAAAATGAAAACATTTGACATTGAAGTGAAAGAAAGAGAAACTGGAAAAAAGGCTTCAAAAAAATTACGTCAAAAAGGTCTTGTACCAGTCAACTTATATGGTCAAGGTAAAAACTATAATTTATGTGCAGACGAAAGACTACTAAATAAAATTTACTTTACACCAGATACTTATGTAATTAACATTAAGTATAACAATGAAGTTAAAAAAGCTATAATTAAAGAAGTCCAATTACACCCAGTAACAGACAGAATTATGCATGTGGATTTATACGAAATAAGTGAAGATAAACCTTTCGAAGTTGAATTACCAATAAAAATTACGGGAGTAGCAAAAGGAGTTCAAATGGGCGGTAAATTAGTTCAAGAAAAAAAATTTTTAAAAGTTAAAGGATTACTTAAAGACATGCCAGATTACATAGAAATTGACGTGACAAATTTAGGGCTAGGAAAAACTTTACATGTAAAAGATTTAAAATTAGATAAACTAACTATTGTTAATAGACCAGAAGATACTATAGTAAAAGTAGAAGTTACAAGATTAGCTAAAGAAGAAATTCAAACTCAGCAACAAGCTCAAACCACAACCTCTGCTACTACTACTTAAAAATAATCTTTCTGCATATGAATTTTACTTTTCTTATAGTTAAACTTCAAAAAATTGAAGTATTTAATTGTTGGGCTCGGTAATATCGGTGAGAAGTATAAATATACACGTCATAATATAGGGTTCTTAATTATTGACAAATTAGCTAATAATTTTAATCTTACTTTCAATTCAAATAAAATCTCTTATTATGCTTATTTTAAATTAGAAGAAAAAAATGTTTTTTTAATTAAGCCAAAAACTTTTATGAACTTAAGTGGATTAGCTGTTGATTATTGGTTAAAAAGAGAAAGCATATCATTAAACAACATTTTAGTTATATGTGATGATTATTCATTATCATTTGGTACAATCAGATTACGTTCTAAGGGTCAAAACGCCGGTCATAAAGGTTTAGAAAGTATAGATAAACTATTAAATTCCAACAATTACCCAAGATTAAGAATTGGTATAAAAAATGATGAATTAATTAATAACTTAGCTGACTTTGTTTTATCTGAATTTAATAATCAAGAAAAAGAAAAATTACCAATAATAATAGATACGGCAATAAAATCAATTTTATGTTTTTTAATATACGGCATAGATAAAGCAATGAATTTATATAACAAAAAAATTTTTTAACTTTAAAAAATTAATATGTTAGAAGGCAAAACTATTGCAGTTGTTTTACCTGCATATAATGCAGAAAAAACTCTAAAATCAACTTATGAGGAAATACCGCATCATATTGTTGATTATATTATATTAGTTGATGATTGTAGCACAGATAAAACAATAGAAATTGCAAAAGAACTAGGAATAAAATATATTATCCAACATAAAAAAAATCAAGGATACGGAGCAAACCAAAAAACATGTTATAAAGAAGCACTAAAACTTAATCCTGATATTATTATAATGTTACATCCAGATTATCAATATTCACCAAAATTAATTTTAGCATTAGCTTCTATGATAATATCTGGACATTATGATGTAGTATTAGCATCAAGAATTTTAGGTAAAGGTGCATTAAAAGGAGGCATGCCGCTATATAAGTATATATTTAATAGAATACTTACTTTAATTCAAAATATTTTAATCAACCAAAAACTTTCAGAATACCATACTGGCTATAGAGCTTTTAGTAGAAAAGTTTTTGAAAAAATTAATTTTGAAGCTAATTCCGATGATTTTGTTTTTGATAATCAAATATTAGCCCAAATCTTTTACCATGGCTTTAGGGTTGGTGAAATTTCTTGTCCAACAAAATATTTCCCAGAAGCTTCTTCTATAAACTTTATTAAAAGCATTAAATATGGTTTTGGTGTGTTAATTACTTCATTTCAATATTTTTTACAAAAAACGGGTTTTTTTAAATTTGAAATATTTAAAGAAAAGGATGAAAACAGAAAACATTAGAAATTTTTGTATAATAGCTCATATCGATCATGGAAAAAGTACTTTAGCTGACAGATTATTAGAGATAACTAATACTATACCACCAGAAAAGATGCGAGAACAAGTTTTAGATAATATGGATTTAGAAAGAGAAAGAGGTATAACTATTAAAAGTCATGCAGTTCAAATGAAATATAACTATAAAGGCGAAGAATACATACTCAATCTTATAGATACACCAGGTCATGTAGATTTTAGTTATGAAGTTTCAAGGGCTATTGCTTCGAGTGAAGGTGCTTTATTAGTTGTTGATGTATCTCAAGGTATTCAAGCACAAACTATTGCTAATTTGTATAAAGCTTTAGAATACAATTTGGTTATTATTCCTATTCTCAATAAAATGGATTTACCTTTTATAAAGCCAGATGAAATAAAAGAACAAATTTGCGAATTACTTGGTTGTCCAAAAGAAGAAATTATAGAAGCAAGTGCTAAAACAGGTATGGGGGTAGAAAAAATTATCCAAAGAATTATAGAAAAAATACCGCCCCCAAAAGGAAATGTCAATTCACCATTACAAGCACTTATTTTTGATTCTGTTTTTAACCCATACAGAGGGATTATCATTTATTTTAGGGTTTTTAATGGTATTATAAAAAAAGGAGACCATGTAAAATTTTTTAACACAAACAAAGATTACATAGTTGAAGAAGTTGGAATATTAAAGCTTAAATATGTACCTTGTGAACAAATTGAAGCAGGAAACGTTGGGTATTTAATCTCAGGAATAAAAAATGCACAAGAAGTAAAAGTAGGAGATACAATAACCCATTATAAAAATCCTTGCTCTGAACCAATTGCTGGTTTTTCAGATGTAAAACCTATGGTTTTTGCTGGAATATATCCAACAGATCCATCCGATTATGAGAATTTACGTTCTGCTCTTGAAAAACTTAAATTAAATGATGCTTCTATTTCATTTACTCCAGAAAATAGCTCAGCATTAGGCTTTGGTTTTAGATGCGGCTTTCTTGGATTATTACATATGGAAATAATTCAAGAAAGACTTGAAAGAGAATATAATTTAAACGTTATTGCAACATTGCCAAACGTATCATACAAAGTTATCACAACCAAAAACGAAATTATAGAAGTAAAAAATCCTTCAGAATTACCTCATCCTACTCAAATTAAAGAAATTTTAGAACCATTTGTTTTAGCTCAAATTATTACTAAATCAGATTTCGTTGGACCTATGATTAATCTTTGCATTTCAAGAAGAGGAATATTAAAAAACCAAACATATTTAACAGCTGACAAAGTTGAAATATTATTTGAATTTCCATTATCAGAAATTGTATTTGATTTTTACGATAAATTAAAAAGTTTTTCTAAAGGCTATGCATCTTTCGATTACCAATTCTTAGAATATAGGCCAGCTAAACTTGTAAAATTAGATATTTTATTAAATGGTGATCAAGTAGATGCCTTATCTACACTAATTCATTATGATCATGCTTATGAATATGGTAGAAAAATATGCGAAAAATTAAAAGAACTTATACCAAGGCAACAGTTTGAAGTTGCCATTCAAGCAGCAATTGGCAGTAGAGTTATAGCTCGTGAAACTATAAAACCTCTTAGAAAAGACGTTACTGCAAAATGTTATGGTGGTGACGTAACAAGAAAGAAAAAATTACTTGAAAAACAAAAAAGAGGGAAGAAAAAACTAAAACAAATTGGAACAGTAGAAGTCCCTCAAGAAGCCTTTCTCGCTCTCTTAAAAATTAATAAAAATACTTAAAATTTTTTTCCTATCATTCTTAAATAATTCTCTATAGACCTATTGTATGTTCTTTCATATTCCTCGTTAAAATAACAAGCAGGTAATTGCCCACTTTTCCTATGATAATGCAAACATTCACAACATTTGCCTTTTCTTGAGCATGGATATGTACAATTACAATATTTTAAATTTTTTTCTAATACGCATTCCATTTTATACTTTTTTTCTAATTTTGTAAAATTAGAAAAAAAATGTCAAATGAAAAACTTTTTCTCTATCATAATTTTAATAATTTCAATTAATAAATTTTTATTTACACAAAACTATTCTACATACACCTCAAAATTAACACGAACTTTAGACATAATTAACTTCTTTTATGTAGATTCTGTAAATAATGAAAAACTTACTGAAGTAGCAATAAAAAAAATGTTAGAAACATTAGATCCACATTCTACATATCTCAGTAAAGAAGAAGTTAAAGAAGCAAACGAACAATTAGAAGGAAGTTTTGAAGGTGTTGGAATTCAATTTAATATCTTAGACGATACAATTGTTGTTGTTAATGTAATACCAGGTGGTCCAAGTGAAAAAGTTGGAATATTACCTGGAGACAAAATAATACAAATTGATACACAAATTGTTGCAGGTGTTGGAATAAAAAACAAAGATGTAATGAAAAAACTAAGAGGACCTAAAGGTACTAAAGTTAATGTAAAAATATTTAGAAAAGGTGAAAATGAACTCTTAGACTTTAATATTATCCGCGATAAAATACCTATTCATAGCTTAGATGCTGCTTACATGGTAAACAAATATATTGGATATATTAAATTAAATCGTTTTTCTGCTACTACTAATAATGAATTTACTAAAGCACTAAAAGAACTTAAAAATAAAGGGATGAAAGATCTAATTCTAGATTTAACAGGAAATGGTGGTGGTTATTTAAATGCTGCAATAGACATAGCTGATCATTTTTTACCCCCCAAAAAATTAATAGTTTATACACAAGGACTAAATAGTCCAAGAAATGAATATTTTGCTACTGAAAAAGGAGAATTTGAAACAGGTCGTTTAGTTATTATGATTGATGAGTTTTCTGCATCTGCAAGTGAAATTGTAGCTGGTGCTATACAAGATTGGGATAGAGGTATTATTGTTGGTAGAAGAAGTTATGGCAAAGGACTTGTACAACGCCCTTTTAATTTAAATGACGGATCTGTTATCCGCCTTACTGTAGCCAAATATTTTACTCCTTCTGGTAGATTAATTCAAAAACCTTATAACATGTCTCCTAGTAAATACAATAACGAAATTATTGAAAGATATAACAAAGGAGAATTAACTGATTCAGATATGGTCCATTTCCCAGATAGTACTAAATACTTTACTTTATCAAGTAAAAGAATCGTTTATGGTGGTGGTGGTATCTTACCAGATTTATTTGTACCATTAGATACAATAACATTCACAAAATTTCATAAATCTATAGTACAAAAAGGTATAATCTATACCGTAACATTAAAATATCAAAACAAAGAAAGAGATAACATAAAAAAATTATTTCCTACATTCGAAAAATTTAATAAACAATTTGAAATACCAGAAGATTTATTTAAAGAGCTATTACAAGAAGCTAAAAAAGAAAAAATAGAACCCAAAAATGAAGAAGAACTCCAAAAATCTGAAGTAACTTTAAAATTATTAATGAAGGCTCTTATTGCCCGTGATTTATACGGAAACTCACACTATTTTGAAATTATTAATCCTATTAGACCAGAATATCAAAAAGCAATAGAAGTTTTAGAAAATAAAAACTTATATGCTAAAAAATTATCAAATAAATAAATAAAATCACTTTAATAAAAAATGAAAAAAATTATTTTAGCCGATGGAGCATTTGGAACGTATTTGTATCAAAAAGGGATCCCTATAGAAAAAAATTTTTCACTCCTAAATATTGAAAATCAAGAACTAATAAAAAGCATACATTTAGAATACATAAAAGCAGGTTCTGAATTAATAGAAACTAATACTTTTAGTGCCAATCTATATAAAATTTTTGACCCTGAATTATGCTATAAAGTTAATTTATATGGTGCAATAATTGCCAAACAAGCGAGTAATGGTAAGGCCTTAGTTGCTGGTAGTATTGGCCCTACCGGCAAACTACTCTACCCTTTTTCAGATATTAAAAAAGAAGATTTAAAAAAATTTTTTCTCCCACAAATACAAGGTCTTCTTGACGGAAATGTAGATCTATTAGCTGTTGAAACTCAAACACTTATAGAAGAAGCCGAAGAAATTTTAAAAGCTATTAAAGAGCTTAATAAAAATATACCAATTCTATTAAGCTTTACTTTCAATGAAGATAAAAAAACACCATACGGTGCTACAATCAAAGATGTTGTTGAAATTGCCGAAAAATATAAAGTAGATTATGTTGGTGCTAATTGTGGTTTAGGCCCTAGCTATTTCCTTGACCTTATCAAGGAATTTTCTTATCTAACAAAAATCCCTTTTTCAGTAATGCCAAACGCTGGGCTTCCAATTATGAAAAAAGGAACTTTTATCTATTCATGCTATCCAGATTATTTCACTAATAACATGTTAAAAATTTCTAATTTTGGTGTTGCTATAATTGGCGGTTGTTGTGGAACAGAACCCAAACATATTGCACACCTAAAAATACAATTAAATAATTTGCCTAATCTAACTAATAATACATTCTCCTTCTATATACAAGACAAGAAAAAAAGTAAATTTCATTTAAATGAAGAAAATTTATTTAAAGAAAAAATACAAAAAAAAGATTTTATAATTTCCATAGAAACTTATCCGCCTAAAGGCTTTTTAACAAATAAAAATTATACTTACTTAAGCAATTTAAAAAATTTAAATATACAATTTATTAATGTTGTTGATTTACCCATGGCCAAAATGCGAATGTCTGGTATAGCCTTCGCTCATATAATGAAAGAAAAATTCAATTTTGAACCAATATTACATTTTACTTGTCGAAATAGAAATATCTTAAGTATTTATGGTGATCTTTTAGGGGCAAGAGCTTTAGGTATTAAAAATATATTATCATTAACAGGAGATCCTCCCACTATTGGAGATTATCCTCATGCAAGTGCTAATTACGACCTAACAAATATTGGACTACTTAATCTTATTAAACTACTTAATGAAGGTAAAGACATTGCATACAAAGATATTGACGTTGTCTATGACTTTTTTACAGGAACATCTCTATCATATAACGACTTACATGATACCTCTAAAATCTTAGAAAAAATTTCTGCCGGCGCTAATTTTTTCTTCTCTCAACCAATATTTGAAAACTTTTTTATTGAAAAATATTCTAATGAATTTAAAATACCAATTATTATTGGAATATTAATTTGCAAAGATTATGAACAACTTGAATACTTTGCAAAAGAAGTTCCTGATATTGCTATACCAGACAAAATTCTTAATCAATTTAAAATAAACAAAAATAATTTTTTAGAATTTCAAAATGATTTTTTATTAAACTTAATTCTCGAAGTTAAAAACCTAATTAATGGTATATACATAATAGCTCCTGGCCTCAATTTTGAATATCTTAAATCATTCATTTTTAAATTATACAAAATTTTATGATTTTAAATCATTAAACTTCTCATATCAGCATTATAAGAGAAATAACAACAGAATATTTAATATCGTTGCTTAAATACTTAAATAACCACTTTTCTAAAAAAATCATACTTAAAAAATAATGCTTTATATAAAACTTGAAATTCATATAGTTGTAAATTTTTTTTATTTTTTTAAATTACTAATTACAAAAAATTTTGGCTCTAATGTACATCATTAAACCAAAAAAATCACATAACGCATGCCAAGGTTGTGAGAGAAATTGGTGCTAATGTACATAATTAAACCAAAAAAATCCGCTTAAAATAAAAATTATTCAAAAACTAAAATAATAAAACAATATCTAAAAAAGTATGAATACAACTTTTAATTGATACACATTTTAAATTAAGAAACAATCCTTTACATAAATATCTTAAATAAATTCAAGTATTATCACTAAAAAATATTCTTAACTTTACCTTTATCAAATAAATTTTGATTTAGCTATAAGAATTAAATACGCACATTACAATTATCTAATTATAAATTACTCAACAATTGCAATTGTGTTATTTTTTACAGACAATTTACTGATATTTAATCATATTATAAAATTTTTATTGTAATTAAAGAATAATTTACAAACATTGATTAAAAAATTGCTTAAGCTTTATAAATAAAACTAACCAAAATGTTATTAATGTAATGAGCTCCATTACATTATCATGAAAACCAACAAAATTTTCAATTTTTTTATTAGTCTTTAAAAAAAATCAAAAAAAAATTTTTTTATAAATAAAAAATGAATACTTTTGTAAAAAACAAAAAGTGAGTGCACTTAGTTATAAAACGAGATACATTACAAAGGAAGAAGCCCCAAAATATAAAAAATGGTATTTAATTGATGCAACAGGTATTCCTTTAGGACGTTTAGCATCTCGTATTGCCCGCATTTTAATGGGAAAACATAAGCCGATTTATACTCCAAATGTAGATTGTGGTGATTATGTAGTTGTAATTAACTGTGAAAAAGTTGCACTAACTGGTAAAAAATTAAAGGAAAAAGAATATATTTGGTATACAGGTTATCCAGGTGGTCAAAAATTTACAACTCCATATGAATTATTACAAAAAAAACCAACAAAAATAATTGAGCATGCTGTAAAACTAATGCTACCAAAAAACAAATTAGGAAGAAAAATGTTCAAAAAGCTTAAAGTTTATATAGGAAATAATCATCCTCATCAAGCACAAAATCCAGAACTAATAGATTTTAATAAAATCTTAAAAATTTAAATTTAATATAAGCTATGGAAACTATTCATACAGTTGGTAGGCGAAAAACAGCTGTTGCTAGAACATATTTAAGAAATGGAAGTGGTAATATAATTATTAATGGCAAAGATTATAAACAATATTTCAAAGTAGATTATTTAATTTATAAAGTTGAAGAGCCATTTAAAGTACTTAACTTAGATATTAACCAGTATGATATAAAGGTTAATGTAAAAGGTGGAGGTATTAAGGGGCAAGCAGAGGCGGTAAGACATAGCATTGCTCGAGCCTTAGTCAGTATTAATGAAGAATACAGAAGTCCATTAAAAGCCGCTGGATTATTAAAAAGAGACCCAAGACAAGTGGAAAGAAAAAAATATGGAAGGAAAAAAGCTCGCAAGCGTTTCCAATTCTCAAAGAGATAATTTTTTGTTAAGTTAAATACATTTTAAAATATAAAATAATATACAAATGAAAATACCAACATTTGAAGAATTATTAGATGCAGGAGTACATTTTGGACATCTTAAAAAGAAGTGGAATCCTGCAATGAAACCTTATATCTTTATGGAGAAAGATGGCATTCACATTATTGACCTTCATAAAACAATAGCAAAACTTGAAGAAGCTTGTAAAGTTGTTAAAGAATTAGCAAAAAATAATAAACAAATTCTCTTTGTAGCTACAAAAAAACAAGCAAGAAACATTGTTAAAGAGGCACTTAAACCTCTTAATTTACCCTATATTATTGAAAGATGGCCTCCAGGACTAATAACCAATTTTCCAACTATAAGAAAAGCTGTAAGAAAAATGGACCTTATAGATAAAATGATCACCAATGGTACTTTTGATAAATTATCTAAACGAGAAAGATTACAACTTGAAAGGCAAAGAGCAAAGCTAGAAAAAAACTTAGGAAGCATTGCTAATATGACGCGTTTACCCCATGCTCTATTTATCATCGATACTGCAAAAGAATATATTGCCGTAAAAGAAGCAAGATCACATAATATTATAACTATTGGAACAGTCGATACAAATTGCGATCCTACTTTAATCGACTTCCCTATACCAGCTAACGACGATGCTTCTTCTAGCATAGCAATTATAATACAAACAATAGTTGATGCATACAAAGAAGGATTAGAAGAAAGAAATCAAGAGTTAAAAAAATCAATTCCTATTCAACAAGAACAATATCAAACTACTACAAAACAAACCAGAAATTTAAGACCACGGCGTCGCAGATTAACAAGTGATTCTAATAATATTAAAACAAAATAAACTTAAAATATTATAGTATGATCTCTACAAGTGATATAGTTAAACTTAGAGCATTAACTAATGCTGGTTTAATGGATTGTAAAAACGCTCTCATTGAAGCTAATGGTGATATAGAAAAAGCTATTGAAATAATTAGAAAAAGAGGAAAAGCTATAGCTCTTAAAAGAGCAGATAAATTAACAAAAGAAGGAAGAGTTATAGCTTCTACCTCTGCCGATAAAAAATTTGGATTTATTATAGCTGTCGGTTGTGAAACAGATTTCGTTGCTAAAAATAATGAATTCATTAACCTTACAAATATAATATCTAATCTAATTTTAGAAAATAAACCAGATTCTTTAGAAGCCATTAAAAACCTCACTTATAACAATATTCCTGTGTCTGAATTAATAAACGAAAAAATTGCTATAATAGGCGAAAAAATAGATATAGTTGCTTATTACTTTTTAAATGCTGAATATGTTCAAAATTATGTTCACTTTGACAATAAGATTGGTGTTATTGTTGGCTTTAACAAAGAACCTTCCGATGAACAAGTGACCAAAAATATTGCTATGCAAATAGCAGCAATGAACCCAATCTCCATAGATGAAAATGACGTACCTCAAGACATACTCCAAAAAGAACTTGAAATTGCTAAAGAACAAGCCCTACAAGAAAATAAACCTCAACACTTAATTGAAAGCATTGCTCAAGGAAAACTAAAAAAATTCCTAGCAGAAGCAACCTTACTAAACCAACAATTTATAATAAATAATAAAATTACAGTTAAACAGTATTTACAAAACTCAGATAAAGACTTGAAAATAACAAAATTTTATAGGTGTGCTATCTCAGATTAATAACTTTTTATCGTTTAATAACTTTATTCTTTTTTTATAATATTTTCTCACAAGAAGACTTTTCAAATAAAATTTCTTCTATTAAACTTACTTATGATTCACTTTTCTTAAAAAAAAACTATAGATTCGTTTTAAACGATTCTCTAAAAAAAATCATTAGTCATAGAATCTCTAAAGAAATTACACAACTTTTAAAAGAAACTAATAATTTTTTTACGTCTTTTACAGATTTGCCTTTTATTAATAGCCTATATTCTCCTGATAGCCTAATAAGAATTATTACTTGGTATTATAAAGATTCTGAAAACAATTATAAATATGAAGGTCTATTACTAAAAAAAAATCAAGAAAATAATAATTTTTCAATCTACAATTTAACACAAAAATTTTATAATCATAAAGATACAAGTTTTTTATTTTCTACAATTCATTTTAAAGAATGGTTAGGATGCATATACTATGATATTCTAAAATTTTCTACTAATAAAAAAGTTTATTATCTTTTATTTGGATGGGATGGATATAATAAGTATCTGAATAGAAAGATTGTTGATGTTTTATATTTTAAAAAAGGAACTCCTTATTTCGGTCTTCCAATATTCATTGACATAAATAAAACTTATTATCGATTAGTATTTAACTATAGTGAAAAAGCAAATTTTGTTTGCAAATATGTTAAAGAAAAAAATTCAATTATTATAGATTATCTATCGCCTGTATGTCAGGATTTAAAAAATTTTAATGAATTTTATGTACCTGATGGAACATATGATGGTTATACTTTTTCTAATGGTAAATGGTACTATAAAAAAAACATTATTATAAAAAATTTGGAAGAACAAAAAAGAATGAAAAAATTAAAAAATAAAAAATAACTTAAAAGACAAAAAATAATTTTTGCATAAAAAGATTCCTTAAAATTTTAAAGAATCTTTTCAATCTATCAAAAAATTTAATAAAATATAAAAAAGTTGCTAAATTCATCCAGAACAAAAAAACTTTTAAAAAAATTTTTTTATTAATAATCAAAGGTTAAATTAATTATAAACAATTAAAATTTTTTTTTTATAAATAAATTTTTAAATTTGAAAAAAATTTAACATTATGAAAAATTTATTTATTCCACTTTTTTTAAGTACATTTATATTTGCTTTTTCTAAGGATCCCAAAGAACATCATTTTACCAAAAAAAGAAAAGCTGATACACTATTAAAACAACATTATATGTGTCCATACTTATCTTCTTTTCCTTCTCCAGCACATCCCGATACCACAATAAAATATCTATGTACGTGCCCATACTTTTACAATCATTGCTGTATAACTGGTAAAGAAAAGGATTTTCATTTTTACAAAAAGAAATTTTTTCCACCTTTTTACAAACATTATAAAATTACACCTCCTGCTAAACTTTCATTAAAAAAACAACTATTTGTTATCTCACCAATATTAATAACTCTTTTAGTATTACTCTTTTTGTTTATTCTATTTATTAAGTATTCTCCTTATAGTTTTACAAGTTGGTTATCTGACATAAAATATCAAAATGGAAATGAAATTAAAACTCCTTCTTTCATTAAGTTTCTTATTTTCTTTGCTTTAATTTTTATAGTAATTTTTAGCTCTTTTATTACTTCCTTATCTTTTTACATAGTTTTAACTAAATTATTATGGCTTTAATTAGTATTATTTTTATAAATCAAAGCCAAAATAAATAATTTTTAGATCTTATTTTCACTTTAATAAAAATTCAACTTCGTCTATATCAAAATAATAAAAATTATTATTTTCTTTAAATACCAAAATACCATTATCTAAAACATCATATATTTCTCCAATAATATTTTCATTTTTTGAATGAACAAACAATTCTATTTGTTGTTTATAACCCAATAAATTTTCTTTGTAATGTTTGTTTAATTTATTATAATTATTATGTTTTAATTCATTATACCAATAATACAATTCTGTTAAAATTGTGTGCAAAAGTTTTTTTAAATCAATATCTTTTTCTGAGTTTATAATTCTTTTTAAAGAAGTTGCGTTTAAATTATACTTAAAAAAATCTACTTGATTAACATTTATTCCTATACCAATAACGCTATATTTTATTTCTGAATTATAAAGTATATTTTCTATTAAAACTCCTCCAAGTTTATATTTTTCAAAATAAATATCGTTTGGCCATTTTATTTTTATATTTTCAGAAAATTGTTTTAAGGAATTAACAATTGAAATAGCTGATACTTTAAACAAATAGAATATGTTGCATAGTGGTAAAAAATTAGGTTTAAGAATAACAGAAAAAGTTATATTCTTATATGGTTCAGAAAACCATTTATTTTTACCTCTTCCTCTTCCAGATGTTTGATTTTCTGTATATATTATTGTCCATTCTGCTAACTCTTTATTTTTATCTATTAATTTTAAGGCTTCTGTATTTGTTGAATCACATTTCTCAAGTTCAATTATTTGATAATTCATATCTCTTACATTTTAATTCAAAATAAAATGTAGTACCAATATTTAATTGTGTTTCAAAATATATTTTACCACCTAACATCTTTACCATATCTTTAACAATAGATAAACCCAGACCCATCCCCGAACTTTTAGTTGAAAATTTTGGGAAAAAAATCTTATCCCTAATTTCTTCTGGAATACCAAGCCCATTATCACTAATTTTCACTATCATATTTTTTTCTTTTACTTGCACTTCTATTTCTATATTCTTCTCTCTATCTAAAGGTATAGCTTCTAATGAATTTTTAATTAAATTATTAAAAATTTGTATTAAAAAGTTTTTATCAGCATCAACATAAACTTTTTTTAAATCTTTACTACTAAATTTAATGACCATTTCCTCATTATTGTAAATAGTTACTAATGAGTTTAATAAACTAATAACTTCTACTTCTTCAATCTTTGGTTGAGGTAAATTTGAAAATACTAAGAAAGTTCTCGATATTTCAGATAATATATCTATTTGCTCTAAAATAGATTTCAAATCTTTTTCGATATCTATTCCATATTTTCCCTCTCTAATATTTTTTATTAAATATTGAATTTTAAGTTTTATAGGTGTTAAAGGATTTTTTATTTCATGTGCAATCTGTTTTGCAATATCTTTCCATATTATTATTCTTTCAGTCTCTATAAGTTTTTTTGTTTTATCTGAAAGTTCTTTTAAAACCCTATTATATTCTGTTATTAAATTATAAACTTCATCTTTTTGTTTATATACTATTGGTTCATATTTTAATTCTGGTCTTATATTTCTAAAATATCTCTCCACTGCTATCAACGAACTAAATACTTTTTTAACAATACTTAAAGAAATCAAAATAAGAAATATTAAAAGAAAAACAAAAAAATTAATTTGTTTTATAAAAGCATCAATTATCTCATTAAATAATCTTTCTTTTTCTTCAAAAAAATTTATATTTAAAGCACCTATATATTTACCCTTTTCATACAAGGGCTTATAAACTGCTAAATACGGATACCCTAATAAATCTTCTTCCACTAAACTCACCTCTTTTTCAGCTATTTCTTTTTTAGCAAAAGGATTAATTATATCTGGCTTTAATTTAAATTTATATATTTTCCACCTCGAAGTACTAAACAATTTACCAGTAAAATCATACAAATTTATTTCTTTTCTAAAAACATTAGATGCTATATATAAATCATTATTTACCAAATACTTATCTGTCAAAAATAATTCTCCAAACTTTCCATATTTTTCTTTCAAATAATCAGTAATGCTCTGCACTTCTTTAAAAATTTCACTATGAATCAAATCATGAAAATTTTTCATGTATGAATGATAATTATAAATCAATATCAATACCGATGCAAAAACTAAAGTAACTATTACAGAAAACAAATACTTGAATTTATAACTTTTAAAGTTTATTTCTTTTTTAAAAAAGCTAAATGCCAAACTATACAACAAATATATTATCAAAGTAAAATTAAATAATAAAACAAAAGAAGCTATAACAATATTACTTTCAACAAAACTTTTAGCTACTAAATACGAATTTTCAGAGTTATTGCAATTATAAACATATACCAAATAATTGTTTATTTTATAATGCTTA
>Ga0197143_1001043_pt1 | contig 25102 bp, 24 predicted proteins | sample GBS70_MetaG_FD_148603 | JGI IMG/M metagenome (GOLD analysis project Ga0197143, IMG submission 148603) | Sediment microbial communities from Great Boiling Springs, Gerlach, Nevada, United States - GBS 70_MetaG | ecosystem: Environmental > Aquatic > Thermal springs > Hot (42-90C) > Sediment... | reverse complement strand
GAAGCAAGCGCTGGCTGCTCTGGCGGCGGACCCCGAGACGCGGGTCATCGTGTTCGTCTCCAAGCCGCCTGCTCCCGAGGTTGCGGGGGCGCTCCTTCACCTCGCCCGTACGATCCCGAAACCCGTGGTGGTCAACTTCCTCGGTGCGGTGGTCCCCGAGGAGGGAGGCGTCTATGCTGCCCAGACCTTGGAGGATGCTGCCAGGATCGCCGTGGAGCTGGCCACAGGGTCGCCCCCGCGCTGGCCCGAGATGGTCACCCTCCCTGCCCAGGAGGCCGCCCGCCTCGCCCCCTCCCAGAGGTACGTCCGGGGTCTGTACAGCGGTGGCACCCTCTGCACCGAAGCCCTGGTGCTCCTCGAGCGGTACATCGGCCCCGTCTGGTCCAATACGCCCCTGGACCCCGCCCTGCGCCTGGAGTCCCCGCACCGCAGCCAGGGGCACACGGTCATCGACATGGGGAGCGACGAGTTCACCGTGGGCCGGCTTCACCCCATGCTCGATCCCGAGCTCCGGATCCAGCGGTTGCTCCGGGAGGCAGAGGATCCCGAGGTCGCGGTGATCCTCCTGGACGTTGTGCTGGGCTACGGCGCGCATCCCGATCCCGCAGGCGACATCGCTCCGGCGATCCGCGAGGCCCGGGCCCGCGCCCAGGCCCAGGGGCGGTGGCTTCCTGTAGTGGTCCCCGTCGTCGGCACCGAGGAGGATCCACAGGGATATACGGTGCAGGTCCAAGCGTTGCTCGAGGCGGGAGCCCTCGTGCAGCGGAGCAATGCCCAGGCGGTGCGGCTGGCCGGGTTGATCGCGCAGGCAGCGGGGAGCAGGGGGCGCCCGCGCGTCCTTGCCGAGATGCGGGCAACCCCGGTGGGGGAGGCGCTCCCGGAGGTGGAGAACGTCCTCGCCCTACTGTCTCGTCCGCCGCGAGTGGTGAACGTGGGGCTGGAGGTCTTCGCAGAGAGCTTGTCGAAGCAGGGTGTTCCGGTGATCCATGTGGACTGGCGTCCACCCGCCGGGGGGAAGAAGGAACTCATCGATCTGCTCGATCGATTGACCTGATCAACGAGGTAAACGGACAGAAATCATGCGATTCCATAGAGGCTGAAGCGTCCCCACGTCGGGGGACTTCGCTTGAGGTCGCGAGGAGGGGGGAAAGTGGATATCGACCGGGCGAACCAGCTCGCCATCGAACGGATTCTGCAGAGCCAGCCCGTGCTTGTCGGCGTCGCCCGCGCAGAGGAGGTCATCCCTGGCATGCGCAAAAACTTGATCCTCCACGCGGGCCCGCCCATCGACTGGCCGCGCATGTCGGGGCCCCTCCGGGGTGCGGTGATCGGGGGGCTGATCTTCGAAGGCCTCGCCCGGGACGAGCGCGAGGCGGTCGCGCTGGTCGAGAGGGGGGAGGTGGAGTTCTCCCCCTGCCACCACCACCAAGCCGTGGGGCCTATGGCAGGCGTGACCACCGCGTCGATGCCGGTGTACATCGTCGAGAACAAGGCGTTCGGGAACCGGGCGTTCTCCGGCCTCAACGAGGGATACGGAAAGGTGTTGCGGTATGGGGCCTACAGCGAGGATGTGCTGGCCCGGTTGCGCTGGCTGCGGGACGTCTGCGCCCCTATCCTGGGGAGGGCGCTGGAGCTCGCCGGCGGGATCGACATGAAGGCCCTCATCGCCCAGCAGCTCCAGATGGGCGACGAGGGCCACAACCGCAACAAGGCCGGTTCGAGCTTGTTCGCCAGGATGCTTGCCCCGCACATCGTGCGGACTGGAGCGGGGACCGAGGATCTGGCGGCTGTGCTCTCCTATCTCGCCGACAACGACCTCGCCGTCCTCAACCCCGTCATGGCTGCGTGCAAGGCCACCATGGACGCGGCCCATGGGATCGAGGGGAGCACCGTGGTGACGTGCATGGCCCGGAACGGCACGGACTTCGGCATCCGGGTGAGCGGGCTGGGGGACGCTTGGTTCACGGCACCCGCCGAGATCCCCGTGGGGCTCTTCTTCCCCGGCTTCAGCCAGGAGGATGCGAACCCCGACATTGGCGACAGCACAATTACGGAGACCGCGGGCATCGGCGCCTTCGCCATGGCGGCCGCCCCGGCCATTGTGAAGTTCGTGGGCGGTACTCCTCAGATGGCCGTGGAGTCCACCCTGGAGATGTACGAGATCACCGTGGCCGAGAACCCCCACTTCACCATCCCCCAGCTGGACTTCCGGGGGACGCCCACGGGGATCGACATCCGGAAGGTCGTCAAGACGGGGATCACCCCTCGGGTGAACACGGGGATCGCACACCGCCGGCCAGGGATCGGCCAGATCGGGGCCGGGCTCGTGCGCCCCCCCATGGCCTGCTTTGAGGAGGCGTTGAAGGCGTTCGCCGCCCGCATCGCGGCGTCGGGATGAGGTTGCGGGAAGATTACCTAAGTCACCCCACCAAAATCCGGACACGGGTTTTGGTGGGGTGAATTAAGGGAGGAGGGGAGAAGATGGCCATGAAGCCCTTTGACCTGAGTAAGTGCCGTGTCCTAGACCTTTCCCAGAACTTCAGCATCGACTCACCCCCGTTCGCGTTCTACGAGGGTCCTAAGATCACCTGGGTCAAGAAGATTGCCTTCGAGGGGGTCAACGCTCAGCACATCTCCACCACCAACCACATCGCCACGCACCTGGACTCGCCGCTCCACTTCTACGATCCGGGCCCCGACATCTCCGGGATCCCCATCGAGCACCTCGTGGGTCCGGCCTGTATCGTGGACCTCCAGCAGTTCGGGATCGGGGACTACGACATCTACGGCCCGGAGCACTTCGAGCAGTGGGAGAAGAAATACAACATCAAGATCGAGCCCGGGGACATCCTGGTGATCCACACCGGCTACCACGCCTACTACAACGAGGACTGGTCGCCGCACACCCGGGAGGTCCACAAGGACGCACGTCCCGACCTCCCCAGGGCATTCCTCCGGCACCCCGGTCCTCGCGCAGAGTTCTGCCAGTGGGTTCTAGACAGGGGCATCCGCTGGCTGGCCATCGACGCCATCAGCACAGACCATCCCTTCAACACGAAGGTCCGGACGGCCCGGCCCGATCTGATCCCTGAGGTGGAGAAGAAGATCGGGATGTCCCTCGACGAGGCCTTCCCCTGGCCGCGGGACTACCAGGCGACCCACACCATGCTCTTCCCCAAGGGTGTGTTCCATGTGGAGAACGTGGGAGGGCATATCGACCTCATCTTGAACCAGAAGGTGTGGGTGGGAGCCTTCCCCTTCCGCTTCAAGGGCGGGGAGGCGGCGTTCTGCCGGTTCGTGGCGTTCGTAGAGGCCTAAGTAAACGGACAGAAATGATGCTACACAATCGCTCCTGGAGCTTGCCCCATGTCGGGGTCCCCACCAAGGGGTCCCCGCCAAAACCCGCGTCCGGGTTTTGGCGGGGTGCCCGAATCCGTTTTCAGGATTTTGGTGGGGTGACTTAGGCAGCATCACTCCTTCGCGTACGGCTGGCCCAGCGCCTCGGGTTTCGTCAGGCCCCAGCGGGTCCTAAACCACGGGGTGGAGATGAGGCCGAGGATCACGATGGTCGTTGCGAAGGGGACCGCCCTCCACACGTAACGGGAGAGGATCCCGGGCAGGAGGAGCTCTGGGCTGAGGGAGAGCTGCCACATGACCCCGAAGATGAGGGCGCCGGCGAAGAGGATCCACGGGTTCCACATGGAGAAGAACACCAGGGCCAGGCTTACGAACCCCCAGCCCATGAGGAAGTTGTAGTTCCAGACGGGATTGTAGGAGAGGGTGTAGGTCGCGCCAGAGAGGCCTGCCAGCATGCCCCCGAGGGTCACGCAGAGGTAGCGGGTGAGTGCGACGTTGATCCCGGAGGCTTCTGCGGCCGCTGGGTTCTCCCCCACGGACCGGATCGCCAGCCCCAGGCCTGTCCGGAAGAGCACCAGCCAGGCCGCTGCCACCAGGACGAAGGCGAGGTAGACGAACGGGGAGAGGCCGAGGAGGGAGGGGATGCGTGGCATCCCAAGGGGGCCGGTGTAGGGGTTGCCGATGTAGGTCGTGAGGCCGAAACTCAGGATCCACAACCCCATCCCGCTCACTACCTGGTCTCCCCGCAGGGTGATGGAGAAGAACCCGTGGGCGAGGCCGAGGAGGCCGCCGATGGCCAGCCCCGCGAGGAACCCCAGCGCGTAACTGCCCGTCGTCTGTGCTGCGATGAAGGCGAGAGTCCCCCCGAAGAGCATGAGTCCCTCTAGCCCCACGTTGAGGATGCCCGAGCGCTGGTCGAGGAGCTCGCCTAGGGCGGCGAGGAGGAAGATCGTTGAAGCTTCCAGGCTGCGGACGAGGAGCTCCCACATGGAGGGTCACCTCTCCGGGATCCCCGTGGGGACGTGCGGCACTGCCTCGGCCGCCACGGTTCGCCAGACGACGCGGAACTGGTAGAGGAAGTGAGAGGCGACGAATGCCATCATCAGGAGCCCGAGGAGGGCGTAGTCGACCCCGAACGGGAGGTGGAACTGACCCTGGGCGAACCGGGCCCCCAGGGAGAGGCCGGCGAACAGGAGGGCGATAGGGACGGATCCCACGGCGGACCCGCGCGCGATGAGTGCGCAGATGATCCCGTAGAAGGCGAGATCACCGTAATAGCCGTAGTTCCCGGGGATCTTGTAGACGCCGGGGACGGCGGCGAAGTAGTGGTACCCGGCCAGACCGGCAAAGGCCCCTCCGAGGAGGAAGACCAGCAGGGAGAGCGCCACAGGGTTGATGCCGGCGTAGCGGGCGGCGGCTGGGTTGAGGCCGAAGACGCGGATCCTGTAGCCGAGCGTCGTCTTGGCGAAGAGGAAGTCGAGCAGCCCCGCAGCGGCGAGGGCGAGCAGGGCAGTGAACGGCACGTCGCGCAGGAGCGGGGCGTACAGGGGAGGGGGGAGGTTGAAGCTCTCCCCCTCTCCCGTGAGGCTCATGAAGGGTCCTCCCTCCTTGATCATGTACGCCACGAGCCAGAAGAGGATGGAGTTCAACATCATCGTGACGAGGATCTCGTTGACGTGGAGCTTGGCGCGGAGGACCCCCGCGAGTCCGGCGAGGGCGGCTCCAGCGATGGTAGCGCTGAGGACCATGAGGAGGATGACCAGTCCGGCCGGGAGGGGGGGCGCGGGGAACTCGTTCACGCGGAGGGCGTAGGGGACGGCGAACGCCGCCAGCGCACCCGCATAGACCTGGCCAGGGAGGCCGATGTTCCACAGGCCCGCGCGCAAGGGGATGAGGAAGGCGAAGGTGCACAGCCACAGGAAGATCGCCCGGTAGAGGGTGGCTTGGAGTCCGTGGGGGTTGGCAAAGGCGTAGGAGAAGACGGCGCGGTAGGCGGAGAGGAAGCCTGTATCGGCAGGGAGGAAGAGGAGGCTGGAGAGGGCCAGGGCGAGGAGGATGGCTGGGATGGCCGTCAGAGCGGAATGGACGCCAGGCCGCTCCGGCCTCGGCTGGAAGGTGAGCTCGTAACGGCCGATCCTCATGGCACCCCGGCCTCCTTCCGGTAGAGCCCCGCCATCATCGCGCCGACCGTCTCCGCGTCGGCTTCTTCGCGCGGGAGGATGGCGGCGAACCGGCCCTCATAGATGGGGGCGACCCAGTCGCTTAGGGAGAGGATCTCGTCCAGGTCTTCGGAGATGAGCAGAACGGCGGCACCCTTTGCCTTCGCCTCGAGGAGTTTCCCGCGGAGGAAGGCGGTGGCCTCCACGTCCAGTCCTTGGGTTGGGAGGTGCGCGATGAGGAGCCGTGGCTTGCGGGAGAGGACCCGGCCCAGGATCAGCTTCTGCAGGTTGCCGCCGGAGAGGTGACGGGCCTGGGCGTAGGGGTGGGGAGCCTTAACCTTATAGCTCAACAGGATGTGCCGGGTGACCTGCTCCAGCCCCGGATGGTTGAACAGGCCCCGCCGGGAGAACAGGGGGTCGAAGTGGAAGTTTAAGGCGGTGTTCTCCACGAGAGTGAGGGCCAAGACGGATGCCACCTCGTAGCGTTCCGCGGGGACGTATCCGATGCCCCTGCGCCACCGGTCGAGGGGGGGGAGCCAGGTCACATCCCGGCCGTCGAAGAGGACCTTGCCAGAGGCCGGGGGCCGCAGTCCAGCCAGGACCTGAGCGAGCTCCTCCTGGCCGTTCCCCGTGACGCCGGCGATGCCCAAGATCTCCCCCTCGCGGAGGGAGAAGGAGACCCCCCGCAGGGAGAGCACGCCCTTGTCGTTGTAGGCGGAGAGGCCTTCCACGCGGAGGAGGGGCCTCCCTTTCTCCACGGGGAGATCCGCCATGGACAGCGCAATGTCCTGGCCGATCATGTGCTGGACGAGGACCTGCTCGGTGGCCTCAGAGGTTCGGAGGCGCGCCACGACCGTCCCGGACCTCAGGACCGTGACCGTGTGACTGATGGCCGTCACGATGGGGAGCTTGTGGGTGACGAGGATCACCGTGACCCCCTGGTCCTGGACGAGGGCCTGGAGGCTAACCATGAGCGTCTTCACCTCCGGAGGGGTGAGGACCGAGGTCGGCTCGTCCAGGATGAGGACCTTCGCGCCCCCGTACAGGGCTTTGAGGATCTCCACCCATTGCTTTTCCCCTTCGGAGAGCTGCCATACCTTAGCCCCGAGGTCCACAGTGAACCCGTAGCGGTAGCAGAGCTCCTCCACCTCCCGGCGGATGGCGCGGAGGTTCAGGAAGCCGCGCGTGCCGGGATGCCCGAGGAGGATGTTCTCGAGCACCGTGTGTGCCGGGACGAGCTTGCGGGTCTGGTGGACCATGCTGATCCCCATGGCCAGGGCATCGTGGGGGGACCGGAAGTGCACCCGCTGGCCCCGCACGTAGAGCTGACCCTCGTCGGGTTGGAGGAGGCCGAACAGGATGTTCATGAGGGTGGTTTTGCCTGCGCCGTTCTGGCCCAGGACCGCGTGGATCTCCCCCTCCTCGACGTCGAGGTCCACGCGGTCGAGGGCGAGGACGCCAGGGAACCGCTTTGTAATCCCTCTAGCAGCGAGGAGGGGTTCTCCGCGTCCATGGTTGCCGAAGGGGGGGCTCGTCACGAAAGACACCTCCACATCGCATGGGAGGGAGGTCCCTCCATCTTGCTCCAGGAGGGACCTCCCTCCCTGATGACACCATCGACTTGGTGCAGGACCCAGCGGTGGGGAGCCTGCATCACTTCAGGATGGTCATCCCCTCGAGATCGAAGTTGAACTTCCCAAGGAGCCATTCGTCTGATGGCATCTGGCGGGCCTTCTTCACCACCGTTCCCTTCGGGGGGATCGGGGTATCCTTGAGCGCCAGCCCTGTGCCGTTGCTCACAAGGGCATGCTCGAAGAACGGGTCCCACTGACCCTTCATCATCTGTTCCCTGCGTTGCTTGACGAGGTTGAGGATCGAGGCGGGGATGAGGGGCCGCGCCTTTGGACTGATGGCGTCCAGGCCCACCTTGTTGTTGTTCATGATGTCTACCGCAGAGACCACGGTGCCGTCGGCCAGAGTCATCGTGTCCCGCAACCCCAGGTAGAGGAGGGTCTTCGGGTTCTGGTTCCCGGCGAGGTACTCCTTGATCATGCGCTCGTAGAGGACCTCCCAGCGGGTATCGAAGGAGACGGCGACGGTGTCGGTGCTCGACCACCCGTAGAAGCCCACCACGTCCATGTCCTTGCCGACGAACCAGATCTTCCGTTCCTGGGCCACGTCCAGGGGGGAGCCGGAGTCGGTCTGCTGAGTGATCACGTCAACCTTGTACTGGCTCACCAGGGTCCGGGCCACCTCTCGCTCCTCGGTGGGCTTGTACCAGTCCCCTACGTACTTTACGTAGACGTTGATGCGCTTGCCCAGGGCCTTGGCCGCATCCTGGACGCCCAAAAAGAAGCCGGCTTGGCGGCGCATCACCTGGACGTTGGGGAAGGCAGAGACGATGCCGATGTTCCCGGTGCGGGTAAGGGCCCCTGCGATCACGCCCTCCAGGTAGAGCGCCTGGTACTGACGGGGGAAGAAGCGGATGAAGTTCCGCTTCCGGGTGAGGTCGCTGGCGACGACGGAGGCGAAGTAGACATTCGGGTACTGGTCTGCGATGGTGGCCAGGGGGAGGCCGATGAACTCGGCATTCCCCACAACGATGTTGGCGCCCTGATCGATGAGCTCCTTGGCGTAGGGTACGGTGGCATCCGGCCCAACCTCCTCACGGTAGACGTACCGCACGTTGGGGTATTTCTGGGCAATGCGTTGAGCCGCGCGGTGGTGGGCGCCGGACCATGTCGTCCCCTTGATGACGCTGAAGTGCAGGATCGCCAGCGTCAGGGGCTTCTGGGGCGCAGCCGTCGCGGGGGTCCACAGGGTGACGCCCGCGACCAGAACGAGGGCAACGAGAAGGGCGGAGGCCCGGAGCAGGACCCGCGAGGACTGAGAAGCGTCTCGTCCGTTCATAGCATCCCCCCTGTCATAGGATTAGGAACGTGCTGCGCAGTGCAATTGCTAGCGGTATTCTCTAGCGAACCGCGGAAATCCTCTGTGGCTCTCCCCAGGATGGCCTCCATGGCGAGGAGGAAGCCTGCGAGGGTGTCGGCCCCAGAGGTCTCCCCGAAGGCCATGACCTTTCGTGCGGCCAGGGCGATGGCCGTGCGGTCCCCTCCAGGGAGCATGTCGAGGAGGCGGTGCCATGCTTCGCTGGCCTCGCCCATCCTGGCTGCCTCCAAGTAGGCCGCGCTGATCCTTGTGGTCTGGCGGGAGGCCGTGGTGGCGATCGCCTCACGGAGACCCTCGCCCTCTTTAAGGAGGACGGCGAGGGCAAGGAGGGCGCCGGCTAGGACATCGTCCCCTGCCGGGGTGAGCCCTGGTCCCAAGCCACCCAGGGCCCTGGCGGCCTCGACGGCGTGCGCCAGGGAGCGTCGTTCCAGGCCCTCCCGTAACGTCCCCATCCCCTCCCGCGCCCTGGCCGCTCGGTCAGCCCCCTCTCGTCCGGTTCCCCCTGGGAAGCCTCGCGGGTGCGGTCCATGCGGTCGACCTCTCGCTCCGAGCAGCCTGGCAAAGCTCTCCGCGGGTGCCTCCGCGAGGAGGACCTCCTGCGCCGCGGTGAGGCTTAGGGCCAGCCGCCCCGGATCGAGCGTGCCCCAAGGAGGGAGCCCTGCCTCCCAGATCTCCGCTCCACCCCACAACACGGCAAGGGTGGAGCCGAAATGGATTTGCTCCCCTTTTACGGTCAGGGGGGTACCCGGCGCGACTATGGTGAAGGGAGGGCGTCCCGCTACCACAACGTTGAGCGGGCCGTTTCCAAGGTCTTCGTGGACGAACGCCACGATCCTACCGTCCAGGTCGGCGTAGCAACTGCGGGGGAAGGTTGCGACCACGACTCCCAGGCGCGCGCCCTGGAGGATGCCGTGGGCCCGCCGGCTGATGGAGACGGCCTGGAGCTCAAGGAGACGGGCAGGAATCATGTTCCAACGGAGCAGCTGGGTGGGTGCAGTTCAAGCACCATGCGCGGAACGGAGGCGCTGGGCAGCGTCCCGGACGGCCTCGACGATCCCCTGGTATCCGGTGCAGCGGCAGAGGTTTCCCGCCAGAACCTCTCGGATCTCCTCGTCGCTGGGCTCCGGGTTCTCTCGCAGGAAAGCCAAGGTGGTCATGAGGAATCCAGGGGTACAGAACCCGCACTGCAGGGCGTGGTGGTCCCGGAACGCCTCCTGGAGGGGGTGAAGGCGTTCGGGTGTTCCGAGGCCCTCCACGGTTGTGATCTCGGCGCCATCGGCTTGGACGGCGAAGAGGAGGCAGCTGCGCACAGCCTGGCCGTCGAGGAGGATGGTGCAGGCCCCGCAGACTCCGTGCTCACAGCCGACGTGGGTGCCCGTCAGCCCGAGCTCGTGGCGGAGGAAGTCCACAAGGGTCATCCGGACGTCCACTGTGGAGGTGTACTCCACCCCGTTCACCCGGACCTTGATCTCCTTCTGGGTCCAAAGCGGGGGAGGAGAAACCTGCGCTTTCGCAGACCTCCTCCCCTGTGCGGTCCTGCTCGACGGATTCGCCCGGGTCCTCCTCTTCATCCTTCCTCTCCCCCCTTGAACCTTGCTGCGGCGAGGCGGAGGGCTCTCCCGGCGAGGACTCCTGCCACTTCCCTGCGGTAGGCCGCTGTGGCGTGGATGTCGCTCTGTGGCTCCAGGCGGTCGGCGACGATGCGCGCGACCTCTGCGAGCGTGGCGTCCTCGAGGCGCCTCCCGGCGACCGCCTCCTCGACTTCCGGGAGGCGAACCGGCACGGGGCCCACTCCCGTGAACCCGAGCCGGGCCTCCGCGCATCGCTCCCCCTCCATGCGCACCATCGTAGCAACCCCGACGAGCGCGTAGTCCCCGTGCCGGCGGGCGACCTCCAGGTACGCCGTCCCGTACGCCCGGTGGGCCGGGAACCGCACCTCCACCAAAAGCTCCTCGGGCTCAAGAGCTGTGTGCAGGTAAGAGACGAAGAACTCCTCGGGGCGGAGGCTCCGCGTCCCTTTCGGTCCCCGGATGACGAGCTGCGCTCCCAGGACCAGGGCGACGACGGGGAGCTCCGCAGCGGGATCCGCGTGGGCCAGGCTCCCGCCGATGGTGCCCCGGTTGCGGATCTGGGGGTGGCCGATATACCGCACCGCCTCTGCGAGGAGGGGGAGCCTCTCGCGCACGAGGCCGGAGAGCTCGACGGACCTCTGACGGGTCATCGCCCCGATGGCGACCGTCATCCCCTCGTCACGGATATAGGAGAGCTCCCGGACGCGGTTGAGGTCGATGAGGACCGAGGGGCGCGCCAGGCGCATGTTCAGCAGGGGGACGAGGCTCTGGCCGCCCGCCAGGACCTTCCCCTCCTCCCCGAAGGCACGCAGGAGGGCGAGGGATTCCTCGACGGTCTCGGGCGCGGCGTACTGGAAAGGGGCCGGCTTCATGGGGAGACACCCCCTCCTCTCCCCCGCGCCACCTGGATGATCTCCAGGAGTCGGTTCGGGCTCAGGGGCATCTCGGTGATCCGCACGCCGAACTCGGCCAGGGCGTCATCGATGGCCGAGGCGAACACGGCAGGCACGGGGATCACACCTGCCTCTCCCGCCCCCTTCACCCCGAGGGGGTTGAGGGGGGAAGGGGTCTCCACGTGGGCGATTTCGACCTCGGGGATCTCCATCGCCGTCGGGATGAGGTAGTCCATGAACGTGCGCGTGAGGAGCTGTCCCGTCTCGTCGTAGACGAGCTTCTCGTAGAAGGCCCCGCCGATGCCCTGGGCGACCCCGCCCCGGATCTGCCCGTCCAGGATCATGGGGTTGATGACGCGGCCGCAATCGTGCACGACGACGTACTTGAGGATCTGGATCATCCCGGTGTGGATGTCCACCTCCAGGATGGCGGCGTGGACACCGCTCGCGAACGTCCCCCGCGGTGGGGCGAAGTACCGGGTGGCTTCCAACCCCGGCTGCTCCCACTCCTCGGGGATCGTCCCGCGGAGGGGGTTGGCGGCCACAGCGATCTCCCCGAGGGAGAGGGATCTCCCCGGGACGCCGCGGACGTACACGCGGCCGTCCCTTAGCTCCAGGTCCTCGACGCGGGCCTCCAGCAGGGTGGCGGCAACCCGCAGGGCCTTCTCCCGGACGGCCTGCGCGGCAAGCGCAACGGCGTTGCCCGCCACCACGGCAGCCCGGCTGGCGAACGTGCCAGTCCCCCACCCAAACGCTCCGCTGTCCCCCGTGGTGATGGTCACGTCCTCCACGGGCACGCTGAGGATGTCGGCGATGATCTGGGCGAAGGAGGTGAAGTGCCCCTGCCCCTGGGTCCCCACACTCGTTGCCGCATAGACCTTGCCTGAGGGCTCCACCGTCACCCGGCATCCCTCGTACGGCCCGATCCCCGAGCCTTCCACGTAGCACGCCAGGCCCAGCCCAACGTAGCGTCCCTCCCTCCGGTAACGTTCGCGCTCAGAGGGCCAGCGATCGTAGCCGATCATCTCGAGTGCCTTGTCCAGGCAAGCGGGGTAGTTCCCACTGTCGTAGATGAGGGGCGCATTGTCCTGATAGATCAGGCCGACATCGTAGGGGAACTCATCGGGCTGAATGAAGTTCCTGCGGCGGACCTCGGCACGGTCGAGGTTCAGCTCTCTAGCGACGCGGTCCATCAGCCGCTCCATCACGAAGACGCCGTGCGGCCTCCCGGCGCCACGGTACGGGCTGACGATGGTCTTGTTCGTGAACACGGCGCGGAACTCGCAGTGGTAGTTGGGGATCTTGTATGGGCCCGGCAGGGTCGTGCTGGCCACGATGGGGACGATGAGGCCATAGGGAATGTAGGCACCGGCGTCGTAGAGGAAGACGGTCTTGACGCCCAGGATGCACCCTTCCCCATCCACGGCGATGGCCGCTTCGTGGATCTGCTCCCGTTCCTGGTTCATGGCGACGAAGTTCTCCAGGCGGTCTTCGATCCACTTCACCGGACGTTGCAGCTGCATCGCCGCGAACGGGACCAGGACCTCCTCTGGGTAGAACATCATGATCTTCGGCCCGAAGCCACCCCCGATATCCGGCGCGATCACTCGCACGTTCGCCTGGGGGAGCCCGAAGAGCCTGGCCAGCCCGTTGCGGATGGGGATCGGTGCCTGGGTGGAGTCCCATACCGTGAGCTGGCGCATCTTGGGTTCCCACTGGGCCACCACCCCGCGGCACTCCATGGGCGCTGCGGTCCCGCGGTCGATCACGAAGCGCTCGGTGAAGACGTGGGCCGCCTTCGCGAAGGCCTCCTCCACGTTCCCCACCCTCTGGGTGTAATGGGCGCAGACGTTCGTGCCGATATCCTCGTGGACAAGGGGTGCACCGGGCTGGATCGCCTGCTCCAGGTCTACCACGGGTGGGAGGGGATCGTAGTCCACCTCGATGAGGTCGAGGGCATCCTCGGCGATGTACCTGCTTTCGGCAATCACGATGGCAACAGGCTCTCCGACGTGACGGACCTTATCTGGCGCCAGCGCGTACTGGGTCTTGTGGTGGACAAGGGCAGGGTGGGGGATCAGCTTGGGGAGCGGTTCCTGCAGCACAGGGGGGAGGTCGGCGTGGGTGTAAACGGCCACAACCCCCGGGAGGCTCCTCGCCTTCTCGGTGCGGATGGAGAGGATGCGGGCGTGCGCGAACGGGCTCCGCAGCAGAGCGGCGTGCAGGAGGCCAGGCGGCCGGATGTCATCGACAAAGGTCCCGCGGCCCGTTAGGAGGCGAGGGTCCTCGTTGCGCTTGATCGGCTCCCCGAAGTACCTCGTCACCATCCTTCTGCGGCGCCGAAGGCCCCCGCCTTCAGGCGTGGGGAGGAAGGCGCCGCTTCCTCCTTTCCGTAAGAGTACCCGCAGAACCGCTGTACGAGGCGGCAGTGCTGCCACCTGATCCCCTGCGCCACCCGCCGCCCGCGCAGGTCCTTGATGTCAAACCTCCCGCTGGAGCGGATCAGGACCGTTCCCATGTGCCGGCCTGCGTACATCCCACTTGGCACCTCGGCAACGACCAGATCCCCCGTGCAGAACCCGAACACCCGCTTCGTGCGCGGCAGATATCCTCTGGGCAACCCGTGCGCGTCGAAGTTCGTCCGGCACCGGCGACCCCTGCCAATCGCGCGGATCCCAAGCACCGGCATCTCCCATCCGGCGACTGCGGCCATCTCCCCCACACAGAGGGCGTCCACAGTGTGCGACTTAGATAGCCCGAGCCTGCTCCGGTTCCACTTCGTCCGCGCTGCCGTGTGGGAGTACACGGACAGCCCAAAGGACCGGAGGGCACTGAGCATCGCGTACCGGGTGGCGTTCATCGCCGCCGCACCTACCAGGGGTTGCTTTGTCCTCTCCTGCACCTCGGGGTGCCCGAATTCTTCAGCCGTTCGGTTCCCCTTGGCCTGATTGCAGGCCGAGCAGGCCAGCGTGAGGTTGCTGACCCGGTCCGTCCCACCCCTGGACACAGGGACGATGTGGTCGATCTCAAGGGGGACGTTTGTGGCGCCGCAGTAGGCGCACCTGCGGCCCCATTTCTCCAGCAGGTACTCCCGGACTTCGTAGCCCCACAGCTCCCCCCGCTGGTAGGACACCCGAGACCTCCGGGTTCTGGAGCTTGTGGGTGTCGAACTTCGCGAGCTCCACGTCGATGGCCGCGATAGGGGAAAGCCTCGTGTACAGCCGGGCGATCGAAACGACGTTGCAGACGCGGCTGCGCAGGGACGGGGGGAGCCATCTTTGGGGCCTGCGCCTGTTGTCGAATCGGGGAGGCCGGTACCGCAGGGAGCTCCGCCTGCGGCGACGGGCAGAGCGCCGGGCGAGCATGTCGGACCGAACCTCCTCCTGGCGGTGGTGGATCACTGCGCAGTGGAGGGCGTGGTGGACGGGACCGTGAGGGTCCTGCTCCTCTCGCACGACCGCGACGCCGGTCTGCCGGAATCCCGGGTCCAGCTTGAGGCGGCAGGGCTGGAGGTTGCTCTCTTCGGCGAGCCGGTCCTTGAGGCGGATGGTGAAGGGGGAGATGCGGTGGACCACCGCACGGCCTTTTCTGAGAAGGAGGCGCGCCCGCTTCTCGGTGCATGGCATCAGCGGCTCCCCACGCCTGTCGAGCACGAAGACCAAGGCTCCCTACCTCCTTTCTGCCCCCGAAGGGGCGCCCTTACGGGCCTAGTGACGCGCGGGATGGACTCCTCTCCGCGCTCCCCTCGGCCATGTTGCCGGCCGGCACGTGCCCCGGCCCGTTTCTCCACACCCCGAAGGTTGTCTGCAGCCGGGGCTTCCAGGGTCCGGGACTGGGAAGCATCCCGGAGTGGGTCTATGAGCGCTGCCGGCAACGTAGCTGCGTCATAGCGTTGTCCTTCCGCTCCGCAGCTCGGCCTGGTCATAGACAGGCCTGCTCATCGCAAGCCCCCGGCTTTAGCCGTGGGTGGGTTGGAGTGCGAGATGGCCATGTCGGCAATCACGAAGGACGAGTTCATGCAGCTTCTCAGGGAAGGGCTTCCGAGGTTGTTGAGGGAGCACCCCGAAGTGCGCCATGAGGTCTTCAGTATCCTGCTGGAGGTGTTCCCGGGCAGGCAGGAGTTCGCGGCCGTTCTCGAGGAGATCCGATCGCTCCACGGGGATCTGAATTGGCGCTTTGAAGCCTCCCGGGAGGACATGGATAAGCGCTTTGAGGCTCTCCGGGAGGATATGGACAAGCGCTTTGCAGCCACCTTCCAAGGGATCCGCTCCCTCCGTAAAGACGTGGACAGGCTGGAACTCCACATGGCGTCGCTGGGCCTGCGCGTCGGGAGAGGCCTCGAGCAAGTGATCCGCGGCATTGTCGAGGAGTTCTCCGGCCAGACGTTTACTACGGCGGAGCGCTTGGTCCTAACGGACACGGACGGAGAACTATTCGGGGTCAAAGGTGCACAGGTGGAGTTCGACCTGTTTGCTCTCGATGGGGCCGCTTAGCTGGTAGAGGTAAAGTCCCACGTCGAACCCGACGACGTGCTCTCCTTCTGGCGAAAGTTCGGGTTCGCAGCGCGCATGCTCGGTCGGGAGGTTACTCCGATGATCATCGCGTTGAGCGCGGAGCAGAAGGCCGAGAGACTTATGCGCAAACTCGGGATCCGGTACATCGTGCGCGCCCACGTCTAAACGCTGCTGGCCGAACAGGCCGGTGAAGGCTTTAAAACCAACAACTACGTGGTCTACTCCTGCAAGTACCACGTCGTCTGGTGTCCCAAGTACCGCCGCCCTGTGCTGGTCGACGAAGGTGGATGCGGCTCAAAGGGCTCGCCCACGAACTTGCCCGCACACTCGGGGTGGAGCTCGGCCTCCCCAGGGCTAAAGCCCCGGGAGGTTCAGGATTGGCGGAGAACTTGTCGGCAGTTTGTCGGCAATAGGCACCCTGCGCAGGTCGCTGTAACCTCCCCCCGGGGGGGAGGGGGGTGTCTGGGATGGCCGAACTGCGCGGGCTGGCGGAGAGGGTGGGATTCGAACCCACGAGAGGCCTCTTAGCCCCTACCGGTTTTCAAGACCGGCGCTTTCAACCACTCAGCCACCTCTCCGGTGGGGAGTATATCACCGGGCAAGAAGGGGTGTCAACGCGAGGATCTGCCGGAAATGGAAGAGGGGCGGGCCTCCTGGGGGATGACAGAGATAAGGCTCACCCCCAGTTTGCCGTCTGGGAGGGCAACAACGATCACGTCCCCGCTCCGTTGCAAGGAGACCAGGGATTCCGTCCAGGTGTCTACGATCGCATCGAACGGCGTAGCAACGAGTTCCTCAAAGATCCCCCCGCAGGAACGACAGTAGTAGTAACCATATTGCTCCACCTTGATGGTGAAGCGGCGCGCGCACCTCGGACACACAGGTTTCGGCTCCTGGGCGTGTATCATCGTCCCCTCTTCACCATAGGTGGGTCGACACCCGGGGGCAAGGGAGGAGCGATGAACGGTTCTCTTTCGGGGGTGAACTGCACGAAAACGGCGGTGAACGGAAGAGGAGAGGTGGGCTACAGACCGAGGAGGATTCGGAGGGTACGCGCGGCAGAGCGGCTGACGGGGATCTCTGTGTTCTTGTAGTCGTCGATCCTCAGGATCAGGGTACCGCTGAAGAAGGGATGGACCTCCTTGATATGGTCCACGTTGACGAGGTAGCTCCGGTGTACCCGGAGGAATGCCCGCCGGCCTAAGCGCTGCGCCAGCTCCCCAAGAGTGTAGCGGACGGGGTACTCGCGATCGAATAGGACCACGAAGGTGCGATCCCCCCGGGCATAGGCGAATCGGATCTCGTCGATGTCCAACAGGAGGATCCGGTCCTCCAGGTGGACTGGGAGCTTGTCGGGAGGAGTCGTGGTGCCAGACTGCATGGCCACCACCCGCTCCAGCGTCCGGCGGAGGCGCTCCTCCCGGATGGGTTTCAGCAGGTAGTCAAAAGCTGCCTCCTCGAACGCCTCCAGAGTGTGGTCGGAGAATGCCGTGACGAAAGCTACGTGCGGCCTCTGGGGCATATGGTTGATCACTTTCAGGGCCTCGATGCCTGAAAGGCCCGGCATCTGAATGTCCAGCAGGAGGAGGTCGTACCGGCGTTGCTGGAGCTGGACAAGGGCTTCTACTGCAGTCGCCGCCTCGTCCACGGATTCCACCTGCAGGCGCTCCAGCATGTTGCGAAGCTCCTGCCTAGCGATGGGATCGTCATCGACGACGAGGACTCGGAGGTTGTTCACGGGGCTCGACCCTCCTCGGGATGCGTACTGTAACCCGCGTCCCCTCCCCTTCCCGGCTGGTCAGCATCACTCCGTACCCGTCCCCGTAGATCGCCTGGAGCCTCCGGTTCACGTTGAACAGGCCAATGCCGATCCCCGACCCGACGCCCCTCTCGAAGATCTGGTCCAGCTTCTCTTTGGGGATCCCCACCCCATCGTCCTCGATGGTAATCCAGTCCTCTTCCCCTCGCCGTTCAGAGGTGATGGTGACCCTTCCCTTCCCCTGTTTGGGCTCGATCCCGTGGAGGATAGCGTTCTCCACCAGAGGCTGAATGGTGAGCACAGGGAGGATGGTATCCAGCGTCTCAGGGACGATCTCCTGCCGCACCTCGAGGCGGTCCTGGAGGCGCACCCGCTCAAAGGTGAGGTACTGCTCCACATACCAGAGCTCTTCGGCGAGGGTACAGAACTCCCCATGCTGGCGGAGGGCATGGCGCAGGAAATCGGCGAACTCCACTGTGAGCCTTCTGGCCTGGGCAGGATCCGTGGGGATGATCGCAGCGATGACGTTGAGGATGTTAAAGACGAAGTGAGGGGAGATCTCCGCACGGAGTGCCCGCAGCTCCGAGCGGCTCATCCGCTCGACCTCCGCCTCCAAGCTCGCCAACTCCAGCTCCGAGGAGAGGAGATCGGCGAGGAGCATTGCTACCTCCATGGCTTCCGGGGGGAAGGTTCTTGGACCGGCGAGGTAGAGCTTGAGGGCCCCGGGGGTCAGGCCCTGGACGCGGAGGGGGACGATGAGTGCGCTGGAGAGGGGGCACCCTTCCACAGGGCAACCGATTTCCTCTGGTCCTGTCGCGACCGTCGGCTCACCGGTCCTAAGCACTCGCTTGGTCAGCTCTGTAGTCACAGGGGCCCCAGGAGGGTGATGGTCGCTCCCGACGCCAACGTAGGCCAGCACCCGCCCCCTTCCCACAAAGGAGACCGCGTCTAGGCCGAAACGGTTCAAGATGAGGGAGGCGAGACGTGTTCCCCCCTCCTGGGTCAGCCCATTTCGGAACTCCCTGCGGGCTTCTTCCCCGATCTCCTTGAGCGCCCGGCAGATCTCCTGGATCTTCGCAGGCCCTAAGAGCTGGAGGTCACTCCACAATAGTGGTCTCCTTCCACGAAAAGCCTCAGCTCTTGTAGTCAGTATATTAGACGAAGTCAAGAGATTTGCCAAGGGATGGTTTGCTGTCACTCGACATCCAAGAGGACGGCGTGGGCGGAGAACAGTTTATTGAGAGGGTTCGGCGTGTGTCCGCCCGGAGGAATCTTCAGGGTCGGCTATAATACCTATGGTAGTGCGTATCTGGTCGAGGCGGGATCCCTGGCTGAGGGCAGAACGCCGTGGGGTTCCGCACTGATCCCTCAGGAGGTGGCAGGCATGGCCCTACCAGAGTTCCGCAATGAGCCCTTCACGGATTTTTCCCAGGAGACCAACCGCACTGCCATGCTGGCTGCGCTCGAGCAGGTTGGCCGCGAGTTGGGCAAGGAGCTCCCGTTGATCATCGGCGGGGAACGGGTACAGGGGCACGGGGCCTTCACCTCGTTGAACCCCTCCCGCAAGACCGAGGTCGTAGCAGTTGCCCAGAAGACTTCCCCGCGCGAGGTGGACCGTGCGGTGGAGGCTGCGGAGCAGGCCTTCAAAACGTGGAGCCGTGTGCCGGCCGAGGAGCGCGCTGCGATCCTCCTGCGCGCTGCGGACATCCTGCGCCGCCGCAGGTTCTGGGCTGCAGCCTGGCAGGTCTACGAGGTGGGGAAGAATTGGGGCGAGGCTGATGCCGACGTGGCCGAGGCTATTGACCACCTGGAGTACGCGGCGCGGGAGGCGATCCGCTATGCGCGTGGCCAACCTCTCACGCCCCACCCACAGGAACATAGCGAGCTGGTCTACCTGCCGTTGGGCGTGGTGGCGGTGATCCCCCCCTGGAACTTCCCCCTGGCCATCCCGGTGGGCATGGCCGCCTCGGCCATTGCCGCCGGGAATACTGTGGTGATGAAGCCGGCCAGCGATGCTCCGGCCAACGCCCACGTCTTTGCGGAGATCATGGAGGCTGCAGGATTGCCCCCTGGCGTCCTCAACGTGATCACGGGACCCGGTAGCGAGGTCGGCGACACCCTTGTGCTCCACCCCAGAGTCCGGATGGTCGCGTTCACGGGTTCCAAGGAGGTCGGCATCCGCATTTACGGTCTTGCTGCCCAGGTTCAGCCAGGCCAGCGGTGGCTCAAGCGGGCCATCGCGGAGATGGGCGGGAAGAACGCCGTCATCATCGATGAGACCGCCGACCTGGAGGATGCCATCTCAGCCGCAGTGATCTCAGGCTATGGCTACCAGGGCCAGAAGTGCTCAGCCATGTCCCGCCTGATCGTCCCCGATGGACGCTACCGTGAGGTGCTCGAGGCCTTCGTGGCGCGCGTGCGGGACCTCAAGGTTGGTCCGGCCAAGGATAACTTCCCCGTCGGTCCCGTGATCAACGAGGCGGCGATGCAGAAGATCCTGTCTTATATCGACATCGGCAAGCGCGAGGGCAAGCTTGTGGCCGGCGGAGAGCCGGGGGATGCCGAAGGATACTTCATCCAGCCGACGGTCTTCGCCGATGTGGACCCCCAGGCGCGTATTGCCCAGGAGGAGATCTTCGGCCCCGTCGTCGCGGTCATCAAGGCGCGCGACTTCGAGCATGCGTTGGAGATCGCCAACGGCACAGAGTATGGGTTGACTGGTGCAGTCTTCTCACGCGATCCTGCCCGACTCGCCCTCGCCCGGCGGGAGTTCATGTGTGGGAACCTCTACCTCAACAGGAAGTGTACAGGGGCGCTGGTAGGGGTGCATCCCTTTGGCGGGTTCAACATGAGCGGTACAGACGCGAAAGTAGGAGGACCCGACTACCTCCTTTTCTTCCTCCAGCCGAAGGTGGTATCGATCAAGTATCGGTAGGGGAAGGGCGAGGGTCCAGGCTCTGCGCGGGCCCTCGCCCCGATCGTCAGATATCGTAGTACAGGTAATACTCGTACGGATGCGGGCGGATGGAGACCTCCTTCGCCTCCTTCCTCTTGAGGGCGATCCAGGTCTCGATCAGATCCCTGGTGAAGACATCGCCCTCGAGGAGGAACTCATAGTCCTTCTCTAAGGCATCCAGGGCTTCATCGAGGGAACCAGGGACGCTTCGCACGCGCTTGGCCTCTTCAGGGTCCAGTTCGTAGATGTTCTTATCCAGAGGCCCGAACCCTGCCTTGACGGGATCGATCTTCCGTCGGATCCCATCGAGTCCGGCCATGAGCATGGCCGCAAAGGCGAGGTAGGGGTTCGCGGAAGGATCTGGAGGGCGGAACTCAATGCGCTTCGTCGCTGCCGATCCAGGCCCGTTCTGGTACATGGGGATCCGGATGCACGCGCTCCGGTTCCGTTTGCTGAACGCAACGTTCACCGGGGCCTCGTAGTGAGGGACGAGCCTCCGGTAGGAGTTGGTCGTGGGGGCGCAGAAGGCCAGGAGCGCGTCCACGTGTGTCAGGAGTCCCCCGATGTAGTAGAGGGCGAGCTGGGAGAGCTCCCCGTATCCGCTTTCATCGTAGAACAGGTTCTCCCCATCCTTCCAGAGGCTCTGGTGGGTATGCATCCCGGACCCGTTGTCCCCGAAGATCGGCTTGGGCATGAACGTCGCCGTGAGCCCCCGCTTCCGCGCTGCGTTCTTCACGATATACTTGTAGGCCATCACGTTGTCGGCCATACGCAGGAGGCCGTCCGAGCGCATGTCGATCTCCCCCTGTCCCGCAGATGCCACCTCGTGGTGGTGCATCTCCACGGGGATCCCCCAGGATTCCAGGAGCATCGCGCACTCGCTACGGAGGTCGTGGCAGAGATCACTCGGCGGGACGGGGAAATACCCTTCCTTTGGGCGGATCTGGTATCCGAGGTTCCCCCCGTTCCCCGTGTTCCAGATCCCCTCGGGCGAGTCCACGGCGAATCCCATGCGGTGAGGCTGGACCTCATAACGAACGCTGCTCAAAATGAAGAACTCTACCTCCGGGCCCCAGAAGCTCTCCTCTGCGATCCCCGTGGCCCGAAGGTATTCCTCCGCCTTCCTAGCGACATACCGTGGATCCCTGGTGAAGGGGCTCCGCTGCTCGGGGTCATAGACGTCGCAGATGATAGTTAGGGTAGGGATCTCGCAGAAGGGATCTACCCGGGCCGTACGGGGATCGGGGATGAGGAGCATATCGCTCTCTTCGATCTCCTTGAAGCCCTTGATGCTTGAGCCGTCGAAGCCAACTCCTCGTTCGAATGTCTTGTGGTTGATCTGCGAGGCGGGGATGGTCGTATGCTGCCAGACTCCAGGGAGGTCGCAGAATCGGAGGTCAACCATCTGGATCCCCTGCTGCTTGATCATTGCCAGGACTTCATCTACGGTCATTGTTCCGTGCACCTCCTGAAAAAGAGAAGACGCCCTTGCACAAAGCAAGGGCGTCACGGCCCTTTCTCCCTCTAGGTACGTCCTGGTACCTTGGCTAATCTATAGCACAACATCGGCAGGGAAGTCAAGAACCAAAATATGTGCTGCGCATTTTTCTACTTGGTACTGTAACAATGGTATGAAGTAAACGGACAGAAATCGTACTACACCGTAGCATGTGGAGCTTCCCCGGTGTCAGGGGGCGGCTTAACTTATGAAGAGCGGAGCGAGACCCTCTTGGGCCATGAGAGAGATGTGTTCCTTCATCTTGAGGATGTGCCGACTCATGAGCTCCGTTGCTGCTGTCACCTTCCCCTGGTGTAGCAGGCGGGCAAGGTCCACATGGTCCCGGTGGACGTGCTCCTGCCTCCATGGGCGGGCAAGATCCAAGCGGCAGAGGGCGATGAGCCTCCCATTGACTTGTTGCAGCATCCGGGCGAGGGGCTCGTTCCCCGACAGGGAGGCGATGGTCGTGTGGAACGACTCTTCAAAGGAAAAGAAGTCTTTCGTACCGGCCTGCTCCTTCCGCACCAGAGAGAGGAGCTCCAGGAGATCCTTCTGGGATGCCCTCTCCCCGCACTGCTGGATTGCTAGGACTTCGAGAGCTCGGCGGACTTCGAAGAGGTCTTCTACTTCTTGTAAGCTCAGCTGGCGGACCACGCATCCAACACGCGGGATGATCGTCACGAGCCCTTCCTGTTCCAGCTTATTCAACGCTTCCCGGATAGGAGTGCGACTCACCTGGAGCATCTCGGCGAGGTCCTGCTCGGTGAACCGTTGCCCTGGTTTGAGGTCGAAGCGGAGGATGCGCTCCCGGATCTCCACCAGGACCCTGTCGGTGAGATTCTCCCCGGCTCCTCGCATCACAGGACCACTTCCAGCCCGAGACCGAGTTGTTCGGCCTTGCTCAGGACAGCCATGCCGACGGCAACGTCGAAGGCCGCGCTGCCCACGGATTTGAACAAGGTGACCTCCTCATCGCGCTCGCGCCCCATGACCTTCCCGAGGGCCACCTCCCCGATCTCGCCTAGGATGTGTTCGGTGGTGATGACACCTTCCTGGATGGGGATGAGAAGGTCTCCTGCTTCCGCGAGGCATCCGCTCCGCGAATCCACCACCACCCGCGCCCGTTGCACCAGGAAGCTGTCGACCTCTCGCGTGGTGGGGGTGAACGCGCCGATGGCGTTCACGTGGACTCCTGGCTTAACAGTTCGCCCGTCGAAGAGGGGGGTAGGAGATGTCGTGGCAGTGATGATGATGTCCGCGTCCTCGATTGCACCCGCGGTGGTCTCCGCTACGCGGACCTCGGCTTCCCGCAGGAAGGGCTGCTGGGCCACCTCCTGGGCAAACAGACGGGCGCGCTCCGGCCTCCTGCTCAGAACCCTGACCTCCTCGATAGGTCGCACTACGGCAACCGCCTCGAGCTGCGTGCGCGCTTGTGCGCCTGCTCCGAACAGAGCCACGACCCTGGCATCCTTCCTGGCCATCAGGTCCGTGGCAAGGCCTGAGATGGCTCCCGTCCGGAGCGCAGTCAGATAGGCTCCCTCCAGGAGAGCTAGCGGCCGGCCCGTGGAGGCATCCTGAAGGAGGACGACTGCATAGATCGTCGGGAGATCACGGTCGGGATTCCGCGGGAACACGGAGACGGCCTTCATCCCTAAGGCGTGAGTCCCCTGGAGGTACGCGGGCATATAGAGGGCGATCCCATCCTGTGGCGGGATAGGGAGATGAAGCCGTACAGGGACATTCGCAGTTCCGCGGGAGATCTCGATTGCTGCCTCCCTCACTGCAGCAATGGCCTCTCCCATGGGGAGGGCTTGGCGTACCTCTGCGGCTGTGAGGATGCGCACGCTGCCCTTATTCTCGTCCTCCCGGGGGATTTCCTGCGCGAGGAGGCCCACCTATACTGCGATCACCGCATCCGCCTCCAGGGCGAGAGAGTTCAAGGTCGCCGCGCCGACGACCTGGGCTTCCTCAATGAAATCCCCGGGGTTCAGGCCCAGGAGCTGGCAGCTTCGCTCGCATACCATCAGTTTCACGCCTGCTTGGACGGCCTGGTCGATGACCTCTTTCAGGGAGGGGAATTCCCCGATCTTGATCTTCTCCGCTTCCCCTTTCTTCACTGCGGTGATCCCCTTGATGAAGAAGTAGACAATCGCTTCCTGCCCCATGGCAGCTGCCGTGGTGGCCAGGATGAACGGCGCGTAGAGGCGCTCAGGGGTGTCCACCCCGCTTGTCTGCAGGTAGACGATCTTCTTTCTCTCAGGCATAGTCCTTCGCCTCCTCAATCCTCCTGACACGGAGGATGCTCTTTTACCGCCGGATCGAGATGAACAGGTCCTTCCCTTCCTTGCGGATCTCCAGGACTTCGTAGCCCCTCCACTTCGCCCAGCTCTGCAGGTCCGGCTCTGCCGCAGGGTCGTCTGCGATTACCTGGAGAACCCTCCCCGGCTCTAGCTTTTCGATCTCCTCGTTCGCCTTGAGGACGGGCATTGGGCAGCGTAGTCCTCTCGCATCCAAAACACGATCCACACCAGTGGCCTGCACGGTTTCACCTCCTTGGGGCCTTGAGACAGGTTCGATTCTGAGAGTGGGAACCGCTTCCCCAAAACGGGAGAACGGGCAGGGGGTGGCGGAGGAAGGACGAGATGCTCGGGCTATCCCTCGTCCAACCCCCGCCTGGGACAGATGCACTCTCTCGGGAGAGGAGGTGTTCTCATCTGGTACTCAAATCGATTCTTAAGTCTGTAACTAAACTTTTACCATGCGGAGGGAGAGGTGTCAAGATTTTCCCCGGGCGAGTCTTCCGGAAGACCCGAACTTCTACGGTTACACCCCTGCCGGAACCACCGAATCCATTCGGGATCCAGGTGGTCCCACCGAGCCCGGGGTTCGGGGAGGGCGTCCCAGGTCTGCCCCGTGCGATCCAGGACCCAGCGGGTTTCCTCCTCCTCGGTGGCGATGCGGTCGCTCGAGCCCGAGCGCACGTAGCCCCGGCCGCCGTAGCGGACGGGTTTGAGCCAGCTCTCTTCCACGGCGATCCGGACGACGGGTTTACCTTCCACCTTTCCGGCCTCCACGTGGGCGTCAATCCCCAGTTCCTATCGGATTCGGTTGGGCCAGTCCCTTAAACTTCCCCGGCCCACTGAGGCGCCGACAACGGTGCCGTCATCCGCTACTCCGACCCAGAGTTCCCCGCCCCGGGTGTTGGCAAAAGCGCACAGGGTGCGCAGGATCTCGGCACCGAAGGAGCGGCGGAATTCCACCGTCTCGCCCTCGCCCCACCTCAGGGCTTCCCGGAGCCGCTCCCCGAACCCGGTCATACTAAGTCACCCCGCCAAAATCCTGAAACGGATTCGGGCACCCCACCAAAACCCGGACACGGGTTGGGGCACCCCGCCAAAACTCCGTTACGGGTTTTGGTGGGGACCCCTTGGCGGGGACCCCGACAC
>Ga0197143_1001040_pt1 | contig 25147 bp, 22 predicted proteins | sample GBS70_MetaG_FD_148603 | JGI IMG/M metagenome (GOLD analysis project Ga0197143, IMG submission 148603) | Sediment microbial communities from Great Boiling Springs, Gerlach, Nevada, United States - GBS 70_MetaG | ecosystem: Environmental > Aquatic > Thermal springs > Hot (42-90C) > Sediment... | reverse complement strand
TTCCGTCCGAGGTCGATGCCGATCACTGTCCCGCAAAATCCGGATGCCATATCCCGTGCCCCTCCTTTCCACATTCACTACACGGTATTGTACGCTACACCCGGGGCACGGCGTTTTCATGATATCAACGGATTTTAGCACACCTTCCTCGAAAGAAAGGGGTTACAATTGATCAGTTGAGGCAGGGCTTAGAGCGAACGCAAGCGGAATACTTTCGCCAGATCTTCCGTGAAGCAGCCAATGGGGGAAACTATGGGCTGGCCTACTTTGAGCGCCGGCTCGTGGTGGGGATGATCCATAACGTAATAGATCTCCCGTTAAAGTGGTACGTCGGTAGCTATGCCCTTTACGAAGATCTCGTCCGCAAGTACCTCCGCAGATCGTTCCCCCTCCGCCCGGGCCTCTGGCACAGGGCAGAAAGGGCGATCTTCACGGTGTTCAACTACGACATGCAGGCGGTCACAGAGTCGTTCTTCAATGACGTCCTGCAGTCTTTCGGGATGGACCTAGGAACGGTTCAGATTGCCTCGGAGGCGCACGACGTCTCGGATTACTATGGAGAGGTCAAGCGGTACCTCCGTGAGGCCCTAGCCCAAAGCGTCCGGACGACCCACCAGCTCCTGGAGGTGAGCGCTCAGCTGTCCGCCACGGCAGAGCAGTCAAAGGTGGCTGTTGGGCAAATCGCGGCAACGATCGAGCAGGTTGCCAAGTCTGCCGTCCAGCAAATGGAACGGGTTACCGTTGCTGCGAAGGCCGTCGAGGAGATGACCCGCGGGATCGAAGGAGTTGCAAGGGGTGCGCATGAACAGGCGGCGTCTGTCCAGCGCGCCTCCGAGATCATCACGCGCATCCGCAGCAAAGTTGCAGAGTCCGCGGAGAAAGTGCGGGAAATGGGAGAGCGTTCCCACCAGATCGTGGAAATCGTGAACGTCATCTCAGGAATCGCCGATCAGACCAACCTCCTTGCCCTGAACGCGGCGATTGAGGCGGCGCGGGCGGGGGAGCACGGGAGGGGGTTCGCCGTGGTGGCTGAGGAGGTACGGAAGCTCGCCGAGCGATCTGCAGCTTCGGCGAAGGAGATCGGCGAGCTCATCGTGGAGGTCCGGCAGGTAGTGTCGGATGCGGTGCAGGCAATGGAGACCTCGACGAAGCAGGTAGAGGAAGAACTCATCAAGGCCATTGAGAATGTCTCAGCGGTCGTAGAGGAATACACGGCCTCGACTGAACAGATGGCCGCGAGCACGACAGAGGTCAGGAAAGCGATGGAGGACACCGCCAGCGTAAGCGAGGAGAACAGCGCCGCAGCTCAGCAGGTAAGCGCGTCAACCCAGGAGGTGGCTGCGCAGGTGGAGCAGATGAGCACCTCTATGCTGGACCTGCGCCGCACAGCGGAGGAGCTGCAGAAAGCCATTGCACGGTTCAAGGTGGAGACCGATGGACTCAATCCTGTCCATGAGCATGAGGAGGAGATGACGCGAAATCTCGCAGCAAGCCGTAGATGAGGAGAAGGAACCCACCCCCCCACAGGGAGGGGCATGGCGAATCGCCATGCCCCTCCCCGTGCTCGATCCCCGACTCCCCCTGTGGCCTGATAGAAAATCGGTCCCATGCCCGATACCCTTGGGACAAAGACAGGGCTATGCTGAGAGGCGGGATTGTTTTACAAGATTTCCATAGTTTCTAGAAGGAATTCATAGATTCTTGCCGTACACGTCCCCATGGACGGAGTTCGCAGGAGGGTTCCTTTGGACGGATCTGGCGGGAAAGGGAGCAGAGCAACCGGGCGATCCGAATGGTTGTCCCTGAGTGAAGCCAGTCTCCTCCTCGGGGTCGACCCCAGCACCCTCCGCCACTGGGCTGATGCAGGGAAGATCCAGGCTTTCCGGACCCCAGGCGGGCACCGGCGGTTCTCCCGGCAGCAGATCGAAGCACTGCTCGCCCAGCCGCAGCCCCAGCGGCGTGTCGTATCCATCGTGGAGGAGATCGAAAGGACCGGGAACCATCTCCTGGTGGAGCCTGTGCGGGAGTGGTACGTAACCCGTAGGTGGTATGACGCCTTCGATGAGGAAGCCAAGCATCAAATGCGGGTGCTCGGGCGGCAGCTCCTGCGCGCGTTGCTGAGGTACTTACGGGGCGGCCCCCGGCAGCGACGCTATCTCGAGGAAGGGATGTCAGCCGGACGGCGCATCGGCTGGCTCGCCGGGAGGAAGGACCTATTGGCCCAAGAGGCGGCCGAGAGCTTCCTGGTCATCAAGAGGCTCCTCACCGAGGTCGTGGCCAAGCGGAAAGAGGCGAGTCCCGAGAGCCAAGTCCAGTGGCTGCGCCGGCTCGACCGGTTCATGGACCGGATCCTCGTCGTTCTCATGGAAGGATATGAGGAGGGGAGGAGAGGGTGAACTCGAGCGGGTTCAGGACCATGGAGATCATCGCCGTTGGCGTGAGCCATCGATCCGCTCCTCTGGAGGTCTTGGAGCGCCTAGCCTTCCCTCCTGGCGAGATCCCCGAGGCATTGCTCCGGCTCTCCCGGCAGGAAGGCATCGAGGAGGGGGTTCTCCTTACCACCTGCCACCGCACGGAGCTCTATGCGGCCACGCTCGATGCAGCCAAAGGCTTTTCCTCCCTTGCCGGGTTCCTCGAGAACTCTCGGGATCTCCCACCCGGATTCCTCAAAAGACACGGGTTTCGCCTGAGGGGCCTGGAGGCCGTGAGATACCTGTTCACCGTAGCCTCCGGCCTCGACTCGATGGTGATCGGGGAAGACCAGGTCCTCGGGCAAGTCCGGGATGCGTTGAAACAGGCGTCTGCGGCGGGGACCGCAAGGGCCTATCTATCCGCCCTGTTCCGCCAGGCCATCCGGGTTGGAGCCCGGGTGCGCAGGGAGACGCGCGTGGGCGGCCATGGGAGGTCCATCAGCTCCGTCGCAGTGGAGGTCGCTGAGAGAATTTTTGGGGATCTCCGGGATCGCACGATCCTCGTCATCGGAACCGGAGAGGCGGGGGAGTTAGTCCTCCAGGCGCTTCTCAGGCACGGGGCGGGGAGGATCGTTGTGGTCAGCCGCACGTTCGAGAGGGCGTCAACCGTCGCCCGCCGGTACAGGGGACAAGCGGTCGCGTACCAGGATCTGCCCAACGCCCTCGGGGAGGTCGATATCGTCATCACCTCTACGGCAGCCACCCATCCCGTGCTCACGCTCGACCTCCTCAAGGAGGCCTCAGAACGCCGTGACCGCCCTCTCCTCCTCATCGACATCGCCGTCCCGCGGGATGTCGACCCAAGGGCCCGGGAGCTCCCCAACGTCCACCTCTATGACCTGGAAGACCTCCAAGGGATCGTCCACGGGCGGGTCCGGGACGGGCTAGAGGATATCCCCAAAGCAGAGGGGATCATCGCCGAGGAGGTGGAGAAGTTCGGCCGCTGGCTCCGGATGCGCCAGGTGGCGCCGACCATTGCGGAACTGTACGCCCGCGCTGAGGCCATCCGCGCTGCGGAGCTGCAAAAGGCGATCCGACGCCTCGGGCACGTCACGGAGCGGGATCGGGAGGTCCTGGAGGCGATGACCTCCGCCCTGGTCAAGAAGCTCCTCCACGTTCCCGTTGTCTCCTTGAAGCGGCAAGCAGCACGCGGTGAGGAAATTTCCCTCCAGGTTGCCAGGGAACTCTTCGGGCTAGATGGACAGGAGCGGAGCAGGAGCTCGGAATCCCGCCATACGGAGGTTACGCAGCTCAGGGCCCGGAAGCAGGGAGCGGGGAAGGGGACGTGGGCTCATGCGTAGGATCCGTGTAGGTACCCGCGGGAGCGCCCTCGCCAGGGCTCAGACGCAGTGGGTCATCGAGCAGCTCTCCCGCATGCGCCCTGGCGTGGCCTTCGACGAAGTCGTCGTGACGACTTCGGGAGACCGGGGGAAAATCGATGCTTGGCCTGGGGTCTTTACCAGGGAGCTGGAGGAGGCGCTCCTGGGCGGGGAGATCGACGTCGCAGTCCACAGCCTCAAAGACCTTCCCACAGAGCAACCGCCGGGGTTGGTCATTGGCGCGATCCCTCCCCGGGAGGACCCCAGGGATGCGCTCATCTCCAGAGAGGGACACACCCTTGCGTCCCTCCCCCAGGGAGCACGGGTCGGGACGGCCAGCGAGCGCCGGGCGGTCCAGCTCCTTGCCTTCCGACCGGACCTGACCATCGAAGGGATCCGGGGGAATGTCGATACCCGTCTTAAGAAGCTCTCGCGAGGCGATTGTGACGCCATTGTCCTGGCCAGCGCCGGGTTACAACGGCTGGGCCGGGCCCATGAGATCACAGAGCTACTTCCCCTCGAGGTGATGCTCCCCGCCCCCGGCCAGGGAGCTCTTGCGGTCGAAGTGCGGGGGGACGATCCATTTGCCCTCGAACTCGTCGCACCCCTCGATCATCCCCCAACCAGGAAGGCAGTCCTTGCGGAGAGAGAGTTCCTCCGCGCCCTCGGGGGAGGTTGTCGTGTTCCCGTAGCCGCCTACGCCACCGTTGACGGGGGGACCATCTTCCTGCAAGGGATGGTGGGGATCTCGGGGGGGCACATCCTTCGGGGGAGTGTTCACGCATCCTCCCCCGAAGAGGCCGCCCATTTGCTGAGCCAGCAGCTGAGCGCAAGGAGCCATGGGGCATCCCAGGCATCCTTCCGCGCGCGGGAAGGGTAGGGAGGAAAGGTTGCAAGGGCCTCTCTCCGGCTGGAAAGTGATCGTGACAAGACCTCGGGACCAAGCGGAAGAACTCGTCCGCCGTCTGCAGGAGCTGGGCGCTGAATGCCTGATCTACCCTACCATCCGGATCGTCCCGCCCCGAAGCTATGAAAAGCTGGACCGTGCGCTCCAGAACCTCCACTCCTATCACTGGGTCGTCTTTACCAGTGCGAACGGTGTTCGTGCTGTGCTGGACCGGATGGCAGCTCTTGGCATGGAACCAAGCGATTTAGGACTGATGGGGGTCGCCGCAATCGGCCCTGCAACCCGGGAAGCCCTGGAGGAATGGGGGATTCAGGTATCCCTCTCTCCCAGGGAGTACCGCGCTGAAGGTCTTGTGGAGGCGTTTTCCAGCCTCGACATCCGCGGGAAGAGGGTTCTCCTACCCAGGGCTGAGGAGGCAAGGGACATCCTCCCGAAGAGCCTGCGAACCCTTGGGGCGGAAGTGGACGTCGTCCCTGCCTACCGGACTGTTCCTGATACGGAGAATGGTCAAGCACTCAGGGCATTGCTCGCCCAGGGAGAGGTCAACGCGATCACGTTCACCAGTCCCTCCACCGTCCGGAACTTCCTGGCCATGGTAGGGGAGGGGGCAGTCGACGCCCTATCCCGAGTGGTCGTCGCCTGTATCGGTCCGGTAACAGCAGATGCAGCCAGGGATCTGGGGATCCGCGTAGATGTCGTTGCCAAGGAGTATACCGCCGAGGGCCTAGTGAACGCCCTCGTGGAGCGCGTAGCGAGGGACTCGTTCTGTGCGCAGTGAAGGATTCGGGACCGTTCGCGCGTGTTCAAGGTGATCGAACGTCGCGTTGGGAGGGAGGAAGATGGGATTTCCAGTGGTCAGGATGCGGCGGTTGCGCCGCAGCCCCTTGCTCCGGAGGATGGTCCAGGAGACCAGGCTCGAGGTCTCCAACCTCATCGCTCCCCTGTTCGTAAAGGAAGGGATCCCCGAGCCGGAGCCCATAGCAGCGATGCCAGGTCAGTACCAGCACACCCTGGACAGCCTGGTGCGAGAGTGTGGCGAACTCGTGGAAGCCGGCGTGCCGGCTGTGATCCTTTTCGGCATCCCCTCCCACAAGGACCCGGAGGGGAGCGGCGCGAGCGACCCAGACGGGATCATCCAAAGGGCACTCCGGCGCATCCGGGAGGAGTACGGCGATAGGCTCCTCCTGGTCACTGATCTGTGCATGTGCGAGTATACCTCCCATGGCCACTGTGGGATCGTTCGCAACGAGATGGTGGACAACGACAGGACCCTTGACCGCTACCGGGAGATCGCCGTCAGCCAGGCTGCTGCTGGAGCGGACATCATCGCCCCCTCGGGGATGATGGATGGCCAGGTCCGGGCCATCCGCGAGGCCCTGGATGGGGCGGGCTACCAAGATGTCGCCATCCTGGCGTACGCGGCCAAGTACGCCTCCTCCTTATACGGGCCCTTCCGAGAGGCCGCAGAGTCGGCGCCGAGGTTCGGGGACCGCCGTTCCTACCAGATGGATATCGCCAATCGCGACGAGGCGATCCGGGAGGTTGCCCTGGATATCGAGGAGGGGGCGGACATCGTCATGGTCAAGCCCGCCCTCCCGAACCTGGACATCCTCGCAAAGGTGAAAGAGAGGTTCCTGATGCCGACCGCGGCGTACAACGTGAGCGGGGAGTACGCCATGATCAAAGCAGCGGCCCTGCAGGGGTGGGTGGACGAGCGGGCGGTTGCCCTGGAGCTCCTCACAGCCATCAAGCGGGCGGGAGCAGATTTGATCCTCACGTATTTCGCCAAGGCTGCCGCAAACTGGATCAGGGAAAGGAGCTAAGGGATGGAAGCCTCGCGGGTGCGGACGATCCGCCATCCTTCGTATGACCTCAACCAGCGTCCGTTCCTGGTGATCTGGGAGGTCACGCGCGCATGCGATCTCGCCTGTGTCCACTGCCGCGCCTCCGCGATCCCCGAGCGGGAGCCGGGGGAGCTGGACACCGAGGAAGGGTACAGGCTCATCGACCAAGTCGCCGAGTTCATCCCCCCGCCGCCCCTGTTCATCCTCACAGGAGGGGATCCGTTCAAGCGGGAGGATCTCTTTGATCTCGTCCGTTACGGGGCGGAGAAGGGGCTCCCTGTATCCGTTTCCCCCTCGGGGACGCCTACATTGACGCCAGAGAACATCCGAAGGCTTAGGGAGTCAGGGGCCGTGGCGATCTCCTTCAGCATCGACGGCTCGACCCCAGCGATCCACGATGGTTTCCGCAGGGTGGAGGGGGTCTATCGCTGGACCCTGAGAGGTTGGGAGGCCGCGCAGTCCTGCGGGTTGAAGGTCCAGATCAACACGACCGTCACCCCCCATAACCTGGAGGATCTCCCCAATATCTTCGAGCTGGTGCGGAACAGGGGGGTGATGACGTGGAGCGTCTTCTTCCTGGTCCCCACAGGCAGGGGGAAGGGGCTCCCCCAGCTCTCCCCGCAGGAATTCGAGGATGTCATGCACTTCCTCTACGACGTCTCCAAGGTCCTCCCTGTGAAGACCACAGAGGGCCATCACTACAAGCGGGTGGTAGTCCAGCGGACGATCCTGGAACAGCGAGGGATCCCGCCTGAGAAGATTTTGCCCCTTGGGCCAACGTACCGCAGGCTGCGGGAGCGAGTCCATCTCCCTGGGGCAGGGGAGGGCCTGGGCAAGATGCGGCGTCCACCCCTGGACGTCAATGCGGGGAAGGGGTTTGTGTTCATCAACCACCTGGGGAATGTTTTCCCGAGCGGGTTCCTGCCCCTTGCCGTCGGGAACGTCCGCTCGACCCCGTTGGGGGAACTCTACAGGACCTCCTCGCTGTTCCGCTCTCTGCGGGACCCCGGCCAGCTCCGGGGGCGGTGTGGGAGGTGCGAGTTCCGTACGGTGTGCGGCGGGTCCCGATCTAGGGCCTTCGGGGTCCTGGCGGATCCCTTGGAGGAAGATCCGTTCTGTGCTTACGAGCCAGGGAGCTTCCCCTTCCAGGAAGACGTGGCCAGGATCCTGGCCGGGGGAGGTGGAGAGGGGTGAATCAGCACCGGTCCAAGGAGCTGTACACCAAAGCGAGCAGCCTCCTCCCGGGAGGGGTCAACAGCCCCGTGCGGGCGTTCCAGGCCGTCGGCGGGACCCCGCTCTTCATCGCTCGGGGGGAGGGAGCCTATCTCGTGGACGTGGACGGGAACAAGTTCATTGACTATCTCTGTTCCTGGGGACCCCTGATCCTTGGCCATGCGCACCAGGAGGTCGTAGAGATCGCCTCCCAGGTTCTCCGGTTGGGGAGCAGCTTTGGCGCTCCCTCCCCTTGGGAAGTTGACCTCGCCCAGCTCATCGTAGATGCTCTCCCCTCTGTAGAGATGGTGCGCATGGTCAATTCCGGCACGGAGGCAGTGATGAGCGCCGTCCGGCTGGCGCGCGCATATACCGCCAGGGATCTCGTGGTCAAATTCGCCGGGGGCTATCACGGCCATTCTGACGGGCTCATTGTCCAAGGAGGTTCTGGAATCGCCACCCTGGGGATCACCACCCGGCCGGGCATCCCCCAGGCAATCGCTGAGACCACGTTGACTCTCCCCTACAACGACTTGGAGGCGGTGGAACAGGTTTTCCGGGACTATGGGGAGCGTATCGCCGCCGTGATCGTCGAGCCCATCGCCGGGAACATGGGCGTCGTTCCCCCGAGGCCGGGGTTCCTCGAAGGGTTGCGGAAGCTCACCAGGGAGGCCGGGGCGCTTTTGATCTTCGACGAGGTGATCACGGGCTTTCGTGTGAGCTATGGTGGCGCGCAGGCCCTCTACGGAGTGCTTCCCGACCTCACCTGCCTTGGGAAAATCATCGGCGGCGGTTTCCCCGTGGGCGCCTTCGGAGGACCCAGGGAGATCATGCGGCTGGTGGCCCCCCTTGGGCCAGTGTACCAGGCGGGGACGCTCTCCGGGAACCCTGTGGCCATGGCGTGCGGGGTGACCACGTTGCGCATCCTCCGGGATCGGAACCCTTACGACCGTCTGGAGGAATTGGGTGCGCGGCTGGCAGAAGGATTGCAGGAAGCGGCCGAAGAGGCGGGCGTCCCTGTGACGGTGAACAGGGTCGGGTCCATGCTCACCCTCTTCTTCACCGAAGGGCCCGTCGAGAACTTTGACGACGCGAACAGGTCGGACAAGCAGCGGTTCAGCCGTTTCTTCTGGGCGATGCTGGAGAGGGGAGTGTACATCCCTCCCTCCCAGTTCGAGGCGTGGTTCGTCTCCCTCGCCCACACCGAGGAGGAGATCGACCGCACAGTGGAGGCGGCGCGGGAGGCGCTCCGTCACGCAGGGTAATGCTCCCCCTGCTCGACGAGCTCCCGGAGACGGAGGGCGTTCTTGACGGCATACCCGGCGACGTCATTGTTGTAGAAGCAATAGACCTCCCGGCCCTCAGTGAGCCACTTCCGGATCGCCTCCGCATCGGATCGAATCATCCTCTCGGGGTAGTTGCTGCTGAACAGGGCTCCTGGCCCGTGGCGGCGGAGATAGACGAAGTTTGCGGTGAGAGGGGCCTCGATGGCCTCCCGGTCGATGTCCTGGACCCTCATCCCATGTGCAAGGACCTGGAACGGCCAGTCTGCGAGGACGATAGCCGCATTGTGGTTCTGGAGGATGTCGTAGACGTCATCACAGAACCACGTCCGGTCACGGAACTCAAATGCATGACGGTAACGGCGGGCCAGGGGGGACTCTTGCAGCGCGCGCAGGAAGGCTTTCAGGCGTTGCAGGTCGACCCGGAAGCGCGGAGGGAGCTGCCAGAGGACGGCCGCGATCTTCTCCTCTAAGGGGGAGGACTGGTCGAACAGGATTTGGATGGAGCCCTCCGCATCCTTGAGCCGCTTGATGTGGGTAATGAAGCGGCTCCCCTTGAGGACGAAGGCGAACCCTTCAGGAGCCGTCTTCGCCCAAGTCTCGAAGGTCTTCTTCTGGGGGAGCCGGTAGAAGGTGACGTTGAGCTCGACGGTGGGAAACACCTGGGCGTAGTAGGACAGCCACTTGCGCGCCGGAAGGCCTTCAGGGTAGAAGACTCCTTCCCAGTGCGCATAGTTATACCCGGAGGTGCCGATCCATGCTCTGGCCATTCCAGAATCATTCTACGCGATGTTCGCGCCCGATCTAGTTTACATAATAAACATTATGCGAATTATGCTGCCACGAACAAATGTTTGCCAAACAACCGGAGTTGTGGTATAATTTGCCCAGCGATGATTCCGGGAGGAGGGCTTCCCATGAGCAAGGCCCTGACGAAACGCCAGCGTGAGATCCTCAGCTATATCCAGGAGTACACGCGGAGCCGGGGCTATCCACCGTCGGTGCGGGAGATTGGACGTGCCCTCGGGCTGACCAGCAGCTCCACAGTCCATAGCCACCTCTCCGCGTTGGAGAAGAAGGGGTACATCCACCGAGATCCCACCAAACCCCGGGCCATTGAGATCCTCCGTGACGAGACGAGTCTCCCGATGAAGCGGGTCGTCCCGGTCCCCATCATTGGCCGGGTCACAGCAGGTCAACCCATCCTGGCCGTGGAGAACATCGAAGATGTCTTCCCCCTCCCCTGGGATTTCGTCCGGGGTGAGGAGGTTTTCCTGCTCCGCGTCCGGGGGGATAGCATGATCGGCGCCGGGATCTATGACGGCGACCTTCTCCTCGTGCGCAGGCAGCAGACAGCCGAAAACGGTGACATCGTCGTGGCCCTGCTGGAGGACGAAGCGACGGTCAAACGGTTCTACAAGGAGCGGGAGTACATCCGCTTGCAACCAGAGAACCCTGCGATGGAGCCCATTCTCGTTCGGGACGTCGTCATCCTCGGGAAGGCCATCGCGCTCATCCGGCGCTTGCACTGAGGGACCTCTACAACTTTGGCAGGGTTACAGTCCCCGTGCACGAAGGAACCTGCCCTCAGTAAACGGACAGAAATCGTGCTCCACCGTCGAAACTGGAGCCTCCCCCGTGTCGGGCACCCCGCCAAAACCCGTAACGGAGTTTTGGCGGGGTGCCCGAACCCGTGTCCGGTTTTTGGTGGGGTGCCCGAATCCGTTTCAGGATTTTGGCGGGGTCCCCACAAAACGCGCAGCGTTTTGTGGGGTGCTCTTAGTGGGCTTCGTCCCGTAGGGAAGCCCTGAGATGGTTTGCTGTGGCCGGGGGGACAACTGCTTCAACCTCGATCCACTCTTCCTTGAACTCCTGCGTCAGGACTCTCCCCCGCTCTCGGATCTCCTTAAGGAGCCTTGCCTTTGCATACGGAATGCGCAGATAGATCCGCTCCGGGCGATCAGGAAGGCGTTCTGAGATGCGTGTGAGGAGATCCCCCAGGCCTCTGCGGTATAACGCAGAGATCGGGACCCCATCGGGGATCTCCATCTGGAGCCTCTGGAGTTCCCTGGGAGGAAGCGCATCGATCTTGTTGAGCGCATACACCATAGGTTTCTCTGAAGCCCCTAGCTCCTCCAGGATCTCGTTGACCACCTGGATCTGCTCCAGCCTGCGCGGGTGGATTGCATCCACGACATGGACAAGCAGGGTGGCTTCAACGACCTCCTCGAGGGTTGCTCGGAAGGCAGCCACGAGTTGTGTGGGGAGCTTCCGGATGAACCCAACAGTGTCTACGAGCAGGACCGGTCGTCCGTCGGGGAGGACAGCCTTCCGGACGACAGGGTCAAGTGTGGCGAAGAGCTTGTCCTCTACGAAGGTGTTCGCATTGGTCAAGGCGTTCAGGAGGGTCGACTTCCCAGCATTGGTATACCCGACTAGGGCCACCACGGGGAGCACCGCTTCTTTCCTCGCCTCCCGGTGGAGGCGGCGATGTCGGCTGATCTCCTCGATCTCCTTCTTCAGGTCGGTGATCCGGCGCCGGATATGTCTTCGATCCACCTCCAGCTTCGTCTCCCCTGGCCCCCGGGTTCCAATGCCACCCCCGAGCCGGGACAGCCAAACCCCCCGCCCCGCCAGCCGTGGCAACATGTACTGCAACTGGGCCAGCTCCACTTGCAAACGCCCCTCCCGGGTCCGCGCCCTGCGGGCGAAGATATCCAGAACGAGCGCGGTCCGGTCGATGACCTTGAGCCCAAGCTCCTGCTCCAGGTTCCGCTGTTGCGCCGGAGTGAGTTCGTCATCGAAGATCACGAGATGTGCTTCCCTCTCATCGCTCATACGGAGGACATCCTGAACCTTCCCGCGGCCGATGAACGTAGCTGGGTCAGGGCTCTTGCGTTGCTGGGTGACCACGCCGACGACCTGAGCTCCCGCTGTCTCCGCAAGCCGGGTAAGCTCCTCTAAGGAGTCTTCCACCTCCCACCCTGTCTCCCCGCTCCTCTGAATGGCCACAAGGATCGCCCGCTCCGCAGCGGGAGCTCGGACAGGCCTGAGCAGCGTGGAACGAAGGGCTTCCTCGGCGGACCGGAGGCGATAGGCAAGGTCGAGGTGCGCAAGGGTGTCCAGGGTGTAAGGGCCCTCCTCGTGGACGGTGAGGCGGCCATTACTCGCCGCGAGGGTGGCGATCCATGCCTCCGTGGGCGAGCCTCCAGTGGACCCAAGGGTAACGAGGAGGTCTAGGCCTGCGTCGAAGAGGAGTCGGCGGTCAGCTTCGGTAGGCCTCCCGTCCCGAGTGGGATGGGCTTCAATGAGACGGAGTCCGGCAAGGGGTTGGGATCCGGTTCGAGGCGGGATCTCCTCGAGCCATGGCTTCCACCGGCGCCCGATCACGATCTCCCGGACATGACCATGACGGTCCACGAGGACCCCTACCTCTCTCCCGATGGCGTGACTCAAGTGGGCAATCTCCCCCGCGAGCTCGGGGGTACAGATCACAGTGGAAGGGACGGTGAACCCTTGCAGAGTTTCCAGAGCCCTCCGGTGCTCTTCTTTGATCCCTTTCGTCAACCCGTGGACCCTCTCCAGCTTTCCCATCTCCCCTTGTTCCTTCGACGTCAGATTCCCTTCCCGAATGCCTCTGTGATACGGTTCACAGCTTCCTCGAGACGGGCATCAGGCACCGTGATGGAGAGGCGGACATACCCCTCCCCTCTCTCCCCATATCCGCTTCCAGGAGTGACCACTACCCCGGTTCGCTCCAGGACAGTCTCCGTGAACTCCTTGGAAGAAGAACCATCGGGGGTGGGGAGCCAGATATAGAAAGTTGCCTTTGGGAGGGGCACCTGCCATCCCAGCTCCCGGAGGCGATGAACCACCAAGTCCCTCCGCCGGCGAAAGACCTCCACTCGCTCGAGGACCCCGTCCTGTGGCCCCGTGAGAGCCACGGTCCCCGCCTGTTGGATCGCCCGAAACACCCCCGAGTCCAGGTTCGTCTTGAGCTTCCCGAGCGCTGCCACAACCTCGGCGTTCCCTACGACGAATCCGATGCGCCACCCCGTAATACAATATGTCTTGGAGAGGGAGTGGAACTCAACCCCCACCTCCTTGGCCCCATCGATCTCCAGGAGACTTGGAGGTCTGTACCCGTCATAAGCGATCTCTGAGTATGAGTTGTCTTGTACAAGAATAATACCATAATCTTGCGCATACTTCACAAGATCCGTAAAGAACTCTCCAGTCGCTATGCCAGCTGTGGGATTGTTTGGATAATTCAGGAAGAAGAGTCTCGCCCTCCGTGCAATCCCAGGGGGAATGCTCTCCAAGTCGGGGAGGAAGCCGCTTTGGGGATCCAATGGGACGGGATAGGGTTCCCCGTCCGCGAGCAGTACCGCTGTCTTGTAGACGGGATAGCCTGGGTCGGGCACGAGCACAACGTCTCCTGGATCGATAAGGGCCCAGGGGAGATGCGCAAGCCCCTCCTTGGAGCCGATTAAAGCGAGCACCTCGCGGTCCGGGTCTAGGTGTACCCCGAACCTCCAATAGAACCACTGCGCAACCGCTTCCCGGAACTCCCTCGTCCCCGCGTAGGGTGGGTAGCGATGGTTCGCAGGGTCTTTGAGCGCCTCCTGGAGGGCTTCCACCACGTGAGGAGGCGGGGGAAGATCGGGATCCCCTACCCCCAAGTTGATCACATCAATCCCCTGGGCCTGCAGAGCCTCCTGTTTCCGATCCAGATCGCTGAACAAGTAGCTGGGCACTCGCTGCAGTCTCTTGGATTCCATACCTGTACCCTCCTCCTGACAGGGCTGCGGGATTCGCTGATCCTCCACTCATTTTGCCTTATGGTACCACACTCTTGCCTCGCTCTCCAACTTCCCCAGGACTTCGAGGATCTTCCTCGCCACATCGGCGGGGGGAAGATCGTCCACATCGATCCACTGGATCCTGGGTTCCCGGAGGAACCAAGTGAACTGCCGCTTGGCGTAGCGGCGGGTGTTCACGATCACCCTGCGGATCGCCTCCTCCAGGGGATACTCCCCTTCCAAGTATCCGGCGATCTCTTTGTACCCGAGTCCCTGCATGGCGGGAAGCTCCCGTGAGTACCCCCGAGCGAGGAGGCTTCGGACCTCCTCTACGAGTCCCTGTCGGACCTGCTCGTGAACCCTGGCCGCAATACGCGCATAGAGCTTCGGCCGGTCCATGGTCAGGCCGACCATGGTAACGGCATAGGGAGAACCAGTGCGGGACTGCAAGGAGGAGATCGGACGGCCTGTGACCTCGTATACCTCCAATGCCCGGATGACCCTCCGGACGTTCTCTGGAGGAATGCGTTGTGCAGAAACTGGGTCGACCTCTGCAAGCCGGCGGTGTAGGACTTGCGGCCCGAGCCTCCTTGCCTCCTCCTCAAGGCGCGCTCGAAGTTCCCAGTTCGGAGGGACCATGGGGATCGTCAAGCCATCGACCACCGCCTGGATGTAAAGGCCCGTCCCTCCAACGAGGAGGGGGATCCTTCCCCTCCCGTGGATGTTCCGAATGGCCTCCTCGGCTAGGTCCCGGAACTGGACGACGGTGAAGACCTCAGAGGGATCGACAACGTCCAAGAGGTGATGAGGGACCTCTCGACGTTGCTCCTCTGTGGGCTTAGCGGTCCCAATGTCCATGTACCGGTAGACGGTCCTGGAGTCTGCGCAGAGAATCTCTCCCCCGATGGCCTTGGCAACCTCGACGCTCGCAGCAGTCTTCCCAACTGCCGTGGGGCCGCAGATGACGACCAAAGGACCAGGAGGGATCATCTCCGCAGGAACCTCCGTTCCACCTCCTCCACGGAGAGGATCACGAAGGTGGGCCGGCCATGTGGGCAGGTCGCGGGGGACCAAGCCGCCTGGAGCTCATCCAGAAGGGCTTGCATCTGTTCAACGGTGAGGAGATCTCCACCCTTGTAAGCAGCCATGCACGCAACCTTCATGGCGACCTCCTCCCGGAGATGTTCAAAGGGATCCCCCCTGTGACGTTCTAGCACGCCACTGATCTCGTGCAGGAGATCGCTCAGATCCAAGGACCTGGCAACCTCGGGGACGGAGCGCACAAGGAAGGTCTGGCCTCCGAAGGGCTCCACCTCCAGACCAACCGCTTCCAGGAGTTCCTGGGAGGTACGCAGGACTTCCCCTTCCCTCGGGAGGACCTGGATGCTGGCAGGCGGGGAAATAGGTATGGGGCAAGGGGACTTGAGGATCCGCTCGAACAGGACTTGTTCGTGGGCGGCATGCTGGTCGATGATCCAGAGCCCTTGGGGGTCGATGGCGAGGATATAGGTGTGGTGGAGCTGCCCCAAGGCGCGAAGTCCGCCGAAGGAAAACGCACGTCCCTCCCGTACCTCCCGCTCCACCGGCTCCACCTCAGGGGAAGGCCAACGCGGCTGGGGAACCTCGAGAGAGGAGGGAAAGCCAGAGAGTGCTTTCCCAACAGCCTGTGCAACCGCCCAGTAGACCGATCTCTCCTGGACGAAGCGGATCTCCGCCTTCTGGGGGTGGACGTTGACATCCACAAGGGAGGGGTGGATCACAAGGGACAGCACCACCAGCGGATGCCTGCCTGGAGGGAGGAGCCCTTGGTAGGAACGTTCAATGGCCACGGAGAGGAATCCCGGCCGGACGGGGCGGCCATTCACGAAGAAGTGCTGGTACTCACGGCTCGCCCTGGCGATGGTGGGGCGGCTGACATAGCCCCATACGTGGAGGTCTGCCCCCTCCCACTCCACTTCTACCATCTCCGCTGTAACCTCCCTCCCCCACAGGGCAGCGATCCGGTCCAGCAACTTCCCCTGCGGGACTGCTAGGCTCTCCCTCCTGTCGATGGTGAGACGAAAGGCAACATGCGGGTAGGCCAGGGCATAGCGGAGGACCGTTCTCTGGACGAGCTCCGCCTCCCTGAGGGGGGACTTGAGGAACTTACGGCGTGCCGGGGTGTTGTAGAAGAGGTCCCGGACGGTGACACTAGTCCCCACAGGGCTCGCTGCCACCTCGACAGAGACCTCCCCTCCCTCTGCTACCACACGTCGTCCCTCCGGCGAACCGGGAGCCCGCGTCACGAGCTCCAGTCGGCTCACGGCAGCGATGCTGGGTAGGGCCTCTCCCCGGAACCCCAACGTGCGGATCCTGGATAAGTCCTCTCCCGTGGAGATCTTGCTCGTAGCGAACCTCTCCAGGGCCAGTACTGCGTCTTCCGCGGTCATCCCGCACCCGTTATCGCTGACCCGGATGAAGGTGAGGCCGCCATCGAGGATCTCCACGTGGATGGCCGAGCTTCCAGCGTCGAGGGCGTTCTCGATCAGTTCTTTGACAACCGACGCTGGACGTTCGATGACCTCACCCGCGGCGATGCGCTCAACCACGGAGCGGTCCAGGATGCGGATGGTCATCGCGGTGCCACCTCACCAAAATCTCCTGGGAGATCTTGGTGAGGACCCCTGCCTCTCCCGATGCCTTCGACTCCCTGAACCTTGGCCTCCCGGACCTGCTGTTGGAGCTGGTACAGGAGGTTCAGCGCATCCAGCGGCGTTGTGGATGCGATGTCCACGCAGGCGAGAGTGTCCAGGACCTTCGCGCGGACGTCAACGGGCCGTGGGAATGGGACCACTCCCCTCCTCTCTTCCCTGGGAGAGGTTGCCCCGTTCGCCTTCTCCAATGAATGCAGGATTTCCTCAGCCCGGGTGGTCACCGCTACGGGAAGGCCGGCGAGTCGAGCCACATGGATCCCGTAGCTCCGATCCGTGGTCCCCGGGATCACCTGGTAGAGGAAGACGATCTCGCTCCCCTGCTCCTTCACCGCCATCGTGTAGTTCCTGGCGCCGGGGAGTTGCGCACCCCTCAGCGGGAGGAGTCCTCGGCCAAACCCCTTCCCTGTCTGCCCTGGCCGTGCTCCTCGATCGTACGGCTTTCCAGCAAGGAGGGTCAGCTCGTGAAAATGCGTGGCGAAGAGCGTCCTTGCCCCCACCTGGTTGTGGAGATATTCCGCCACCGCCCAGGCGAGGCTGATCCCATCGTAGGTGCTTGTGCCCCTCCCCACCTCATCGAGGATGACGAGGCTCCGGGAGGTGGCGTGGTGCAGGATGTAACTGGTCTCGCTCATCTCCACCAGGAAGGTGCTCCTCCCCTGGGAGATATCGTCCGTCGCCCCCACCCGGCTGAAGATCCGGTCCACCAAACCGATCCGGGCGTGGGAGGCCGGGACGAAGCTCCCCATCTGGGCCATCAGGGTGATCAGGGCGACCTGGCGGATGAACACCGATTTGCCAGACATGTTCGGCCCCGTGAGGATGAGGAGGCGATGGTCGTTGAGGTTGAGGGTGGCGTCGTTGGGGACGAACCGCCTTCCATCTGGGAGATACCGCTCCACCACGGGGTGGCGCCCCTCTCGGATCTCGATGACGTCGCCATCGTCTACTTCGGGCCTCACATACCCGTACCGCGTGGCCGCCTCCGCAAGGGCGGCGAGCACGTCCAGCTCAGCCAACGTCCTCGCCGTCTTCTGGAGGCGTCCAACTTCCCGCGCCACCTTGGAGCGGACTTCCACGAAGAGCTCGTACTCCAAGTCTTTGACCCGCTCCTCCGCTCCAAGGATCTCCCCCTCCTTGGCGCGCAGCTCAGGGGTGACGAAGCGCTCGGCGTGTGTGATGGTCGCCCGCCTCTCGTACTCCGGAGGGACGAGATGGCTCTGGCTCCGAGGCACCTCCAAGAAGAAGCCGAAGACCTCGTTGTACCGGATCCGCAGGCCCTTGATCCCCGTACGCGCGCGCTCGGCCTCTTCCAACTCTGCCAGCCACCGCTTCCCCCGGGCGGCCACCTCCCGAAGGTGATCAAGGGGGGCGCTGTACCCAGGCTTGATCAACCTCCCTTCCGTGAGCTGGATGGGAGGGTCTTCCACGATGGCCTCCTCGATGACCTGAGAAACATCGCGGAGGTCGTCCAAGCTCTCCCGGAGGGAAACCAGACGTCCTGCATGAGCCTTCTGGAGCACCTCCTTGATCCGAGGGAGGCGCTGGAGGGATCGTTTGAGGGCGATGAGATCTCTGGCGTTGGCGTTTCCGAATCCAATGCGACCAGCCAGGCGCTCTACGTCGGACATCCCCTCGAGCGCAACGCGCAGGTCTCCCCGGAACAGGTTGTTCGTAACGAGCTCCTCTACGGCGTCAAGGCGCTCGCGGATCCGAGAGAGGTCGAGGAGGGGCTGGTTGACCCACCTGCGCAGGAGGCGCCTGCCCATTGGGGTGACAGTGTGATCCAGCACATCGAAGAGGCTTCCCCGTGCGCTCCCATCCCGGAGGCTCTCGGTCAGCTCGAGGTTTCGCCGGGTGATCCCATCGAGGAGCATGTACCCTTCGAGGGAATAGGTGACCAAGCGTTGGATGTGGGCAAGGCTTGCAGAGTCGGAGGGTTGGTTCTCCTTCAGGTAGTGGAGGATCGCCCCGCTCGCAGAAATGGCCAGGGGGAGCCCTTCGCATCCAAAGGCCTCCAGGGAGACGACCCCGAAGTGCTCCAGGAGGCGGGCGCGGGCGACGTGTGGGTCGAAGTGTCTCTCGTCGAGGGGGGAGATACGCGCGGGACCAATCTCCAGGAAAGCCTGCCGTGCCTTCTCCTCCCGGCTGAACCCCTCGGGCAAGAGGTATTCGCTCGGTCGCAGGCGGTGGAGTTCTTCTACCAGGAGGTCCCAGGCCCCAGGCCCGGTGATCTGGCAGGTAGCAAACTCGCCCGTGGAGAGCTCCACGAACGCAAGCCCATACTCCTGCTTCCTGCGGGCGATGGCCACGAGGAAGTTCTCCCGGCCTCCCTTCAGCAGTTCCTCCTCGACAACCGTTCCAGGCGTGATCACGCGGACAATGTCCCGCTTCACGAGGCCCTTGACCTTCCTGGGATCTTCTAGCTGTTCAGCGACTGCGACTTTGTACCCCCGCTCGATCAGGCGGGCGATGTAGGAGGTCACGGAGTGATGGGGAACGCCGCACATGGGAAGGCGGACATCCTTGCTGAACGACCGGGAGGTAAGCACGAGTTGGAGCTCGCGGGAGGCGATGCGGGCATCCTCCTCGAAGAGCTCGTAGAAGTCACCTAAGCGGAACAAGAGAAGAGCATCGGGGTGCCGTGACTTCAGGCGGCGGTACTGCTCGAGCATTGGGGTTAGACGTTCCGTCAACGATCTCGGACCTCCCGCCTCCCTTCCTGCGATGAACTCAGGCCCTCTCCCGTGGGTGCCCTGAGGTGGAAATTCGCGGTTTTCCTGCTGAATCCTCCCCTGGCCCGCCCTCACCAATGCTCAGTCACCCCGACACGGGGGAAAGCTCCAGATCTTAGACCGTCGCAGGGGGCGAGCTACGCCGGGATCATGGCCAGGGATCCTTTGACGAGGCGACCGCGGAGCACCCAGGATCCGGCATCGGTGATGAAGACGTCAACCGTCTTCCCGACCAGCTTCTCCCCTTCCCCTGGCTCGATGCTGCCCTCTTCAACCACCACGACCTTGTTCGTACGGGTCCGGCCGACGAGACCACCCTTCTCCCCAGGACCTTCCAGGAGGACCTCTTGCCGCGTCCCCACGAGCTGGCGGTTGATCTCCAGGGCGATGCGCTCTTGGAGGGAGTTCAGGCGCCACAGGCGGCGCCTCTTGACCTCCCCATCCACTTGATCGGGGAAGGTGGCCGCCCGGGTGTATTCGCGGGGGGAGTACATGGCGCTGTTCACAGCATCGAAACGGACCTCCTCCAGCAGCCGGAGGGTATTCTCGAAGTGTTCCTCGGTTTCTCCTGGGAATCCCACGATCACGTCCGTGGTGACGCTGACACCAGGGATGTGCTCCCGGATCGCCGAGATGATCTCTTTGTACTGGGCCACCGTGTACCCCCGGCGCATTCGGGAGAGGATCAGGTCGTCCCCGGACTGGACGGGAAGGTGGATGTGTTCACACACCTTGGGCAAGGCGGCCACCGTCTGGATGAGCTTGAGGGTCATGTCCCTGGGGTGGGATGTCGTGAACCGGATGCGTTGGATTCCCTCCACGTCATGGACCATGGTAAGGAGATCGGCAAGATCCACCCTGGGCTTCAGGTCGTGGCCGTAGGAGTCCACGTTCTGGCCGAGAAGGGTCACTTCCCTGTAGCCCTGCCGAGCGAGCTCCTCGATCTCGGAGAGGACCTGCTCCGGGGGGACGCTCCGTTCAGGCCCCCGCGTGATCGGGACGATGCAGAAGGTACACCACTTGTTACACCCGTGGATAATGTTCACGTAGGCCCTGATCCGGTTCGTCCGGAGCGCAGGGAGGCGGGGCAGCTCCTGGGGAGGCCTCCGGTAGACCTCGTAAACAGGCATGCACCCCTCGCGAGCCTCCTGGAGGAGGTCGGGGAGGCGATGGATGTTGTGGACACCGAATACGAGGTCAACGTGCGGGGCCTTCACGAGGACGCGCTCTCTGTCCTTCTGGGGGATGCATCCGGCCATGCCGATGATGAGATGGGGCTTGCGGCGCTTGAGGGCATGCAGTTCGTTGATCCGTCCGTAGGCCCTCTCCTCGGCACCCTCCCGCACGGTGCAGGTGTTCAGAAGGATCACATCGGCTTCCTCCGGATCCTCCGTGGGGGTATACCCCATCTGGGCCAGGATCCCGGCCATCGCCTCCGAGTCCCGGACGTTCATCTGGCAGCCATAGGTGATGATACAGAACTTCCTTTCCATAGCTTCCCAAATTATAGCATACCGGAGGAAGGCATACAAAAGCATCCTCTCCTGAAGTCATGACCGGAGGGAAGTCAGCCGTCGGGATCGCATGAGGGAGATGAAGGCCTCGATGTTCCTGTAGATCTTCGCCAGGTCCGACTTACGATCGGCCTTCAAGCGACCCCCTTCGGTGAGGTAGTCGTGGAGGAGGAAGAGGAGGGTATTGGGGAAAAGGCTTAGCAATGTGGACCTTCGCGCCCGTGCGACGGTCTCCAGCTCTACGTAGATCTCCTCGAGATCGTAATCCGGTAACTCCTCCCCGTTCATCTGGCGCCGCGCGTGCACGAGTTCATGGATCTCCGTGTATTCTTTCTCGGGTTCACTCAAACAGTGGTCGATGTAGATGACCTGATCCGAGGTGTTCACGACACCGGCAAGGCTGAGGCCATCGAGCGCCTGTGCTTCCTTGGAGGAAAGGCCGAGGAATCTCCGAACATTTCCCGGTTTGTGCAGGCAGAACCGGCGGACGATCTGGAATTCCTTTACAGGAAGACGACTCCGATAGCTCGCCATTCCCCCATCCTCCCGATCCTCTCACCATTGTAACGATCGGAAGAAAACCACCGGACATGAACGGAACGTTCGGGATTTCTAGAACTCGCGGGAGGTTCAAGTCGCCGGTCTTCGGGCCGATTGTTTGCAAAGAGGGATTTTCCCCTCCACCTGAGGCTAGTCCCGGAGCAAGAAGGTTATGTCGAGGTCGCTAGAGTTCTTTGCCGTGTGCCCCGATCCAGCTTGCGCGTTCACGTGGAGTGCCAGGGACCCCCGAGCTTTCCCGGAATTCTGTCCCGTGTGCGGTATCCCCCTGATCACCCACTGCCCTGCTTGCGGCATGGTCCTCCGAGACGCCACTGGGACCTGCACTTTGTGTGGCTATCCCTACAAACGGAACGTCTTCTCACGAGTCTCCGATCTCCTGGATGGATAGTGCCCCCTTAGGATTTTGGCGGGGTGACTTCGTAGGAAAAGCGCGGAACCAGTCGAATCTTGTTCACGATGGAGTCCAAAGAGGCGATCCGCAAGCGTATTTGGAGCCAGATGGAACGGGAAGGCATCGCCCGGTTCCCTCGCCCTGTCTATCATCGCATCCCCAACTTCGCTGGAGCCGAGAAGGCTGCGCGGCGTCTCGGGGAACTCGCCTTCTTTCGAGAAGCGAAGACCATCAAGGTTAATCCCGATGCTCCCCAGCTCCCGGTGCGTCGGATGGCCCTACGCTCGGGGAAGCGGGTGCTCATGCCAGCGCCGCGGCTACGCACAGGGTTCCTGATCCTCGACCCTCAAGAACTCCCTGAGTCCAGGCTTGACGAAGCTGCGACGATCAAGGGGGCCTTCCGCTACGGAAGGGAGATAGGGCTTGATGAGCTTCCCAGCCCAGACCTCATCGTGGTTGGGTCGGTGGCCGTTGCACCCGATGGCGCACGCATCGGGAAGGGAGAAGGCTATAGCGAGCTGGAATTCGCCATCCTGCAAGAGCTGGGCCTCGTCGACCAGAAGACGCCCGTGATCACAACTGTCCACGATGTACAGGTGGTGGAGAAGATCGCCCTTGATCCCTACGACGTTCCTGTGGACTGGATCGTGACGCCGACCCAAGTGATTGAAACCCGCCCCTCCAGGCCCCGCCCTCCCGGCATCCTCTGGGAATACATCAGCGAGAAGATGCTCGCGGACATGCCTCTCTTGCGCCTGCTCTGGGAACGGAAGGGACAGGGGGCTCCAGGACCCGTTTCGTGATCCCAATTGGAGGTTCCTCCGTGTCGGGGTGACTTAAGTCACCCCGACACGGGGCATGCTCCAGGAGCGATATTGTAGCATCATTTCTGTCCGTTTACTTAGGTCCTCCGGGGGATCATGTGCTCGGGGATCTGGACTACGACCACTTCACCCTGGGCGCAGACCTCCCCATTTGCCGAGACCGTAGCCACCACGACGACCTTTCGTCCCTTGATCTCCTTCACCCGCCCCCTGATCTCCAACGGCGCTCCGAGAGGAGTTGGTCGGATGAAATCGACGTGAAGGGATGCTGTGACGAAGCGAAGAGGTGGATCTGCACCCTCCACTCGCCCAGAGACGTGATAGCTCACCGCAGAGGCGGTCGCCGTGCTGTGACAGTCGATGAGGGAGGCGATGAGTCCCCCGTATACGTACCCTGGAACGGCAGTGTGGTACGGGCGAGGGGTGAAGTGCGCGACTGCCTCCTCACCGGTCCAGTAGCTCCTCAGTTTCAGCCCCTGCTCGTTGAGCTGCCCGCACCCATAGCAATGGTTCAGCTCGTCGGGATAAAAGTCCTGAATGGCCTTCTGGTCCATACAACTCCTCCCCAGGACTCTCAGGGAAATCCCACATGGATTCCGGTGGGGGAGCTGCAATGGCGGAGGGGTGTGGGAATCGAACCCACCACGGACCCTCCAGGCCCGTCACCAGTTTTGAAGACTGGGAGGACCACCAGGCCCCATCCCCCTCCCCCTTCCGAAATCTCGCTCAGCACGGCCATTCCAGATAGCCCCCCTCCCCCCTGGGATGGGTGAGGCTCGCCCCGATAGCCGCCGGTTGCCGACAAATTGCCGACAAAAAATCCGCGTACCGTGTTAGTGAATTCTCTTTGCCTCATATTCCCCCGCCCCCAGGATCTCGTCCACCACCCCCGCCGCCTCCTCCTGTGCTCCCGGCAGCACGTGCCCGTATACATCCAGCGTCATCACCGCCGTCCTGTGCCCCAGGCGGGCAGAGACGGTCTTCAGGTCCACGCCCGCCCTCAGCAGCTGGGAGGCGTGGGTGTGACGCAGGTCGTGGAACCGCAGGGGGGAGAGCCCGGCCCGCCGGGCCAGCCGGGCGAACCTCTGGGAGAGCGAGAACGGGGCAACAGGACCGCCGTCGGGCCCGCACACCACGAGCCCTAAGTCATGCCAGTACTGGCCCCGCCTCAGGCGGACGGTCGCCTGCTCCGCCCGGTACTTGCGTAGGGCGTCGGCGGCCAGCTTTGGAAGGGCCACCGCCCTCGCCCTACCGCCCTTCGGCTCCTTGAACCGAAGGCCGCTCCTCGTCTGCTCGAGCGACCGGCGGACCAGCAGTACGCCCCTCTCCAGGTCCACGTCTTCCCACTTCAGCGCCAGGACCTCGCCCCGCCGCAGACCGCACGCCAGCGCGAGGATGACCGGCAGGTAGAGGTCCGTGCCGCTCGCGGTCCTCAGAAGATGCGCAGCCTCCTCAGGGGTCAGGACGCGCACCTCCAGGGGTGCGGGCCGCGGGGCCTCCACACGGTCGCAGACGTTCACTCCAACAAGCCCCGCCCGCACGGCCCACTGCAGGATGTTGTGGAGGAGCCTGTGGACGTGGAGGATGGTCCTCTGCGAAAGCCCTTTTTCTCCCAGGTCCACGTACAGCCTCTGCAGCTGCAGGGGTCTAAGGGCCTGCAGGCGCGTGTTCCCGAGCGCGGGGAGGATGTGCCGACGGGTGAGCTCAGCGTACCACTCCCACGTCCTAACAGAAACACGGGGTTTCGCCACGTCCTCAAGCCACCGCTCCACGGTCTCGGCGACGGTCATCCTCGACGGGGGCGCGAGGGCGCCGGAGTGCGCGTCGTGCAGGACCCGCGCGAGCTCCCGCTCCGCGTCCCGCCGTGTACCGCGTACTGTCAGGTAGTGGCGGAGCCGCCTGCCGGACTCGTCCCGCCCCAGATCCACGGTGATCTCCCACGACCTCTTCCCGCGTCTCCGGATGTAGCCCCGCACCGGGCATCACCTTCCTCCCGCCCTTTCTGTTCGCGGGACGGGAGCGAATTCCTCTGCCCCGTCGCCGCCACCCGCGAGCGCGACGATGGCCGAGACCGGGATCAGCACCCGCCTCCCGATGCGCACGCAACGCAACCTTTGCCCCCAGACGAGCTCGTACACCGTCCGGCGGCTCACCTTGAGCCTCTCCGCGGCTTCGCGCACCGTTAGGAGGCGGTCGTCCCCATCCCGCGCCATTCCGGAGAGACCCAGCTCCCTAGCCGCTTCCAGGACGCCGAGACGCACGCCTTCCTTCACCGCTTCCACAACGAGGTCGTACAGACCACGCGCGAGAAAGCTGTCCCCTTGGTTTTTCCCGAGCAGGTCCGCGTGCATACGTTGATCCCACCCTGCGCACCTTCTTCCCGGCAGAGGCCGCTCCCGCCGGGCAGCATTACCTGCTAACCCCACCGAGCACAGCCGGTCGACTTACTGAATTCCTGACTACAGAGTATACCATACCACGTTGCCGTTGGCAACGCTCGCCCGATCCTCTCTCTAGAATGGCGCGCACCTCCTATAGGGCGAGGCTCATGCGGGCAGGCAGGAGTTCTCGATCATGAATAGAACAGGTGTTCA
>Ga0197143_1001039_pt1 | contig 25161 bp, 27 predicted proteins | sample GBS70_MetaG_FD_148603 | JGI IMG/M metagenome (GOLD analysis project Ga0197143, IMG submission 148603) | Sediment microbial communities from Great Boiling Springs, Gerlach, Nevada, United States - GBS 70_MetaG | ecosystem: Environmental > Aquatic > Thermal springs > Hot (42-90C) > Sediment... | reverse complement strand
AAATTTTCATAACGTACCATTCCAGGTTGAGGAACTTGAGTAGTAAAGGGGTAAGGAGCAACCTTTACATTAGCTTGGGTCAAAACATTTAGTAAACTTGACTTTCCAGAATTTGGAGGACCAACGATTACAATTTGTCCCGCTCCTTCTTTTTTAATCGAAAATAATTGGGTGTGCTTTGGTTTTTTCTTTTCTGCTTTCCTTAATCTAGCTATTTTTCTTTTTAAATCCTCCTGAATTCTTTCTGTTCCTTTGTGTTTTGGTACAATTCTTAATAACTCTTCATAAATTTGAATTTTTTCTTCAATCGAAGAAGCTTCATTCAATTTCTTTTGAATTTCAAAAAATTGAGGGGGCAAATTTGCCGGCATATTTTAAATTATATCAAATCTGGTATATTTTAATTAATGTTTGAGTTTAAAATTTTAAAAAAATCAAAGAAAAGTCTTGCAAGAATAGGCTTAATTAAAACAAAACACGGAGAAGTAATAACGCCTTGTTTAGTGCCAGTAGCTACTCAGGCAGTAGTTAAAACTTTAGAAAGCAGAGAGGTGGAAGAAACGAAAACCCAAATTTTAATTTGCAATACTTTTCATTTGCATTTGAAACCTGGAGAAAAAATTATCAAAGAAGCTGGAGGATTGCACAAATTTATGAATTGGAAAAAACCTTTAATGACAGATTCTGGAGGATATCAAGTTTTTTCTTTGGGATTTGGGTTTGATTTTAAAATAGGAAAAGTTTTAAAAACCTTTCCAGAAGAAAAGAGTGAAAAAATAAGGGTAGGGGATAGTCCAAGGTTTTTGAAAATTACAAAAGATGGTGTCTTTTTCAAATCCCCTTTAGATGGAAGAGAATTATTTTTGGGACCAAAAGAATCAATGGAAATTCAAAAAAATTTGGGCGCAGATATTATTTTTTCCTTTGATGAATGTACGCCCCCCTTGGCTACTTTTGATTATGCTAAAGAAGCTTTAGAAAGAACCCACTATTGGGCAAAAATTTGTTTGAAAGAAAGAAGTAAAAATCAGGCTCTTTTTGGAATCGTCCAGGGATCCCATTTTAAAAGATTAAGAATAGAGAGTGCAAGGTTTATAAATTCTTTAGATTTTGATGGGTTCGGGATTGGGGGTGATTTAGGAAAAAGTAAAAAGCAATTATTTGAAGTTTTAGGTTGGGTAATACCAAATTTGAACGAAAAAAAACCCCGCCATCTTTTAGGGATTGGCTATTTGGAAGATATAAAAGAGATTGTAAAGTATGGAATTGATCTTTTTGACTGTACAGTTCCCACTCATTATGCGCGTCATGGAATAGCTTTTTCTGAAAACCAAAAATTAAATTTAAAAAAGAGTGAATTTTTAAGAGATAAAAATCCAATTGATAAAAAATGTGCTTGTTTTGTTTGCCAAAATTATAGAAGGAATTATCTAGCGCATTTGGTTAGAGCGGAAGAAATGACCGCAAAAAAGCTTTTAACTTTTCATAATCTTTTTCATTTCAACACTTTTGTTGAAAAGCTTAGAAAAGATATAGAAAAAGGTAAAATTTAATGGTATAATTTGTTTGATGGAAAAAGTTGAAAAATTAATCAAAAAAAAGATAGAAAAAATGGGATATTCGCTTGTATCTTTTGAAATTCAAAAAAAAGGAAAGAAAACAGAATTGGTGATTACAATTGATAAAAAGGGAGGGGTAAGCGTTGAAGATTGTGCAAAAGTATCGAGAGCAATAGAACCAATTTTAGACAAGGAAGATCCTATTAAAGAGAGTTACTATCTAATTGTTTCCTCTCCTGGAGTAAAATGAAAGAGAATTTATTTTTGGGAATTGATCTGGGGGGTAGAGAAAACAAAACAACCGGAATTTGTATTCTAAAAGAAGATGATGGGATAAAAATCTATTTTAAAGATAAAATTTTTGGGAAAGAGTTGCTTAAAAAAATCTCCCCTTACTTAAAATCAATAAAAGTAATTGCAATTGATGCACCCTTAACTAAAGGAAGGGGTAAGGGAAAAATGAGACTTTTTGAAAAATTTTTGTCACAAAAAATATTTCGGCAAAATAAAATTAATCCTATTCCTCCTGCTTTAATGCCTCAACTTTGTGATTTTGCTTTTGAATTAAAAAGAAAATTAGAAAAAAGAGGTTTTGTTTTAGACACAAATTTAATTGAGGTTTTCCCCACTTTTTTAGAAAAAATTTTAAACCTCAAAAAGATTGAAGAAATTTTAAAAGAAAAAAAGATTAGCTTTAAAAATGAAGATGAAAAAATGGCATTTTATTGTGCAATTTTAGCGTTTTTACATTCAAAATTTAAAACACGATACTTGGGATATAAAGATGGTTTTTTATTTTTGCCTGAACTTTCTTTTTGGAAAAAAGAGTGGATCAAAAAAATTCATAAAGTGTGGAAGGGAAAGGATAGACTAAAATATCGATATTTAATTTCTAACCTTTTTGACTAAAATGGAGCTTATAATTTCTCAGAATCAAATTTTGTGGACAAAACATTCAAAAGAAAAATTACAGCAATATCAGCTTTCAGAAAAAAGAGTTTTGCGAGTTTTAAAAAAACCTGAAAGAAAAGAGGAGGGAATAGCTCCTGGAACAATCGCTGTAATGCAAACTGCTGGAACAAAAAAATCTCCAAAAGAGATTTGGGTAATGTATGAAATTGAAAATCAAAAATTAAAAATAATTAGTGTCTGGAAATATCCTGGAAAAAGTCCTATAGGAAAAACTCCAATCCCTGAATACATTTTGAACGAACTAAAAGGTCGCTAAAAAATTTAAAACCTTATGGCTACAAAAATTTTTGGTTGGATATTGCTAATTATTGGATTAATAATGATATTTTCGACCCTATATTTTTCCTATAACATCTTCACTGGAAAAGAAAAAATTCCTGAAATTTTTAAAGTTGAAGCTAAAAAAACAGAACCCTCAACAAAAGCTAAATTCCCCACAAGCAAAGATGAAGTTAGAAAAATGATTGAAGAAGAGTTAAAAGAAATATTGCCAATCGATACTTTCTTTAAGCTTTTAAATTTAATTTCTCAATCGATTTTAGCTGGAATTTTCATTTTTGGTGGAAGTCAAATTTCTCAAATAGGAATAAAGTTAATTAAAAAATGATTTTAAAAGAGAAGCTCCCAAAAGAATACAAAAGGGGAGAAGTTAAATTTTTAGGTTGCAAAATTGATTTAAGAAAGAGAGTCTTTATTCCAAGAGAGGAGACGAAATTCTGGGTAAAAAAAGCTATAAAAGATTGCAGATTGAAGATTGCAAGTTGTAAATTGAAAAAGCCAAAATTTTTAGATATCTTTTCGGGTTCTGGGTGTATTGGAATTGCCATTTTAAAAAATATTGAAAATAGTGTTGTTGACTTTGTTGATATAGACAAAAAAGCAATAGAGCAAATTAAAATAAACTTAAAGTTAAATAAAATTCCAAAAAAAAGGTACAAGATTTTTCTTTCAAATTTATTTGAAAAAATCAAAAACAAAAAATATGATTTTATTTTTGCTAATCCTCCATATGTAGCAAAAGAAAGAATAAATGAAGTCCAAAAATCGGTTTTGCTTTATGAACCAAAAAGAGCAATTTTTGGTGGCAAAGATGGGCTTTTTTGGATTAGGAGATTTTTAACTGAAGCAAGAGATCATATAAAAAAGGAGGGGCTTCTCTTTATGGAATTTGATCCATTACAAAAAGAGGAGATTGAAAAAATTTTAAGTAAATTAAAATTCAAAAAATTTAGATTTTTTCGCGACCAATTTAAAAAATTCAGATTTTTAATGGTGGAAAGATAATGGTATAATTAAAGTATGGAATTTTTAGAAACTGTAAAAAGAAAATCCCTTTTGCTTTTGTTTTACGATTGGTATTTTATTAAAATTCCAAAGAAAATTCTTTTGATTTTCAAAAATCTTCTAAAATTTGGGAATTATTTTTTTTCTATCACTTTACTTTTAAAAACCTATTTTTCCCATTGGCATGGTTACCGCTGGGTTTATACTTCAAGAGGAATAGACATTTGGCAGTTTTTTGAGGTTCGCTTTTCAAATTTAATTTCAAGAACTCTTGGTGCTTTTATAAGAACTTTTGTAATTTTATTTGGTCTTCTGTTTGAAATTTTCGTTTTAATTTTAGCACCAACGGTTTTAATCTTTTGGTTGTTTTTGCCATTAATTTCCATTATAACTTTTTTTTATGGCTTCAAACTTTTATTTTAACATAAAAGAAACAACAACTTTTGAAGTTGTTCAATTAGAAAAATTGCCAATTTTCAAGCTTACCCCTACTTTAAAAAAAATTCTTTTTAATCTTTTTTTTCTCTTTCTGGTAATCTCGTTTTTTATTTATTTTCTTTCTTTTTCTCCTCCTGAATTAAAATCAAAAATTCAATTTTTGCCAAAGGGGTTAGAAATCAAAACTCTCGGACTTTCTTTGATTTTCATTTCAATCTGGTTTTTGTTTTTGATCTTAGACAATTTTTTTAATTATTTAAAAAATTTACCTCCAAAAATTGAAGTTAAAGATATTTTACAAGTTTCTGGACAACACAACTTAGCTGAATTTTTATCCTTTGAGGCTGCGAAAGTAATAATTTTGGCTTCAAATTTTTCAAGACGAAAAAATATACCTTTCAATTCTTCAACTTTGTTTTATTGTCTTTTGGATTTTCCTCAAAAATTAAATTTTGTATTTTTAAGACTCCTTCTTGACAAAAAACAAATTAAAAAGATTTTGGAGAATTATTTCAAAACTGAAATATTGCCTCCAAATTTTCAAAAAACAATTTCAGATGCTTTAAAAATTGCAATCGAAAAAAAACATCAAAAAATAGAAATTGGAGATTTGCTTTTATCAGTGGCTGAAAACGATCCAGTTTTCAAACAAATCTTAATCGAAAGCAACTTAAAATTGGAGGATGTTGGAAATTTAGTTTGGTGGCTTGAGGAATTAGAAAGAGAAGATAGAGAAAAAAGAGAGTGGTGGGAATGGAAGAACTTAGTAAAATTTGGGTCAATTGGTAAAGAATTTAGCGCAGGATACACTATTACTTTAGATAAATTTTCAATAGACATAACAAAAGAGGTTCAAAAAATGGGCTATCCAACAATTATTGGGCATGAAAAGGAAATTGAACAAATGGAAAGAATTTTAGCTAGAAGAGAAGCTTGTAATGATCCTTTAATAGTGGGGGAAGCTGGGACTGGAAGAAAAAGTATGATTTATGCTTTAGCAGAAAAAAGCTTTTTTGGGCAAAGCTTGCCGGAGGTAAATTATCATCGAATAGTTCAATTGAATATGCAAGCTTTACTTTCGCAATTAGAAAGCATTGAAACTGTAGAATCAACTTTGGATACGATTTTCAGAGAAGTAATTTTGGCAAAAAATGTAATTTTGGTAATTGATGAATTCCACAATTATGTGGAGGGAAAAATTGTAAGACCTGGAGCAATCGACATTACTGGAATTTTAGCTCCTTTCATTTCTCGCCCCGATTTTAGATTGATTGCAATTACAACCTATGAAGGACTTCACAAAAATATAGAACAGCACCCGTCAATTTTGTCATTTTTTGAAAAAATTGAAGTTTCTGAAATTACAAGAGAAGAAACAATGAAACTTTTACAAAAATTTGCTTTAAAACTTGAAACAAAATACAAAATTCTAATTTCCTATCCAGCTTTAAGAGATGTCTTTTATTATTGCGAAAAATACCTTCCAGCTATTCCCTTTCCAGAAAAGGCACTAGATTTGTTAGAAGAGGTTGTTGTCCATTCTCTCCAAAAAAGAGAAAAGCTAATTTTGCCAAGACATGTTGCCAAAGTTGTTTCAGAAAGAACCGAAATTCCAGTAGGAGAAATTGAAGCAGGAGAAAGAGAAAAACTTTTAAATTTAGAAAAACTTTTACATGAAAGAGTTGTTGATCAAGAGGATGCAATAAAAGAAATTTCCGCAGCTCTAAGAAGAGCTAGGACAGAAATTAGAGTAAGGAAGGGGCCAATTGGAGCTTTCCTTTTTTTGGGACCAACAGGGGTGGGAAAAACTGAAACCGCTAAAGCTTTAGCTGAAATCTATTTTGGTTCTGAAAAAAGAATGATTAGATTGGATATGTCAGAATTCCAAAATGTTCAAGATATACCTCGATTATTAGGCTCTGCTGGAGAAGAAGGGATTTTAACAACACCAGTAAGGGAAAGACCATTTTCTTTAGTTTTATTGGATGAATTTGAAAAAGCTCATCCCCAAATTCTAAATTTGTTCTTGCAAGTATTTGATGAAGGGCATTTAACAGATGGGTTGGGAAGAAAAGTAGATTTTAAAAACACAATCATAATTTGTACTTCTAATGCCGGTTATCAAACTATTTTTAAGGCGGCGAAAGAAAAAAGAGATTGGGCAAAAGTAAAAGAAGAGTTAATTAATTATTTTGTCGAAGAAGGAATTTTCAGACCAGAGTTATTAAATAGATTTGATGCAGTTGTTTTATACAAACCCTTAACAAAAGAAAATCTTTTAGATATTGCCGAACTTTTATTAAAGAAAATTCAAAAACAATTAAAAGCAAAAGAAATTGAATTCATCATCACTCAGAAGTTAAAAGAAAAGATAGTTGAACTTTCTTATACCCCTGAATTTGGAGCAAGGCAAATGGAAAGAGTAATTGAAAACAAAATTAGCAATCTTTTAGCTGAGGCAATATTAAGAAAAGAGATTAAAAGAGGAGAAAGAATTGAAATTGATCCAACTACTTTTTCAATAATTAAGAAATAAAAAATATCTTTTAAAAAACTTGCCACTTTTTGTGGCTTTTTTTTATTTGACTGTGGATTATTTGTGGAAAAAATCGCTTTTTTCTATTAAATTTTGAGGATCATTTTTTTCTATTGACTTTTAAATTTAAAAAAGATATCTTGGAATTGAGTGGGAAATTGTGGAAAACTTTGGGATAATAATCATCTTTTGTGGAAAATCATGTTTATAGGAGAATATGTTTATTCAATAGACGAAAAAAAGCGACTCGCAATTCCAGCAAAATTTAGAAAAGCTTTGGGAAAAAAGGCTGTTTTAACAAGAGGAATAGATAATTGTTTGGTGTTGTATCCATTAAATGAGTGGAAAAAGTTGGCAAAAAAATTAGAAAATCTTCCAACCTCCACAAGTGAAGCAAGAAGTTTTGTAAGAATTGTTCTTTCTGGAGCGGTGGATGTCACTTTCGATAAGTTGGGAAGAATTTTGATTCCAGATTATCTTAAATCATATGCTTTTTTGAAAAAAAATGTGGCAATTTTAGGTCTTTCAAATCGAATTGAAATTTGGGACGAAGAAAGATGGAAGGAATATAAAAAGAAAACCGAAGAAATTACAAAAGATATCGCAGAAAAATTAAAAGAATTAGGAATTTAAAAAATGCACCTTTCAGTTTTAAAAAATGAAGTAATTGAATATTTAGATCCAAAATCAAATGAAAATTTTATAGACTGTACCTTTGGAGAGGGGGGACACACAATAGAGATTTTAAAAAGAAATGGACCAAAGGGGAAAGTTTTGGGGATTGAAATAGATAAAAAATTGTTTGAAATTTGTAAGGAAAGATTTAAAGAATTGAAGAGATTAATCTTAGTTTGCGACTCTTATTCGAATTTGAAAGAAATTGTTGAAAAAGAAAAATTCGAAAAAGTTTCTGGAATTTTGTTTGACTTGGGACTTTCAAGCTGGCATCTAAAAGAATCAAAAAGAGGTTTTACTTTTTTGAAGAACGAACCATTAATTATGAGTTACTCTCAAAAAGGGAAGACTGCCAAAGATTTAGTTAATGAGCTTTCAGAAAAAGAAATTTGCGAAATTTTAAGAAAATATGGAGAAGAAAGATTTGCAAAAAAAATTGCAAAAGAGATTGTAAAAGAGAGAAAAAGGAAACCTATTGAAACAACATTTCAGTTAGTTGAAATCATAAAGAAAGCAACACCCATTTGGTATCAAAGAAGAAAAATTCATTTTGCTACCAAGACATTTCAAGCCCTAAGAATTGCTGTGAATGCCGAGTTAGAAAATCTTCAAAAAGCCCTACCCCAAGCGTTAGAAATTTTAGAAAAAGGAGGAAGATTGGTGGTAATTTCGTTCCATTCTTTAGAGGATAAAATTGTAAAAAATTTTTTTAAAGAAAGTGAAAAGAGAAAACAAATGAAAATTTTAACAAAAAAGCCAATTTTTCCCTCTCAACTTGAAATAAAACTTAACCCAAGCGCAAGATCAGCAAAATTAAGAGCTGGAGAAAAAATATGAAGGTACAATCACTCTCTTTCAAAATAATTTCTTTACCAAAATTTCCAAAAATTTCACTTAAGAGGTTCTTTGCTTTTCAAGTTATACTTTTTATAACTCTCTTTTTTCTCCTCTTGATTAATGTTTATTTGATATTGAAAGAAAGTGCTTTCAAGCAAAAGTATCAAGTAGAAATTGAAAAACTTTCGAAAGAAATTGAAACTTTAGAAATAACTTTTAGCAAAATAAGTTCTTTTTCTCAATTAGAGAATTATTTTTCGAAAGAGGGATTTGTAAAAATTAGTCCAAATAAAATAAAATACTTAGAGCTTTCAAGCGAAGTTTTGGTTACGGAGAAATGAAAGAAAGAGTAATCTTTGTCAATTTTCTTTTTTTAGTTTTATTGATTTTCATTATTTGGAGATTGTTTAATCTTCAGATTATAAATGGAGAAATGTATCAAGCTCTTTCAGAAGGACTTCGTGCCAATTTTGCTGATAAATTTATAGAAAGAGGAAAAATTTTTTTTAGAGGTGGTGAAGAATTAGCAACAAATATTACCTCATTTTTTGTTTTAGTAAATCCAAAACAGGTTAAAGGAAATAAAGAAGCGGTTGAAAAATTGAGCGAAATTTTAAATTTAGAAAAAAATTATATTTTAGAAAATCTAGAAAAAAATAGTTCTTTCTTTGTTCTAAAAAAGAAATTGAACGAAGAAGAAGTAACTAAACTAAGAAGCTTACCCATTAAGGGAGTTTTTATTGGAGAGGAAAAGATAAGATATTATCCTCATGAAAAATTAGCAGCTCAAGTCGTTGGGTTTGTAAATGAAGAAGGGGAGGGGCAGTATGGAATAGAACAATATTACAATGATATTTTAAAAGAAGGAAAGGATATTACCCTTACTTTAGATTACAGATTACAATTTAAAGCAGAAAAACTTTTGGAAGAAGCTAAAGAAAAGCTGGCAATTGAAGGGGGGCAAATAATTGTAATGAATCCAAAAAATGGAGAAATATTGGCTTTAGCAAATTTTCCAACCTTTGATCCAAACAAATACTGGGAAGAAGAAAATTTAGAAATCTTTAAAAACGGAGCAACTCAAAAAACTTTTGAGCCTGGATCAATTTTTAAAATAATTACAATGGCTGCAGCTTTGGAAGAGAAAAGAATTACTCCTGAAACAACCTATATTGATGAGGGATTTGTAAAAATTGGAGGATGGACAATAAGAAATTTTGAAAATAGAGTTTGGGGTAAAAAAAACATGACAGAGGTTTTAATGTGGTCAATTAATACCGGTGCTGTTTTTGCAGAAAAACAGCTTGGACATGAACTTTTTCTTAAATATTTAACCAATTTTGGAATTTTTGAAAAAACTGGAATTGATTTACCTGAAATTTGCTCAGAAAACAAGGAATTCAAAAAAGGTTATGAAATCAATTTTGCAACTGCTTCTTTTGGACAAGGAATTGAGGTAACTCCAATTCAAGTAATGAAAGCTCTTTCAGCTGTTGCAAATGGAGGAATGTTAGTTAAACCTCATTTGTTGTTAGAAGAGGGAAAAGCTTTTGAAGAAAAGAGAGTAATTTCAAAGGATACCTCTTTTGTGCTAAGTCAAATGTGTCAAAGGGTAGTAGAAGAAGGATATGGAAGAAGAGCTAAAATTCAAGGTTATTTCATTGCAGGAAAAACTGGAACTTCTCAAATTCCTTTTTCAAGTTTGGGAATTAAAAAGAAAGGTTATTCAGAAAAAACTTGGCAAAGTTTTGTTGGATGGATTCCTGCTTTTCAACCAAAATTTATTTTTTTAGTAAAATTAGACAATCCCAGGGCCCAAGCTGCAGGAGCTTCTACAACTCTAATCGCCAAAGAACTAATTGAATATTTAATCAGTTACTATCAAATTCCACCTGACTATGAGTGAAATTTTTAATTTTTTTAAAGATTTTCAAATAGTATTTAAAAAACCAAAAGTAGTAATTATTACTGGAGAAGGAAGGGTTTGCGCTAAAGAGGCAATAAAATGTGTTTTAAGCCCTCACTTTAGAATTGGTAAAGATGTTCTAATTTTAGATTCCGAACTAAAAAAAGAAAGGGAAATAAAGAGATTAAATTTTTTAATAAAAAATTCTCAGCTCCCAATTTTAGTTATAACTCATGTTGGGGATATTCCATTTGATAAAGATTTTTTTGCTGGTGAAATTGAAAAAACTTACGAAATTAAAAAGTTAGCAAAGACTATTCCTTACTTTGGATATTTGGTTTTGAATTTTGATGATGAAACTGTAAGAGAAATAAAAGACGAAACAAACTTAAATGAAATTACTTTTGGGTTTCAAAAGGGAAGTGATTTTAGAGCAGAGGAAGTAAAATTGAATCGGGGAGTAAACTTTAAAGTGAGCTACAAAGGAAACATCGTTCCTTTTTGGATAGAGGGAACATTTGGTAAAGAGCAAATTTATTCAGGACTTTCAGCTATAGCTGTGGGAACAATTTTGGGTTTAAATTTGGTTGAAATTTGCCAAAGTTTAAAAAATTACTCATCAATTCCAGGAAAAATGAAATTAATTGAGGGAATAAAAAATTCTTGGATTATTGATGACACAGATTCTGCAACTATTTTTTCAATGATAGAAGCGATAGAGATTCTTGGAAAAATTAATTGGGCAAAAAGAAAAATAGCAGTTTTGGGAGATATAATTGGAATTGGCAAATATACAATTGAAGCTCATGAAGCAATTGGAGAAAGAATAGTCAAAAATGTAGATTTGTTATTTACTTTTGGCCAAAGAACAAAATTTATTTCGCAAAAAGCGTTTGAAAGGGGAATGGATTCAGAAAAGATTTTTCATTTTAATACAATAAAAGAGGGAATCTCAACTTTAAAAGAGAAAATTCAAGAAGGAGATTTGATTTTAGTTGATGGTTCAAGAGAAATGAAAATGAAAGAAATAGTTGATGAAATTAAAAAAATTTTGTAAAATTTGAGTGTTTCGCCGCCATCGTCTAGTGGCCTAGGACATCAGCTTCTCAAGCTGAAAACACCGGTTCAAATCCGGTTGGCGGCACAAAATGAAAGAAACAATTTTAGCTATTGCAACTCTTTCTGGAACTATAATTGGGGTGGGAATTTTTGCCCTACCCTATATTACATTGGTAAGCGGGTTTTGGACTGTTTTGGGATATTTTCTTTTGTTAGGAATGGTTGCAATTTTAATTCATTCATTGCTTGGAGAAATTGCTTTAAAAACAGAAGATTATAAAAGATTTCCAGGTTTTGCAAAAATTTATCTGGGAAAAAATGGAGAAAGAGTTGCTATTTTTTCAACTGTTTTTGGATTATTAGGAGCAATTTTAGCTTATTTAATAGTTGGGGGAGAATTTTTAAACTCTTTACTTTCTCCAATTTTTGGAGGAAATGAATTAATTTATACTCTTTTTTACTTTTTAGTTGGTGCCATCTTAATCTTTTTTGGAATAAAGGTCGTAGCTAAAATTGAATTTTGGGGTCTTTTGCTTTTCTTTTTCTCTCTTTTTTTAATTTTCTTTAAGGGTTGGCATTTAATTAAAATTGAAAATTTATTAATTACAAAAGCTCCGACTCTTAAAACTTTTATTTTGCCTTATGGACCCATTCTTTTTTCTCTTTGGGGAGCTGCATTAATTCCAGAAGTAGAAGAAATGCTAAAGGATAAAAAACAATCACTTTTAAAAATAATTCCTGTTGCCATTTTAATTCCAATTTTTGCTTATCTATTTTTTATTTTTTTAATCTTGGGAATCTGTGGAAAAAATACGACAGAATCTGCGCTTTCTGGATTAAAATATTTTTTGGGAGATGGAATAGTTTCATTAACTCTTTTTTTTGGGGTTTTAACTACTTTTACTTCATTTATTAGTTTAGGTCTTACTTTAAAAAAAGTTTTTTGGTACGATCTAGGGTTTAATAAAAATCTTTCTTTTTTCCTCACTTGTTTTGTTCCTTTGTTTTTTTATCTTCTTGGTATTAAAGAATTTATTTTGGTCATTTCTTTTGTTGGAGCAATTCTTTTGGGAATCGATGGAATTTTAATTTTAGCAATGTACAAAAAAATAAAACCAAAATCAATTTTAATTTATCCTTTATTTTTAATTTTGGTCTTTGGGGTAATTCTTGAAATTCTTCATTTTTTAAAATGGATTTAATCGCACATATTTTACTTTTTATCTTTTCGTTTTTAATTTTATTTTTTTCAAGTAGTTTTTTAATTGAAAGTTTAAAAAAAATTTCAAGGTTTTTAAAATGGAAAGAGTTTGTCGTCTCCTTTTTCACCATTGCCATAGCAACAACCATTCCAAATCTTGTTGTAGATGTAATTTCTGCTTTAAATAAAGTTTCAATTTTAGCTTTTGGTGATGTGGTTGGAACTAATATTTGTTCTTTAACATTAATTATTGGTCTCTCAGCTATAATTTCTAAGGCTGGTCTCTCTGTGCCAAGTAGAACTGTCCAAGGAAGCGCTATTTTTACGATTTTAGTCGCAGTTTTACCACTTTTACTTGCTTTAGATGGAAATTTAAACAGAATTGACGGAATTTTGCTTTTGAGCGCCTTTTTGTTCTATCTTAGTTGGTTATTTCAAAAAAGAGAAAGATTCGAAAAAGTTTACGATAAAGACGTGGGTTCTCAAAACATAAAATCTTTTTTGAAACATGTGTTATTTTTTATCTTTTCTGCGGTTTTGCTTTATTTAGCTGGAAGACAAATCGTAAACTCTGCAATTTTCTTTTCAAAATATTTTTATTTAGATTTAGGAATAATTGGAATATTAATAGTTGGATTTGGAAACGCCTTGCCTGAATTGTCATTTACTTTACAAGCAGCCAGAAAATCTCAAGACTGGTTTATCGTTGGAGATGTAATGGGGTCTGTAATTTTAACTGCAACTTTAGTTTTGGGGTCTGTTGTGTTAATTTCTCCAATTGAAAATCTTGAGCTCTCTCCATTTTTTATAGCAAGGATTTTTCTTTTAATTTCAGCTTTATTCTTTCTTGTTTTTATTAAAACAGGAAAAAAAATCACTGCCAGGGAAGGTTATTTTCTAGTTTTGATTTATTTTATTTTTTTGACATTTGAAATTTTAACTCAAATTTGGTTAAAATAAGGTGATGAATGAAACTTTAATTCTCCTTTTCACTTTTTTTGTTTCTGGGGTTTTCTTTTATCTTTTCACAAAAATCACTGAAAGATTGCAAGAAATCAAGGAAAAAATTTCCCTTGGAAGCCAGTTTCAGGATAACTTGAAAAATGGACTAGAAAAAACAAGAGAAGAGTTAAAATCTTTAACTCGAGATCTATTAGAAGAATTAAGAAAAAGAGATGAGATTAGAAAAGAAAGAGAAAAAGAGTTTTTAGAAAGAATAAAAAGAATAGATGATATAATCGCTGGAACCTCTACCAAGGGTCTTTCGGGAGAAGAAATTTTAACTGAAACTTTTAAAAAATTACCTCCTGAAATGATTGAAACAAATTTTAAAGTTGGGGGGAAAGTAGTGGAATTTGCTTTAATTTTGCCAAATGGCAAAAGATTGCCAATTGATTCAAAATGGCCAGCTGGTCATCTTTTGCTAAAATTAGAAAAAGAACAAGACCAAGAAAAAAGAAAGGAAATCATTGAAGAAATTGAGGAAAAGGTAATTGAAAGAATAAAAGAAGTAAAACAATACATTGATCCAAATTTAACTTGGTCACAAGCAATTGCTGCATTACCTGACTCAGTATTTAGTGTTTGTAAAAGAGCTCATTTGAAAGCTAGAGAAAATAATATTATTTTAATCCCTTATTCAATGGTTCTGCCTCTTTTGCTCTACATGTATAGGCTCCATTTACAATATGCAATTTCGATTGATATTGAAAATCTGCAAAATCACTTGTTAGCAATTTCAAAAAATCTTGACGAAATGGAAAATATTTTAGAAAATAAGATTTATCGAGGGGCAACAATGATTTCAAATGCTTATTCTGAATACAAACAATATCTTTCACAAATTAGGTCGTCTATTATCAAATTAAAAGGTGAAGAAAAACCAAAATTAAAATAAGATGTTAGCAGTAATCGAAACGGGAGGAAAACAATATTTAGTAGAGCCTGGAAAAAGAATAAATATTGAAAGAATTGAAAAAAAAGAAGGAGAAGAAGTAGAGTTTTCTCGAGTTTTATTAGTTGAGAAAGAGGGAGAGTTAAAAATTGGAACTCCTTTTGTTGAAGGAGTAAAAGTAATAGGAAAAGTAATAAAGCAAGGAAAGAAAAAAAAGATTACTATTTTGAAATATAGAAGAAAAACTCGCTACAAAGTAAAAAAAGGGCATCGCCAACCATTTACTAGAGTGGAAATTTTAAAAATAGAATAAACTAAAATTTTTTATTAATAAAAAGACCTGAGCAGGCTCCGCTCAGGTCCTCAAAAACTTTTCTTACTTTACAGGTTTGTGGCCCATTAAGCTTTTGAGTTTAGCTACTGCATTTTTTCCTTCTTGCGTCAACAAAATTTTCAAGTCCTTGTTTTCTAGCCTGATCTCTGCAAAATGATAGACTACTAAAGCTCCAATTAGTTCCATAATTTTCCCCATCGAATATTGGGATAATAACGCCTTAATGAAACTAAATACCGAAATTCCAGAGCCAGAATCCGTGTCCTCAAGTATAAGAAGAAACGAGCTAATTTGAAATCCGTTTTTCTTAAGATACCTCTCAAACTCTTCTTTCAAGTTGCTCATTTTTACCTCCTTCCCCCTGCCTGCCTTTCGGTCAGGCGCCTACTTTTTTGGGTAGGACTTAAGGGGTTTTCTTGTAAAAGAGCTATATTAATTATAAAAAATCTTTTAAAATTTGTCAAGGAGTGCACTGCTTTAACTCAAAAATACAAAAAGAGCGTTTAACTTCTTTTCAAAATAGCGAAAGAAAGGGTTTCTTCGTCAGCGTATTCAATTTCTCCTCCAATAGGCAATCCTTTAGCAAGTTTTGTAATTTTTTTATTATAAGGTTTTAAAATTCTTTCCAAATATAAAGTTGTGGCTTCTCCTTCCGTATTGGGATTAAAGGCTAAAATTATTTCTTCAATTTCTGGATTATGTTTGAGCCTTTTTTCTAATTCCTTAATTCTTAATTTTTCAAAATCAGCTTTTTTTAAAGCTGGAATTGTTCCTCCTAATATAAAATACCTTCCTTTGTATTTTTTTGTTTTTTCTATCGCTTCTAGATCAATTTCGTTTGCGACAACACATAATGAACTTTTCTCGCGAAGAGGATTTGAACAAATTTCACAAAGCATTTGATTTGGGCTTTCTTTCGGCTCAAAGGGTTTGAAACAAAATTCGCAAAATTTTATTTTTTTCTTTAGATCTAAAATAGCTAAAGCTAATTCTTTTATTTTTGATTTTTCCTTTTTTAACAAATGAAAAACAAAGCGAGTAGCGGTTCTTGGACCTACTCCAGGAAATTCAGAAAAAAAATTAATTAATTTTTGAATCGAAGGAGGGTACATTTTTATTCTTCAAAAAAACCTTTTTCTAAATCTCTAAAACTTACAGTTCTTTCATCAAAGTATAATTCAACTCTTCCCACAGGACCATTTCGATGTTTAGCCACGATAATATCGGCAATTCCTTTCCTTGAAGTTTCTGGACGATAATAATCTTCACGATAAATAAACAAAACCACATCCGCATCTTGTTCAATCGAATTGTGAACAATAATATTATTAGCCAAAAAGTTATGAGTTCCTGGAATAGTAAGATCATAAACATCCTCAACTTTTAAAGGTTTGATTGAAACAATTTCGTCCCAAAAAACATCCCCTTCAGCTAAATTTGAAAGTTCTGGAGAAGAGAGATGATTAGCTATTATTTTTAATCTTTGGAAACTGATATTTCTTTTGAATAAAGAATTCCTCCCTCCAAAAGCAACTCCTAAACTCTGGCAAAGTTGTTTCCAGCTTAATTCTTTTTTCCTTCTTATTTCATCGATTAAATACCAAACTTCTTTTGGTACTACATCTAAATTGGTATTTGGAACAATTTTTTCAAGATTTTTTATCAATTTAGTTACAATCTTTTCTTGACCAAAAACTCCAATTTCTTTAAGAAATTTCATTTGATGTTCTTTTCCCTGAATTTCAACCATATACCATGGTTTATAACCTACTTTTTTCTTTTCAGAAATTCTACTTCTAATTTCAAATCTTAACAAAAGCTCTTTTAGATCTTGAGCCATTCTTAAACTAGTTGTAGAGTAAAATAAAGCGGTAGATGCTTTTCTTTTTTTCATTTTTCTTTCGCTAACATTTCCATCTGTCGCCCAAAGATGAGAAAGAAAAAGAGCCAATTTCTTTTTATCGAGAGTAAAAACAGCTTCGGGTATAACCTTTTCCCATGTATGAGCGGGTTTCAATCCTAATTTTTCATACCAATTTATAATCGGGTGATGTTTTCCTGGTGCTAAATGGTATGGGGATGGAAGATAAAGATGATACCAGTTTTCCTGGCGGACGAGTCGAGGTTCTATTTTAAACAATTTCTTTGCAGCTTTTGCAACTATTTGAATATTTCTTAAACTGCTACTCGTATAATGAATAGGTTGATGCTCAACTACACAACCATCACCTAAAAGATGGGCCAAGAGAATGATTTCATCTTCAGAAAGTTCGTTTTTAGGGGCAAAGGGAATGAGTTTTTTAGCTGTAGCAATTTTGTCACCAATTTTTAGTTTTTCTAAGGGATACCAACCATCAAATTTTCTAAAAGGATGATTGGCTGAAGCTTTGATCTCAAATCCACTTCGAGTTTTTAATAAATACACCTTCTTTTTTCCGCTCCAAAAAACTTTAGAAATTTTCCCAACTCTCAACTTCCAATCTTTATCAAGGGTATAAATTAAAATATCTTTTTTTCCCACTAAGTCTTTTATTTTCACTCTCTCTCCGGTATCTGCTCTAGTTAAAAGAGTATCTCCTGCTAAACATCCTGACTGTCTCAAATCTGCAAGTCTTGGAATTTGAGGTGATCTTTGTTCTACTGCTCTTGAAAGTTGAGAAATAACTAATACTGGAATGTTAAGTTCTTTTGCCAAAGCTTTTAATGCTCTTGAATTCTCAGAAACCTGTTCCACTGGTGAGGCTTTGAGATTTAAGGGTTGAATTAATTGAAGATAATCAATAATTAATAACCCCAAACCTTTTTCTGCCTGAAGTCTTCTTGCCATTGCTTTCATTTGTAAAATATTAGTTGCAGCTCCATCATCAATATAAATTGGGGCCTCAGCGAGCACACTTAATGCATTTCTAATTCTAGTAAAATCATTATCTTCTCCTTCAGCTGACAATCTTCCTGTTCTTATTCTCCACAAATCCACGCCAGAAACCATAGAAATTAATCTATCTACAATCTGATCTCTTGACATTTCTAAAGAGAAAATGCCAACAGGTACCTTGTATTTGATTGCAGCGTTTGCCGCAATGCAAGTAGCAAAGGCACTTTTTCCTAATGTAGGTCTGGCTGCTAAAATAATCATATCTGATTTTTGAAGACCGGCTAAAATGTTATCTAAATCTGAAAATCCTGTTGGAATACCCCTTAAACCCCCTCCATGTTTTGAGAGTTGGTCAATTCTATTAAAGGCTTCTTCTAAGGTATCTTTTACTGAAATAAAGTTTTGAGTAATTCCTTTTTGAGCTATACTAAAAATTCTTTTTTCGGCCTCATCTAAAATTTTCTCAGGATCTTGACTTTCATCATAAGCCAAAAGTGCGATCTCTTGACTAGCTGAAATTAAATCTCTCAAAATCCTCTTCTTTTGAACAATTTTTGCATAATGGAAAACGTGGCTTGCAGTAGGAACACTGTTTACTAATTCAGTTAAATAACTTATTCCACCAACTTCTTCTAATTTTCCTTTTTCTTTTAATCTATTTGAAAGGGAGAGAATATCAATTGGTTCTCCTTTAGCAAAAAGTTCTTGACAAGCTAAATATATTTCTTGGTGTGCGCTTTTATAAAAATCTTGAGGGGAGAGAAAATCAATTACCTTTAAAATTGCGTCTTTATCGAGCATCAAACATCCCAAAAGAGATTTCTCTGCTTCAATTGACTGAGGAGGTAGCTTTTCAATTTGAGAATTATCTGTCATCGTTTATAATAATACCAAGGGAAAAAAATGGTGTCAAAAATTATGAAAGTAGCTTTAATTTCTGCCCATTCTTTTTTAAGACCAGGTGGTGTTAAAAATCATATTTTAGGATTAGAAAAAGAATATCAAAAACGGAATATCGAAACAAAAATTATAGTCCCTCGAAGAAAACAAAGCGAAAAATATGAAAAAAACATAATTTTATTGGGCACCTCTTTTCCCATTGAATTTTGTGGCGGAATAGCAGATTTAAATATTTCTTTTAACCCTCTTTCAATTGAAAGTGTACTAAAAAAAGAAAAGTTTAATGTTTTGCATTTTCATAATTTTAGCTTTCCTGGAACAACTCAAATTTTATTTTCTCCTTATTCTTTTAAAACCTTAAATATTTTAACTTTCCACTCAAATCTCAAGGGAAGTCAATTTTTGAGAAGTTTTCCAATTTTTATTTCTTTTCTAAACAAAATCTGCCAATTAAGGATAGATGGAATTATTGGTGTTTCAAAATTAACTTTAGATTTTTTCAAAGAATATAAAAAACCAAAAATTGTAATTCCAAATGGAATAGATATTTCAAAATTCAATCCTAAAATTCCACCAGCCCTTTCTTTTAAAGACAAAAAGGTAACAATTTTATTTGTTGGAAGGATTGAAAAAAGAAAGGGGCTTTTGTATTTGTTAAAAGCCTTTGCAATTTTGGAAAAAAAATATCCTGAAAAAATAAGGCTCTTGATAGTAGGGGATGGGCCAGAAAAAGAAAAGTGTTTATCATTTGTGGGAAAAAGGAAATTAAAAAATGTTATTTTTCTTGGAGAGAAAAAAGAAAATTTAGCAAGTTTTTATAACTCTGCTGATGTCTTTTGTGCGCCTTCAACTTTTGGTGAAATCTTTGGAATTGTTTTATTGGAAGCTATGGCTTGCCAAAAACCGGTTGTAGCTTTTGCAAACGAAGGTTACAAGGAATTTTTAAAAAACAAAAAAGGAGGTATTTTGGTCAAAAACAAAAACTATTTTGAATTGGCAAAGGCTTTAGAAATATTAATTAAAAACGAAAAGTTGAGAAAAAAAATGGGAAAAATAGCTTTAAAAGAAGCCAAGGAATATTCTTTTGAAAAAATTGCGCAAAAAGTTCTTGAATTTTATGACTTTTGTTTGAAAGAAAAGGCTAAAAAATTTTTCTAATTTTTGGTCCACTTTCTGTATCTTCTATTATAAATCCTGCTTCTTTTATTTTCTCTCTAATCTTATCTGCTTCTTCCCATTTTTTTTCTTTTCTCAACTTTTCCCTTTTTGAAACCATTTTTTCAATCTTTTTCGGAATCTTCAAGGCTGGAATTTTATCTAAATTCAATCCAAAAATTCTATCAAAATCAGTTAAAATTAAATATTTTTCATTTTCATTCAAAGATTTATTTAACAAAACTTCCCACATTAAGGCTAAAGCCTGGGGAGTATTCAAATCTTCGTTAACGATTTTTAAAAATCTTTCTTTTTCTTTTTGTATTTTTTTGAGGTTGATTTTTTTATTTTTTTGTGAAGCTAAAAAAGAAACTAAACTATAAAGATTTTTTAGGGCGCTTTCGCTTGCTTTTAAAGCTTCGAAGGTAAAATTTAGTTTTGATCTATAATGAGCTTGAAGACAAAAGTAGCGGAAAGAGAGAGGATTGAATCCTTTTTGTATCAAATCATTTAAAGTAAAAACATTTCCTAAAGATTTTGCCATCTTTTTTCCTTCAACTAATAAAAACTCACCATGTAACCAATAGTTTGCCAAAATTTTTGAAAAAGCAGCTTCTGCTTGGGCAATTTCATTAGTATGATGAATCAAAATGTGATCTATTCCTCCACAATGAATGTCAAATGGCACTCCCAAAAAATTTTTTGCCATAACAACGCACTCTGTATGCCAACCAGGGAAACCTCTTCCCCAGGGAGAATTCCAAACCATTTCTTTTCTTTTTTTTGCAAACTTCCAAAGAGCAAAATCTGTTGGATTTCTCTTTCCAGGAATAATTTCAACTCTAGCTCCTGGTAAAATTTTCATTCCCTTTGGCCAAAGTCTTCCGTATTTTTTCAATTTTGAGGTATCAAAGTAAACTCCGTCTTCGGTTAAATAAGTAAAACCTTTTTTTTCTAAAATTTTTATAAACTCAATCTGATCTTTAATGGTTTCGGTAGCTCTTACCCAAACATCGGGCTCTAAAATGTTCAATCTTCTCAAATCTTTCTTGAAAGCTTTCTCATAAAATTTAGCAATTTCTTTTGCCGATTTTTTTTCTCTTTCTGCCGCCAATAAAATTTTATCTTCTCCTACATCTTCATCAGAAACTAAATGTCCAACATCAGTGATATTCATCACATGCTTTACTTTGTAGCCATTATAGAGCAAGACTCTTTTTAATACATCCTCAAAAATATAAGTTCTTAAATTTCCAATATGTGCAAACCAATATACTGTAGGACCGCAAGTATAAAGCCCAACTTTTTTATTTTTTAATGGATTAAAAACCTCAATTTTTCTAGATAGGGTATTAAAAAATTTAATCATCAATTTAATTTTATAAACTTTGGCTTTACTTGTCCATTTTAACTTGGTAAAATAGCAAAATATGGATCCTAGGATCTCAACTTTTTTGATGGCAATGTTGCCAATTGCAGAAGTAAGAGGCGCTCTGCCTTTTTCTTTAGTCTTTTTCAAATTAAAGGATTCTGAAGCTTTCTTTTGGTCAAGTTTAGGAAATGTTTTAGTTGTGCCTTTAATTTTTATTTTTTTGAATTTTCTAAAATCATCCCTTTTTCAAAGGGTTTCTTTTTTGAAATCTTTCTCAGATTTCTTTTTCTCAAGGCTCCAAAAAAAATATGGCTCGAAAAGCTTTAAAAATCTTTTGGGGTTAGCTTTATTTGTAGGAATTCCTCTTCCCTTTACTGGAGCTTGGGCCGGATCAATTATTAGCTTTTTATTAGGACTCCCTTTTAAGGTTGCATTTTTTGCAATAAGCGCTGGAGTAATTTTAAGTTCAATTTTGGTTTTCTTTGCCACAAAAACAGGAATTATATTAGAAAAAAACTTTGGAATTGCAGGAATTTTTGTTTTCTTAATTTTAATAAGTTTGTTTTTGTTGTTTTCAAAAAAGAAAAATGAAAATTGAAAATAAAAAAGATGTTTATTTTCCCTTACTGTGTGGATTCTTATCTGCTATTTTTTTTCTTTTTATTATTTTGAACCCCAAAATTAGGGAATTCGAAAAATTTTTGATTTTAAAAAAATTTAGCTTTCTTTCTCTTTTTATTTTCCCTTTAATTTTTCTACTTGGAATAAAAATTGCTTCAGTTTTTCGTTCTTTTTTCCCTTTAATTTTTCAATTTGCAAAATTTGCTGAAGTTGGAGTTTTAAATACCTTAATTGACATTGGAACTTTAAATTTCTTATCGGCAGTAACTGGAATCGTGAAGGGCTTGAAAATTATTCCTTTAAATGCTATTTCCTTTTTATTAGCTGCTACAAATTCTTATTTTCTGAACAAAGCTTGGACATTTGAAATTGAAACAAAAATGGTCCAAAAAGAGTTTATTGTATTTTTAATTGTAAGCTTAATTGGTCTTTTTTTGAATTCAACAATTGTCTTTTTGGGAACCACTTTTCTTTCTTATTTTAAAATTTCAGCTGGAGCCCTAATGAATTTGGTCAAAATTTTTGCTACTTTAGTGGTAATGTTTTGGAATTTCTTTGGTTATAAAATTTTTGTGTTCAGGAAATGACCAAAGCATTTTATCGAAAATATAGACCTCAAAAATTTTCAGAATTTATTGGGCAAGAACACATTGCCAGAACTCTTTCTAATGCAATAGCTTCTGGAATAATTTCTCACGCTTATTTATTTTATGGACCTAAAGGTTCTGGGAAAACAACCTTGGCTCGTCTTTTTGCAAAGGCACTAAATTGCCAAAAAAGAAAAGAGGGAGAGTTTGAGCCTTGTTGTGAATGTACATCTTGTATTGAAATTCAAGAAGGAAGGTCAATGGATTTGATTGAAATTGATGCTGCTTCTCATCGAGGAATTGATGAAGTTAGAGAATTAAGAGATGGAATAAGGTTTGTACCCTCAAAATCAAAATACAAAGTTTACATTATTGACGAAGCTCATCAATTAACAAAAGAGGCAGCAAATGCTTTATTAAAAACTTTAGAAGAGCCTCCAGCTCATACCATTTTCATTTTAGCGACAACTGAAGTTCATAAGATGATTCCAACAATTCTTTCTCGTTGCCAAAGATTTGATTTTAGGAGATTAACAAAGGGGGAAATTTTAAAAAAGCTCCAGTTTATTGTTGAAAAAGAAAGAATAAAAATAGAAAAAGAGGCTCTAGAAATTTTAGCTCAAAAAGCAGAAGGTTCCTTAAGGGATGCCGAAAGCTTGTTGGATCAAATTTTCGCTCTTTTTGGGGAAAGAGAAATTAGCGCTCAAGATGTTAAAAATTTGTTAGGTTTGGTAGAAAGTGAAATTCTTTTTAATTTTTTTGATTTAATAATTGAAAAAAAATTAAAAGAAGCTATTGAATTTTTAAATTCAATCTATGAAAGAGGAATAGACCTTCAAGAATTTGCTAAGGATTTGATTTCTTTATTAAGAGACATTTTAGTTTTTAAACTTGGGGGTAAGGATTTGATTTCAGAAAGTAGGGGAGAGGATGAAATAAACAAAATTGAGAGGATATCAAAAAAAATTACTGAAGAAAATTTAAGAAGAATGATTGTTGTGTTTTTGGATGCTCAAAACAAAATGAAATTTTCTCCAATTTTACAATTACCTTTAGAATTAGCAATCGTTGAAATTTGTTCAAAATTTTGATAAACTTTTTGTAGCATCAATTGCGGGGTCGTCTAATGGTAGGACATCAGCCTTTGGAGCTGAGTGTGTAGGTTCGAATCCTACCCCCGCAACAAATTTTTATAACTTTATTTAAGACATTCTTTTCTCAAATGTTCTTATTGACAATTTTTTAAATTTTTGTTAAAAATAAAAAGCTCTTTAAAGGAGGTGGTGTAATGAAGAGTGTGGAAATGTTGGCAGCGCTTGCCAGGAAAATGGATTTAAATCGACCAGTATATTTAAAGGTTGTAGAAGGGGAGATGAAGTGTTGGACAGAAGCTATGCTCACACTTGATGGAAGAAAAATCCACTTAATACACGCTTCACCTGATTTATTGCATAATTTTTCTGAAAAAAGTTTAATTCGCTTCTTAAGAGTAATAACGATGTGTAAAATGGGCGAAGAGTTCGGGGAAGCATTTGAAGATTTAAGAGTAGAAGTTAATTTAAAACACATACCAAAGGAGGAAGGAGAAAGAAGAGTTCAGCTTTTTTTGAGATTTAGTATTTATCCAGTTTATATTCTTTTGTGCGAAGTGGTTGCATCCTTTTTGGGAGAAGAAGTTATTAAGATCTTTCTAATGTCTTCAAAAATCAACTTTTCTGAAATTTTAGATGCACTGAGCGAAGAAGAAATGTTCCTTTGGATGAATACTCCAAAAATTCCTATTATTAGAGCCTCTTTGGACTTCAAACAGTTAATGTGGGAATTAGCTACAGTTCCAGTTATTCAACAAAGATTTAATATTGAAATTTGGGACATAAAAGAAATTCTTTCTTTTTTAAGAGGTAAAGAGGTTGAATATGAAAGAATGGTTGAAATTTTGAAAAAAGTCCCTACGATTTCAGAAAGAAAAGATAAAGTACCTATTATAATGGAAAAAATTCTTAGTGATGTCTTTGTTTCATTTTTTGGAGAAAATTGGCAACCCCGTTTAATTCAGCATCCAAGATTTCATCGTTCAATGTGGACTTTGGAGTAGGGCCAGGGTAATTTACTCTGGCCTTTTTTATTCTTGAATTCTCCTTACATACTCTCCGGTTTCAGTATTCACTTCAATAATATCCCCAACTTCAACAAAAAGAGGAACATTTACTTTTGCTCCAGTCTCTAAAACAGCAATTTTTGTTCCAGCTTGAGCTCTATCGCCTCTGACCCCGGGTGGGGTTTCTATTACCTTCAATTGAACTTTAATCGGTAAAATTACATTAATAAATTTTCCTTCAAACTTAATACCAGTGAGAATTTGTTGGGGTTTTAAAAATTTTGCAGATTCTCCAATTTGTTTTTCTGTTAATTCAAATCTATTTTTGGGATTGTTTACCTCGCAAAAGCCAAATTTTCCTCTATGCGAATATAGAAATTTGACCTCAACTTTTTCTAATTCTGCTTCTTCAAAAGTGTCACTTTGGTGAAAAGTTTTTTCTAAAATTTCCCCTGTAATTAAGTTTCTAATTTTTGTTCTAGCTACTACCACATCTTGAGCTTTGCCTACCTGTTTGAAATCTAAAACCTCATAGGGTTGTCCATTTAAGATAAATTTTGTTCCTTTTCTTAAATCAAAATAGGAAAGCATGTTATTTTTCAATTCTCCATTCAATATCCGATTCTTTGCCTGCAAATTCTAACCATTCACCCTCAGGTGTAATAACATACCATTTTTTCTTTGTTTCTGACCAAACCATAGGATTTCCTTGAAAATATGGCTTTTTTACAACCTCTTTTGGCTTTAATCTATCTAATTCTAACCATTTTTTAAAGACAGTTTCAATAGCATAATCTAAATTTCTTGACTTTGCCCAAGCAGCCACTTTATCAATCGCTTCTATTGCTTTTTCTAAAG